>Ga0206816_1033_pt1 | contig 35463 bp, 37 predicted proteins | sample Alteio_BWOrgCont_88_FD_152866 | JGI IMG/M metagenome (GOLD analysis project Ga0206816, IMG submission 152866) | Enriched cells from forest soil in Barre Woods Harvard Forest LTER site, Petersham, Massachusetts, United States -... | ecosystem: Environmental > Terrestrial > Soil > Temperate forest >... | reverse complement strand
CTGGCAAAAGATGCCAACAAATTAAGAGGCTTGCGCGCCATCAAATCGGCATTGCTGTTGGCCCGCACTGAAAAGGGCGCGGCAGAAGACTTAACCGCCGATGCCGAAATTAAAGTTTTGCAAAAGCTGGTAAAACAACGCAAGGAATCGGCAGAGATATACAAAACCCAAAACCGGGACGACCTGTACCAGATAGAAATGGACGAGATGAAAGTTATTGAGCCCTACCTGCCGCAACAAATGACGCGTTTTGAAATTGAAGGTTATTTGCAGGATTTGATAAAACGAGTAGGAGCAACCTCGACCCAGGATATGGGTAAGGTAATGGGCGCGGCCAACAAAGAACTTGCAGGCAAAGCCGATGGCCGCACGATATCAGAAGTGGTGAAGCAGTTGTTGGGATAGTTGTTGGGATAAGTGTGCACAGGGCCTCGTGCGATACGTTTCCGTAATTTAGTGAAAGGAGAAAGGTAGGGTAAAACCAGCGAAGATTTAGAGGGCGGCAACAAAAAAATAATAATTCTTGCAACTCAACGGCAATAAGCTATTTTTATAACATTTAACAGATACTAATAGAAATAAATTATATATGGATTTCGTGCTTAAAGAGGAACATGGGTTTAGTTACATCGATGAGGGCGAAGGTGAAGTATTGCTGTTGTTGCATGGTTTAATGGGTGGCCTAAGTAATTGGGAAGTTGTTATTGAGGAATTCAGCAAAAATTACCGGGTAATGTTGCCCATGTTGCCGGTTTATGATCTGCCGGTTTTAACTACCGGGGTAAAAACGTTGGCAAAACATGTACATAAGTTTATCAAATACAAAAAATTAGAGAATGTTATCCTGTTGGGTAACTCGTTAGGCGGGCACGTTGCTTTGATATATGTACTGGCACATCCCGAACGGGTTAAGGCAATGGTATTGACCGGGAGTTCGGGTTTGTATGAGAACGCGTTTGGCGGGTCGTTCCCACGCCGCGAGAATTACCAGTTTGTTAAAGAAAAAACCGAATACACATTTTATGATCCGGCGGTAGCTACAACAGAATTGATTGATGAGGTTTATAAATTGGTGAATGATCGCCATAGTGTTATCCGTTTGCTGGCTATGGCAAAATCGGCTATACGTCATAACATGAAAAAAGATCTGCATAATATGCTTTTACCGGTATCGTTAATATGGGGCAAAAACGACAAAATTACGCCGCCGGAAGTTGCGGAAGAATTTCACCAGTTATTGCCCGATAGCGAATTACGCTGGATAGATAAATGCGGCCATGCGCCAATGATGGAACATCCGCAGGAGTTTAACCGTTTATTAAAAGAATTTTTAGATAAAATAGGTGCCTGATGATTGCCGCCGAACTCATATCGAACGCCATTTTACCCGCGCACACTGCCGATACGATTCAGCAAGTGACCGAACGTATGATAGAGTTTCGTGTGCGTCATTTGCCAATTGTGAACGAAGACCAGTTTTTGGGATTGATAGCCGAAACTGATATGATTGCCGAGACCGATAACCAGGTGTCCATCGGTTCATTGGCCTTATCGCTGGTAAATCCTTACGTAGTAGAAGACCAGCATATATATGATGTTATCCGCCTGTTTTATGAGCAGCAACTGACTATAGTACCGGTGCTGGATAAGAAGAAGAATTACCTGGGCACGATACCTATCAATGCCATGAATAATTATTTCGCCGGCTTAACAGCTGTAACAGAGCCGGGCGGGATTATTGTACTTGAGATCAGCAATAAGAACAATTCGCTGGCTCACATGTCTCAAATTGTCGAGTCGGACAACGCGCAGATACTAAGTTCATACACCCGCACCTTTCCCGATTCCACAAAAATGGAAGTAACCTTAAAAGTAAACAAACAGGATATATCTACTATAATAGCTACCTTTTTACGTTATGAATATGATGTAAAGGCTACTTTTAACAATAGTGATAATAACGATAATTCAATGGACCGTTATGATTCGTTGATGAACTATTTGAATTTGTAGGGTATTAGCAAGCTTTGCCCCGATGACCAATGACCAATGACTAAATGAGAATAGCAGTTTACGGCAGGCCGTTTAATGAACCATCAGTAGTTCCTTACATACAGCAGGTGTTTGATGTTCTGTCGCAGCATAAAGCGGAGATATATGTGCATCAGCAGCTTAATGAATATCTTTCAGGTAAGATCAATACCATAAAATATAAGGTACTAAAAAAAGACGACCAGATAAAAGGCTTTATTGATGTTTTTTTAACCCTCGGCGGCGATGGCACATTGCTGGATATGGTGGCCGTTATCCGCGATTCGGGCATACCGGTAATCGGCATCAACTTTGGCCGGCTCGGTTTTTTGGCCAGCGTAAACAAAAGCGATATAGCTGCAGCCATACACGCCGTGGTTAATAAAGAATTTACGTTAGATAGCCGGGGCTTGTTGAGCATCGAGTCTGACCAAAACATATTGGGCAATGATAACTTTGCGTTAAATGATATCACCATTCACAAACGGGATGATTCGGCCATGATAACTACCCACATGTTTTTAGACGGCGAGTTTTTAAACTCGTACTGGGGCGATGGCATTATTATCGCGACCGCAACGGGTTCAACAGCGTACTCATTAAGTTGCGGCGGGCCAATCATTTTTCCGCAATCTAACAGCATTGTAGTAACACCGGTTTCGCCGCATAATTTAAATGTAAGGCCAATCGTATTGCCTGATACCAGCGTGCTGTCTTTCGAGGTCGAATCCCGTAGCGCCAGTTACCTGTTATCGTGCGATTCGAAGACAACCAAGATTGAAAAAGCCATCAAATTTCATGTCCGTAAAGCAAACTTTAGCCTTAATCTTATCCGTTTAAGTAATGAAAGTTACTTATCAACGTTAAGAAACAAATTATTGTGGGGCCTTGATGCCCGCAATTATTAAATTTGCCGGATGCCCAAGGTTTTACTGAGTATACTTTTACTGTTTTTAACCTATAACTTGCACGCCCAGGCCTGGGAAACCGGCGGGTTTATTGGCGGCGCGGGCTATATGGGCGATCTGAACCAAACCAATCCCCTAAAAATAAGCGGCCCCGCAGCCGGGGTAATGGTTAAATATAATTTTAACGGGTATTTATCAGCCAAATTAAACTATACCTATGGCACCATTGCCGGAGCAGATAGTACGTCAAGCAACCAGCTGCAACGTATGCGTAACCTGAGCTTTATGACCACTCTAACCGAAGTAAGTGTAATAGGCGAGTTTAATTTTATGAAATATATACCAAACGTAAGTCATAATTATTATACGCCCTATTTTTTTATTGGTATTGGCCTGGTTAATTATAGTCCGCAAGCTACCTACCAGGGGCAAGCCTATAGTTTAAGGCCGCTGCAAACTGAGGGGCAAAGTAAACCCTACCCAAACACCGCCATATCTATCCCCTATGGTGTGGGCATTAAATACAATTTTGCCGGTGCGTGGACCATTGCCGGCGAATTGGGCTACCGCCAGCCTAATACCGATTACCTGGATGATGTAGGCGGTTTTTACCCCAATAAAGCCAGTTTATCACCACTATCCGCCGCGTTATCAGACCGCTCGGGTGAAAACACAGGCAACTACATAGGCACAACCGGTACCCAGCGCGGCGATGGCAGAAGCCGCGATACCTATTTATTCGCGGGGATTACTATATCTTTTACGTTTATTACTCCTAAGTGTTATTTTAATGAATAGAAAAGACGCAGTACTAGCCTCACTTATGTTATGAACCGCTAAATTAATCTGTAATATGAATTTTTTTTGCATATTTGGATACAATTTAGGAAAATGATCTTACAATTTGAATTTCGAAACTACAAGTCGATTCGCGATTGGCAACTATTCAGCTTGCTCGCAGAAAAAAGCGTGAGTGAAAGAAAGGAAACCGTTATTGTTCGGAACAATGTACATATTTTAAGTTCTGCGATTATTTATGGTCGCAACGCATCGGGCAAAAGTAATTTGCTAAAGGCGATGACAGCGCTAAAAAATCTTGTGCTTGAATCTGGTAAATATAACGCAAATGCCCGCATACGCGAATATGAACCTTACAAGTTGGATGTAAAAAACCTTGAACAACCGGTAGAGTTTAAGATTGAGTTTTTAGCTAAAGACGGCATAAAATATCGTTATGAGGTTGGTTATACAGCTAAAAGTATTCAATACGAGCGTTTGTTTCACTATCCGAAGACACAACCGGCCCGCTTATTCGAACGGGAGGGTATGCAAATCATTTATGGAGATAAGGTGACAGGCCGAAAAAAAGATATTGAAGATACATTATATGAGAACCAACTCTATCTTTCCAAAGTAGGTTCTGACAGGCTTGAGGCTCTTTTCTTTCCTTACCGATTTTTTTATGAAATGATGTTGTCATACCTAGATCATGATGCCGGGTTGGATGAAACATTGTTGCAACTATACAGTGCGAGATTTGGTAAGGAACACCACTCTAAATTCAACGCCAATTTAACAAAACTAATTCGTGCTGCAGATATAAATATTGAATCTTTTATCCTTCGCGACAATCAAATTGATTTGGATGTTTTACCCGAGGATATGGCGGATAAGGACAAGCGCTCCTTTGTGAGCCGCTATCGTTATCAGGCACAGACAAGTAACCGACTTTTTGATGGGGATAAACAAGTTGGGTTAACGGAATTGCGGTTATCGGAACAATCCACAGGAACTTTAAAATTGATCATATTAGGTGGATTAATCATCGAAGCTTTAGAGGCTGGTCAGGTATTGTTAATAGATGAACTAGACAAAAGTTTACATCCAAAACTAACCCGATCTCTTGTGGATATTTTCAATGAGCCAAAAGCGAACCCAAATGGTGCCCAGTTGATCTTTGCAACACATGACGTTACCTTATTGGATAATGAATTGTTCCGCAGAGACCAGATATGGTTAGCTGAAAAGGAATACCAAGGTTGCAGTCATTATTATGCGGTGTCGGACATTACAGGGATAAGGAAGAACGCGGCGTTAAGCAAATGGTATCTCGATGGACGTTTTGGAGCAACGCCAGTCATTAAAGATTACGATCTTATTTTTGAATTTGAAAATGGCAAAGTATAGACAGGCGCGAGTAAAAATTCAGATTCTAAAACGGGGGTTAATACTTTGCGAAGGAGAAACCGAAGAAAAGTACTTTAAAGGATTCGTTACACAGGAAAAATTTCGCCGTCAGTTTGCCGCCATCAGCGTAGAGATATATAAGCCTAAAGATCATTCGCCACGCGGATTAGTGACTGAAGCTAAGAATAAAATAAAAGCTGCAAAAAAAGATGATCGTTATGATTTTGTATGGATCGTTTTTGATCTGGATGGACACGCCAATGTAGCCGACACTTTTGAACAAGCGCTTAATTCAAATCCGCCGATTAAAATAGCTTTTGCGGCCCGTTGTTTTGAATATTTTGTATTGCTGCATTTTGTAAAAACCACCAAATCATTTAATAAATGTGATGATATTACTGCAGAAGTTAGAGTGCATTTGGCAGACTATAAAAAAGCAACGGATATTTTCCCTGTGTTAGAGCCTTTTCTGGAAACCGGGTTGGTGAATAGTACATGGTCATTGGAGAGAAACAAGCCGGATCTGGATGCTGGCAGCAGACCGTATGAACTTTCAGCTTACAGCAATATACATTAGTTGGTCAATGAGTTACTCGATTTGGTTAAACCAAAGGCAATAGCTAAAGAAGAGTGATATCTGTAAAGTAACATTTTTTTCCGTCCACGCAGATATCCAACGGGACCCTGCGTTGTACTGTAACCACTCACAACGCTTCATCATCCATCACTCAAAATCCAGCATCCAATATTCCTAAAATCAACACCACTTAGCACCATCTAATTCTTTTCTCCCCATATACTAAAAAAGTACAAAGTAAGTTTTACCTTTGTCCGCTGAAAAAACTGGTAATAATTGTATAAAAACCAGGTATATCGAAGTTTAATTACCCTATCTGTTAGGTAAAAGCAATATTTAGTAAGACGTATTGCCTCGCTATTAATAAAAATAAATCTGTCTTATTTAAGCCAATAAACAGGGCTTATGTTAGGTGAAAAAGGAAAATGAGCTATAAAGATCAGCTAAATTTGTTAAAACTGCCCCGGCACATTGCTATAATAATGGATGGTAACGGCAGGTGGGCAAAAGAGAAAGGCAAGTTGCGCGTATTTGGTCATCGTAGTGGTGTATTATCTGTTAGGGATGTTGTTGAAGGCGCGTGCGACCTTGACCTGAAGTACCTTACCCTGTACACTTTCTCATCCGAAAACTGGAACCGCCCCAAGCTGGAGGTTATGGCTATTATGGAGTTAATGGTTAACACTATTCATAAAGAAATTGAAAACTTTATGAAGAAAAACGTAAAGCTTAACGCGATAGGGGATTTGGATATGCTGCCCGAAAAATGTTTAAAGGAGCTTAATAATGCTATTGATACCACCGCAGGCAATACCGGGCTTGTACTTACGTTAGCGTTGAGTTATAGTTCGAGGCGCGAAATTGTGCGGGCCGCTAAAAATATTGCTGTGAAAGTTAAAAGCGGCGAATTGCATATTGATGACATTGATGAAGAACTTTTTGAAAATAATTTATATACGGCCGATATGCCCGACCCTGAATTACTGATAAGAACCAGCGGCGAATATCGGATAAGTAACTACCTGCTTTGGCAAATTGCATACGCCGAATTGTACTTTACACCAAAATTATGGCCCGATTTCAGGAAGGAAGACCTGTATGAAGCGATACTGGATTACCAGAAACGCGAACGCCGTTTTGGTATGACAAGCGAGCAGGTGAACTAAATTTTTTCTTTTAACAAATTTTAACAACTGTATAAATTATTTTTAGCCACTTAAATATCCGAATGAATAAATTTCTTTTTGCTGTTCTTTTATCTGTAATAAGCACTGCTGCTGTGGCCCAGGTGTCTACACCATCCAGGTCATTTACACCACGGCCAATCCCTATAGATAGTTTAAATTACATGGCCCCCAAGGATTATATAATTGGCGGCATTACTATTACCGGGTCAAAAAACCTGGATAAGGATGTGCTTCTAACCATATCAAAACTAAACAAGGGCGATAAAATTAATTTACCCGGCGAGGCTAACGCCAAGGTAATTAAGGATATGTATGCGCAAAATATTTTTGACGACGTGCAGCTATATATCACCAATATTAACATGGATACCGTTTACCTTGAAATTGCGGTTAAAGAGTTGCCGCGGTTATCGCGTATGCACCTGACGGGAGTACGCAAAGGCGAAATTGATGATATTCAGAAAAAAGTATCAGACAAAACCGGGAAAATTGTAAACCAGAACTTATTAAGTACCACAACCGCCATTATTAAAAGACATTTTAACGAAAAGGGCTTTTTAAACGCTACCGTTACCATTAAAGAGCGGCAGGATCCCGGCGATGCAAACAGCTTAATATTAGATGTGGCCATTGATAAGAAACAAAAGGTAATGATCAACTCGGTAACTTTTGAGGGAAATAAGGCATTTTCGCAAAAGAAACTAAAGAAGTTGCTTTCAAAAACCCGCGAACGAAAATGGTATAATGTGTTTGGTTCGAGAAAATTCAAGGATGATAAATATACCGAAGACAAACAAAACCTAGTTGAAAAGCTACAGGCAAAAGGATACCGCGATGCCGAAATTTTAAGCGATACGGTTTCAAAACACGACGATTTAACGGTTGATGTTAAGGTGAAAATATTTGAAGGCCCTAAATATTATTTCGGTAACATCGTATTTTCCGGCAACTCAAAATTCCCGGATGCAACATTGCAGAAAATATTAAAGATTAAGAAAGGCGATGTTTTTAGCGAGGAAGTATTAAATAAAAGATTAACCGGCGAAGGGCCAACAAGTGATGACCTTTCGAGCTATTATTTAAATGATGGTTATTTAACCTACCAGGCCGATCCGCAACAAAAGAGGATATACCACGACACGGTTGACCTTGATATAAAAATGTATGAAGGCCCGCAGTTTACTATAAACCGGGTTACGGTTAAAGGTAATGATGTAACTAACGATAAAGTGGTTTATCGTACGCTGCAAACATTACCGGGACAAAAGTTCAACAAAGCCCTATTGCTTCAATCTACGCGCGATATTGGCCAGTTAGGAAATTTTGACGACCAGAAAACAGAGCCAAAGCCGATAAACGTTAACCCGGCCGATGGTACAGTTGACATATTATATAATGTAGTTGAAAAACCTTCAGACCAGGTGGAGCTTTCAGGCGGTTTTGGCGGTGGCCAATTGATAGGTACCTTAGGGCTTACGTTTAATAACTTCTCATTAAGAAACATATTTAATTGGAAAGCTTACAAGCCATTACCTAAAGGCGACGGGCAGAAATTAAGTATCCGTGGACAATCAAGCGGGCGTACTTATACCAACTACTCCTTTACGTTTACCGAGCCATGGTTAGGTGGTAAAAAGCCAATATACTTCTCATTCTCTGCCTATACACAGGGAAGCTCAACCGGCCAATATTATGCTGTAACCGACCCTAATTATAACAACTTGCGCATAAACGGTGTTGGTGTTACTTTAGGTAAAAAACTGCAATGGCCGGACAGGCAGTTCCAGGTAAATTATTCTTTGAATTTTGACCACTATAATTTAGATAATTACCCGGGCTACATTTTCAGCAACGGAACATCGTTTAATATCAAACTAACGCAAGAAATTACCCGTAACTCGCTGGATGCGCCAATATTCCCCACATCGGGCTCAAATATCAGGTTAACAGTACAGGGCACGCCGCCATACTCGTTGTTTAACAATGTTGATTATGTTACTGCCACTCAAGAACAGCGTTATCACTTTGTTGAATATTATAAATTTAAGTTTGACGCGCAGTGGTTTACACCGCTTGCCGGCAAGTTTGTGCTGATGTCGCAAGTTCGTTTTGGTTTCCTGGGCCAGTATAATACACAAGTTGGCGCATCGCCGTTTGAGCGTTTTAAATTAGGCGGCGATGGTATGCAGAGCTACCAGTTTTTACAGGGTAGTGATATAATTGGTCTGCGCGGTTACCAGAATTTCAGTGTTATTCCAATAGGCTCAAGTTACCAGGCTGCAAATAACCCGGGTGCCACCATATATGATAAAATGACGCTCGAAGTAAGGCACCCTGTTATAACCAGTTCATCGGCCACTATATTTATGCTGGCCTTTGCCGAAGGCGGTAACGTTTGGAATAATTTTGATCAGTATAATCCGTTTAACGTAAGGCGATCGGTAGGTATTGGCGCAAGGGTATTTTTACCTATTTTTGGATTACTTGGTTTGGATTATGGTTATGGCTTTGATGCCATACCGGGAATACCGGCCGCAAACAAAGGACAATTTAGTTTTTCAATTTCACAAAGTTTAAGTGGAGGATTTAATTAACTTTGCATAATTAGCATGAAAAAGGTAATTTTAGTAGTCTGTTTTACGTTATTAGCCTCAACCGTCTCGTTTGCGCAACGGTTTGGTTATGTAGATTCGGATTATATTTTGAAACACATGCCTGAGTATGCATCCGCGCAAAAGCAGCTAAGCTCGTTGTCTGATCAATGGCAAAAAGAAGTTGACCAGCGTTTCCAGGAAACAGAGCGTATGTATAAAGCTTACCAGGCAGACATAGTGCTAATGACCGCCGATATGAAAAAAAGGCGTGAAGCCGAAGTTGTTGATAAAGAAAAACTGGCTAAAGATTTTCAAAAAGAAAAATTTGGGCCCGATGGCGAATTAACGCAACGCAGCACTTCCGTTATGAAACCCATACAGGAAAAGGTACACAAAGCTATAGTTGACGTTGCCGAAGCCGATAACCTGGATTTTATTTTTGATAAAAACGGCGAAGTGATAATGCTGTTTGCCAACCCGCGTTACGATAAAAGTGATGAGGTAATTAAAAAATTAGGATTAAAGCCCGGCGTATTTGCAAAATAAAACCAACCTTTGCTGCCGCTTAAAAACAAAAATGAATAAACAGCAGGGTTAGCTTTATTTCCATTGAAAAACGATTACTAACGAATAATAATTTTAATAAAAATTGATATATAATCCCATTATTTTAAACACAGAACAAAACAAAAATGAAAAAATTATTTAAAGTTGCCTTAGTTGCAATATGCATTTTATCTATGGGCAGCTTTGCCAATGCACAACAAAAAATTGGTTATGTTAATTTTGACCAGGTAGTACAATTGATGCCCGAGCTTAAAACTGTGCGTGTCCAGATGGATGCATTTCAAAAACCATTAATGGAATCAATGACAGGTTTACAAAAAGAGCATGATGATAAAATTAAGGCTTTCCAGGCCAAACAGGCTACCATGACAGAGTCTCAACGTTCATTAGCAGGTGCTGAAATAACCGATCTGGAAAAACGTATGCAGGATTTTCAAACTAAAGCACAACAAGATGTTGAGGCTAAAACTAATGAATATTTAAAACCAATAACTGATAAGGTACGTGCAGCTATAACCGCAGTGGCTAAAGAAAAAGGTTTTACTTATGTAATTAACTCGGCCCAAACAGAACTGTTGGTATCACCTGAAACTGATGATCTGTTAAACGCGGTAAAGGCTAAATTAAATTTAACCGGTGCCACACCAGCTGTCATAGCCCCAATAAAATAGGTAATAGAATATTTATAATACAAAAGCGCCCTTAAATACGGGGCGCTTTTTTTATTTTTGCTAATAATGGAAACAGGTAAACCAATAGGTATTTTTGATTCGGGTTATGGCGGGCTTACCGTTTTTCGTTCCATATTTGAGCAATTGCCCGATTATGACTATATATATTTAGGCGATACCGCCCGTGCACCGTATGGAAACCGCTCGTTTCAATCCATCCATCAATATACGTGGGAATGCGTACAATGGCTTTTTGGTCAGGGATGCCCGTTGGTGATCCTCGCCTGCAATACAGCCTCTGCAAAGGCGCTGCGCACCATACAGCGGCAGGACCTGAAAGGACAGGACCCGGCAAAACGCGTATTAGGCGTTATACGCCCCACTGCAGAAGTGGTTGGCAACTATACCCAAACAAAGGAGATAGGCGTACTGGGTACAAAAGGAACGGTGCAGTCCGGCTCTTATTTGATGGAGATCGGTAACTTTTTCCCGGATGTAAAAGTTTATCAGCAAGCCGCCCCGCTTTGGGTGCCGTTGGTAGAAAACGGAGAGCATGATAAGCCCGGCACCGACTATTTTGTAAAGCAATATTTAGATCAAATACTGGCGCAATCGCCCAATATTGATACGCTTTTGCTGGCTTGCACGCATTACCCGCTGTTGTTAGCCAAGATAAGGGCATACCTGCCATCGCATATACGCGCTATACCGCAGGGTGATATTGTAGCCAACAGCCTGGTTCATTACCTGTACCGCCATCCCGAAATGGAAAGATCATTAACCAAAGGCACTACTCAACAATTCTTTACCACCACCGATGATACTGCTGATTTTGATCATTACGCGGAGTTGTTTTTTGGCACGCCTGTAAAATCGGGGTATGCAGCAGTAACCTGTTAGTTGTGCAACAGCCACTGAAGCTAACAGATAAAAGGAATAACCCAATATGTGGCTTCAGCCGAATTCCGCTTAATAAACTCAATAACCAATCAACCAAAATCATTAAGTTTGCAGATAAAACAAACTGATTGAGCTTTTACCTTACATATATCCTAATTGCGATAGGCCTGTTTATGATAACGGCAGTGTTTACCTTGTTTGGCGTTTATGCCGAGCGTAAAGTGTCTGCATTTATCCAGGGCAGGCTTGGCCCTACCGAAACCGGCAGGTTCGGTACTTTACAAACCATTGCCGATATAACCAAACTCATACAAAAAGAACTTATTATACCCGCCGCAGCCGACAAGTTGTTATTCATCGTAGCTCCGGGTATTATTTTTATAGCAGTCTACATGGGTTTTGCAGCCCTGCCCTGGGCACCGGGTTTAGCCCCATCGAAGCTTAATTTAGGCTTGTATTATATCTTCGCCATTGTATCCATCGAAACCCTGGGCATATTAATGGCCGGGTGGGGATCGAACAATAAATACTCTATATTGGGTGCCATGCGGTCGGCAGCGCAAATTATCTCTTATGGTATACCCGCCGGTTTTGCGCTCATATCTGTAGTAATGATCGCGCAGACATTAAATATGCAGGATATAGCTGCGCAACAGGGCATATTATCAACCGAAAAGGTAAAGTTTTTAGGCTTCTGGGATGTTTCATCTGCAGGGGGGGCATTGGCATGGAATATCTTCAGGGCACCGCATTTGATGATCGCTTTTGTGATCTACTTCATCGCATCATTGGCCGAAAGTAATCGTGCGCCATTTGATATTCCGGAGGCGGAATCGGAACTGGTATCGGGCTTTCATACCGAGTATTCGGGCCTGCGGTTCGCGCTTGTTTTTTTGGCAGAGTATGCTATGATGTTCCTGGTATCAATGGTAGGGGCTATTTTATTTTTAGGCGCGTGGAACACGCCGCTGCCAAATATAGGCTCGGTACATTTAGCCACCTGGACAACCGGAACCGCCTGGGGAATGCTTTGGATAACCCTGAAAACTTTAACCCTGGTTGGCGTGCAAATGTGGATACGATGGACATTGCCACGACTAAGGGTAGACCAGTTGATGAACCTATGCTGGAAAGTATTAACCCCGTTGGCGTTTATATGTATGCTGATATCGGGATTGTGGAGAATATGGTTGATGTAAAGATTAGAGATGCCACTATGTTAATGTAGCAAGGTACTAATCACTACTTCACTGCTCCAATATTAAATCCGTCTGGAATATTTTGGAATACTTGCGCCTGTCGAATTTATAAAGTTTGGCCGCGCGGTAGGAGACTCCTTTTTGTTTTTCGGACAGCTCTTTTAAGAACCCGTAACTCAACATTTTCTTACGGAAGTTACGTTTATCCAGTTTTTTGTTAAGTATCGCTTCGTAGCATCCCTGTAGTTGGGTAAGCGTAAATTTTTCGGGCAATAGTTCAAAGGCAATAGGGAGGTAGCTTAACCTGCGGCGGATTTTATTAAAACCGGTGTGGAATATCTCGGTATGGTCAAACGCAAGTTTTGATAATTCTTTAACGGGATGCCAGAAGGCTTTTCGCGCAAATTGCGTTATAGGCCTCAATTCTTTTTGGCCGTTTATACGGATAAGCGCGTAATAAGCTACTGTTATAATGCGGCCTTTTGGGTGACGGTTTACTTCGCCAAACGTGTGAAATTGTTCCATGTGCAGGTCGCGCAGGCCGGTAAGTTCGTATAAAATACGCTCGGCTGCGTCGTCAATGCTTTCATCTTGTGCAACTATCGATCCGGGCAACGCCAGCCAATCTTTAAATGGTTCTTCGTTACGCTCGATAAGAAGAATTTTTAATTCTCCGGCTTCAAAACCAAAAATTACACAGTCAATAGAGAACGTGGATTCAAACGTGGGTAGTACTTGTTCCAAATGATGTCAATATTAAATTAAAATTAAAGTTTTACTAAATTAAAAATATGCCGGTAATTCCCAACCAAAATAATATAAAATAAATTTAATGGTGTAAATCCGACACCTTATCTTCGTGCAATTATTTGAGAAGCGTAAAGATGCATAAAATTTCAAAAATTGCAGTTCTTACTTCAGGCGGCGATGCGCCGGGAATGAACCCGTGTATCCGCGCTGTTGTACGGACGGCCATTTTTAATGGCTTACAGGTGGTTGGTGTGCGGCAAGGTTATAAAGGGCTTATTGAGAATGATATGTATGATATGGATTCACGCTCGGTAAGTAATATACTTGACCGTGGCGGGACCATTTTGAAAACAGCCCGTTGCCTGCCATTTCGTACGGATGAAGGTATGGAAACTGCTTACCAAAACTTAAAAGCGAAAAACATAGACGGATTAGTGGTAATAGGAGGTGACGGTACTTTTACCGGCGCTTTACGGTTCTCCCAAAAATATCCTGATATAGCTATAATAGGCATACCGGGTACTATTGATAATGATCTGTATGGTTCTACCTATACTTTGGGTTTCGATACCGCAACCAATACCGTAATAGAAGCGATAGATAAAATACGCGATACAGCCGACTCACATGACCGCTTATTTTTTATTGAAGTAATGGGCCGCGACTCGGGGGCTATTGCCTTACGTGCAGGAATATCCTGTGGAGCCGAAGCTATAATGCTGCCTGAAAAATCTACAGCAATTGAAGATCTGATTAAGACGCTGAATAATAAGAAATCATCAAGCATTGTAATTGTTGCAGAGGGCGATAAAAATGGCGGGGTATATGATATTGCCAAGGCGGTTGAAAAGGAAGTTAAAAACTATCATATAAAGGTTACCATATTGGGGCATTTGCAGCGCGGCGGCAGCCCAAGCAGTTTCGACCGCGTTTTGGGAAGTCGGTTAGGATATGCGGCTGTTAATGCCTTAATTGCCGGCGAAACGGAAAAAATGGTGGGCCTTATGGCTAACAGCATACAATTAACCAGCCTTGAAGAGGCCCTAACCGAACACGAATTTAAACTGGAAGAGGATCTTTTAGCTATGATGGAAGTATTGTCGATATAAATGATAGCCGTAATATATAGTGGATCAAACTACGCCGACTGGCGTTTGGCAGATAAAGGCAGAACGGTTGCTTCCTTTAAAACCAATGGTATAAACCCCTATTTTGACGATGAAAAAACCATACTGCAACTTTTTAATAAAAACATCAACCTTATACATCACGCCGAAGAAATAAAACGTGTTTATTTTTTTGGGGCAGGTTCGTCTTCGGTTGCGTTACAAATGGTTGTTAAACAGGCTTTCTGTTCGTTCTTTAAATTTGCCAAAGTATCTGTAGCACATGATTTGGATGCAGCTGCCATTGCCTGCTGTAAAAATTCGGAAGCCATTGTAACTATTTGTGGCAGCGGCACCAATGCGGCCTGGTATGACGGTAAAAAGGTACATCCCAACAATTATGGATTAGGATACATATTGGCAGATGAAGGATCGGCAAACTGGTTGGGGAAGCAATTGATAAAAAGTTTTATAAGCGAGACACTACCGGCAGATATAAGGGCAAAGTTTATAAAGCGTTATGATATTGACAGAACAATATTATTAGAAAAAGTTTACCGCCAAAAACATCCTGCTATATTTTTAAGCTCGTTTACCGATTTTTTTGCGGATAACTACGATAATGATTATCTGAAAAATGTAATTAAAAGTGGCTTTACCAAGCTGATAAATACTTATTTGCTACCTTTATACCGGCAACACCCCGGTGCTATGATCTTTTGTACAGGAACTGTGGCCTCTGCCTTTGAGCATGAATTGAATGCCGCCGCCGCTGATGCTGAACTAAAAATTGCGGGTATAATTAAAGAACCAATAAATAACTTACTTACATATTACGCTAATAAAAACAAAAATTAAAATTATGAAAATAGGAATCAACGGTTTCGGCCGTATTGGCCGTTTGGCTTTTAGGGCTGCTATCGAAAGACCGGGTGTTGAAGTTGTTGGTATCAACGACTTGGTTGAACCCGACTATATGGCTTATATGTTGAAATATGACTCAACACATGGTCCGTTTAAAGGCACTATTGCTGTTGAAGGCGGACATCTGGTTGTTAATGGCAAAACCATACGCGTTACCGCCGAAAGGGACCCTGCGAACCTGAAATGGGGTGAGGTAGGTGCCGAAGTGATCGTTGAATCGACCGGTTTATTCTTAACTATCGAAAGCGCTCAAAAACATATTGATGCCGGCGCTAAGAAAGTGGTAATGTCTGCACCTGCGAAAGACGACACCCCAACATTTGTTATGGGCGTAAATAATAAAAAATTAACTGCTGCGCATACCATTGTATCAAATGCATCATGTACAACCAATTGTTTAGCGCCTATCGCTAAAGTGTTGAACGATAGCTTTGGTATTGAAGAAGGCTTGATGACCACCGTACACGCGGTTACAGCTACCCAAAAAACAGTTGACAGCCCATCGGCTAAAGACTGGAGAGGTGGCCGTGGCGCTTACCAGAATATCATCCCTTCATCAACAGGCGCTGCAAAGGCGGTAACGTTGGTATTGCCCGAATTGAAAGGTAAATTAACAGGTATGTCGTTCCGAGTTCCGGTTGCAGATGTTTCTGTAGTTGACCTAACCGTGCGTTTAAAAAACGGCGCTTCGTACGAGCAAATTAAACAAGCTATGAAAACCGCGTCGGAAGGTGAACTTAAAGGAATTTTGGGTTATACCGAAGATGATGTAGTATCTGAAGATTTTAAAGGCGACCCGCGCACCTCTATATTTGACGCGAAAGCTGGTATTGCCTTAAATGACAACTTTGTAAAGGTGGTATCATGGTATGATAACGAATGGGGTTACTCCAACAAACTGATCGACCTGGTTCAGGAAGTTGGGAAACTGTAATTGTTTGTAAATATTTTGGAAAGCCTCGGGGAACCGGGGCTTTTTTGTTTGGAGTTATTTTTTTGAAAATATCATTACTTGCCCTAAATCAGGATCGTCATAAGTAATAATTAATTTATAAGGCGGTGAATTATTCATAAACCCGATATAAGTTAAACTTTCCGGCATCCCGTCCAACTTTATACCCCAATTCGGTTTTGCTTTCCCAAAATCATTGTCTACGCTTCCAATTGTTTGCATATCCCATTTTCCCAATTTGGAGACAAGTGGTAAATCTTTTACTAACCTGGAACCCGTTCTATTACTCACAAGATCAGGCATGTTATTTACTTCAAAAGTTCCATCCGATTTTAAGGTAATTGTAGACACCAATGCTGATTTAATTAACGGAGAATCATAAACTGATTGTTCCTGGAATTTATAGGTGCCCGTTATATCAGCTATTTTAGGTTTTTTTGTGGTTAAATTACCAGCATAGGGATCGTATTGGCAACTTGCAAATAAAATTGGCATTAAGATAATGCGAATGATAGATTTCATATCAACTAATGTAATTTAAAAATCCATGAAACGGAAATTATTAGAACTGCCATAAGGCTTCGATGAAAAAGCCATATATTAGTAGTCAAATCATCCTATTATGCTTAAAACAACATCCATTATTCTATTGCTGTTAACAGCAATCCTGTGCAACTCCTACGCCCAAACCTCTTACCCAAAACCAGTTGAAAGCGATTACATCGCCAAAGATTTCCTATTTGAAAGCGGTGAAAAACTGCCCGAGTTACGGGTGCATAGCATTACCGTTGGCGAACCGCATAAAGATGCAAATGGCAATATCAACAACGCTGTATTGATAATGCATGGCACTACGGGTGATTCGAAAGGATTGCTGACCGACCGTTTTGCCGGGCACTTGTTTGGGGCAGGCCAACCGTTGGATGCCGCTAAGTATTACATTGTTTTTATTGATGGGATAGGTCACGGTAAATCAAGCAAACCGAGTGATGGCTTGCACATGAAGTTTCCGAAATATACCTATAACGATATGGTGAAGGCGCAATATTTGCTGGTGACGGAACATTTGGGTATTAAACATTTGCGTTTGGTAATGGGTACATCAATGGGCGCTATGCACACCTGGGTTTGGGGTTATACCTATCCCGATTTTATGGATGCCCTGATGCCTTTAGCCAGTAACCCCGTTGAGATAGCGGGCCGCAACCGCATGATGCGCAAACTGGCCATAGACCTGATAGAAAACGACCCGGCGTGGATGGGCGGCGAATACAAAACCCAACCCAAAGAGGGCCTGATAGGCGCGGCAGCATCGTTACTGTTTATGGGAAGCAGTCCGCTGCAAATGCAAAAGGCTGCGCCAACACGGGAACAGGAAGATGCGTTATTAAAAAGAACAGAAGAACGTTACCAAGCTACATTGGATGCCAACGATGTGATCTATGCATTTGATGCTTCACGGTTTTATAATCCATCGCCATTTTTAGAAAAGATAAAAGCGCCGTTGTTTGCCATTAACTCGGCAGATGACGAGGTAAACCCGCCTGAGTTGGGTTTTATGGAAAAGGAGATAAAAAGAGTAGCAAAGGGTAGGTATATTTTATTACCAATTACCGATCAAACCGCCGGGCATGGCACACATTCTATTCCGGCTATCTGGGGTAATTATTTAAAGGAATTGCTAACCGCGTCAGAAAAGCCGTAAATACATACTTAAAAGGCATATTTTGATTTAAGCCAAATCATTCTCTTTTATAAATTGTATAGATTTGATATACCAATTAAACAAAAGGAGGTGCATTTTGAATGTGATACATAAAATTCAATTTTGGGGCGATTCACATCATCCTAAAATTTTAGATATTATCCGTATGTTGCTCGGGCTGGTATTAGTTGCCAAAGGTGTTGCGTTTTTAGAAAACGCGGCTTCTCTACGCGATTTAATATTAGATAACGAAAAGGTTGACCAACCGCAGGACCTGGTAACGGCAATTATTTACTATGTTACGTATGTGCACCTGGTAGGCGGTGCCTTGATTTTCCTTGGTCTATTTACGCGCCTTGCGTCCATTTTTCAACTACCCATAGTTTTAGGCGCTGTGTTTTTTATAAATGTCATGCACTCTTGGGTTAACTCCGAGCTTTGGCTGTCTATAATAGTATTGGCGCTCCTGGTGCTTTTTATCGTAATAGGATCTGGGCCATTATCGCTGGATAGGTTTTTGCCCGGGCTTTCAGATGACGTTGACGCGCTATAAACTTTATTTTGTTTCTTAACTATTTACTGCTTAAAAACCTTAATTTTGCGCCTCAAAAACCGGCGCAATAATGTCGGCTATTAATACTTAAAAATGAAGGTTTTAAAATTTGGCGGAACATCTGTAGGCAGCCCGGCACGTATGAAGGCTTTGCTGGATATTGTGGACGCGTCCGAACGGCAGATCGTGGTATTGTCTGCCGTATCAGGTACAACAAATAGTTTGGTGGAAATTGGCCAGGCTTATTTAGCCGGCGATAAGAATAAGGCAATTGCCTTTATTAATGTATTAAAAGATAAGTACGAACTATTTATAAAGGAACTTTTTGTTAAGCCTGAATTTTTAGCGCAAGGCAAGGAAGTTATCGGCTATCATTTTGGCTTGCTGACCAATTTGGCCAATGACCAGTTTTCTTCTATTGAAGAAAAGATCATATTAGCGCAAGGTGAATTACTTTCAACTACCTTGTATCATGTTTATCTAAATGGGATCGGTGTACCGTCGGTATTATTACCCGCACTCGATTTTATGAAGATAGACGAGGATAATGAACCTATTGTTGATTATATCACCTCGCATATAACTCCGTTGCTGGATAAACATCCGGATAATAAACTATTTATTACCCAGGGATATATTTGCCGCAATGCATTTGGCGAAATTGATAATTTGCGCCGTGGCGGCAGTGATTATACGGCCTCGTTAATAGGAGCGGGTATCCGCAGCGAAGAAGTGCAAATATGGACCGATATTGACGGTATGCACAATAACGATCCGCGCATCGTCAGCGGGACAAAACCCATCGCCCAGCTATCATTTGATGAAGCTGCCGAGCTGGCTTACTTTGGCGCGAAGATATTGCATCCGCAAAGCGTTTTCCCGGCACAGAAATATAAGATACCTGTTCGCCTGCTAAACACAATGGACCCGAAGGCAAAGGGAACCCTGATAACCAATGAAAGCGAAAAAGACAAGATCAAATCTATCGCCGCCAAGGATGGCATTACCGCTATAAAGATACAGTCAACCCGTATGTTGCTTGCCTATGGTTTTTTACGCAGGGTGTTTGAGGTATTTGAACGATACAGGACATCAATAGATATGATAACTACGTCAGAAGTGGCGGTTTCATTGACCATTGATGATACTACTTACCTGGACGAAATTTTAGCCGAGCTAAAAGTTTTTGGCGAAGTAGAAGTAGATAAAAATCATACCATAGTTTGTGTTGTGGGAGATTTTGGCGCAGATAAACATGGTTTTGGCTCACGTGTACTGGAGGCTATAAAACATTTGCCGCTGCGTATGATATCGTACGGTGGCAGCGACCATAATTTATCTGTGCTGGTTAGGACGGATCATAAAGTGGAGGCTTTGCGGAGTTTGCATAGCAGGCTGTTCTAATTTCGGAATGAGTTCAAGGCGTTATTTTTTGACTTTTTAATTTTGATTTTTGACTTTTACTAATGTTTAACAAAAATACCATAACCCGTTTTCAGCAAATAGAAACACCGTTCTATTATTATGATACGGATGTGCTGCGGCAAACTTTGAGCGCTTGCCGCGATGCGTCGTCAAAATACGGTTTCCATGTGCATTATGCCATGAAGGCTAATTTTAATCCAAAGGTTTTGGATATGATACAGTCGTTTGGGTTTGGGGCTGATTGCGTTAGCGGTAACGAGGTTAAAGCTGCTGTTGAACATGGTTTTGGTAAGGAAAATATTGTTTTTGCGGGTGTTGGTAAATCTGATAGGGAAATAAACCTGGCATTGGATGCGGATATATTTTGCTTTAATGTGGAATCGGTGCAGGAACTACAGATCATCAATGATCTCGCAAAAGCCAAAAACAAAACTGCCAATGTGGCTATCCGCATTAATCCTAATGTTGATGCGCATACCCATCATTACATCACTACCGGGCTGGAAGAAAACAAATTTGGCGTAAACACCTGGCAACTGGATGATGTGGTGACGACATTGCGTAATTGCACCAACTTGCAATTTTTAGGTATCCACTTTCATATCGGCTCTCAAATTACGGATATGGAGGTATACAAAAGTCTTTGCATTCGCATAAACGAGATACAGGACTGGTTTGAAGACCACAACTTTAAAGTAAAAATATTAAACACAGGCGGCGGCCTCGGCGTTGATTACTATAACCCCGACACCAATACAGTTGGCGATTTTGAAAGCTATTTTAAAGTATTTGCCGACTTTTTAAAAATAAAGCCCGGTCAGGAAGTTCATTTTGAACTGGGTCGTGCATTGGTGGCGCAAAGTGCATCGCTTATTTCGCGTGTACTGTATGTGAAGAATGGCCAAAAGAAAAACTTTTTGATACTAGATGCGGGAATGACGGAGTTAATTCGCCCAATGCTTTACCAGGCTTATCACCAGATAGAAAACCTGACTCAAGACTCAGGACTCAAGACTCAAGATTCAGAACTCAAATACGACGTAGTCGGTCCCATCTGCGAAAGCACTGACTGTTTTAGAAAAGATGTGGAACTGCCGCAATCTTATCGCGGTGATCTCATCGCTATACGTACCGCAGGTGCTTATGGCGAAGTTATGGCTTCGGGCTATAATTTACGGGATAGGGTAGGGAGCATCTATTCGAAATAGTTAAACTAACATTATTTTTTTATTGATATTCAATTTTAAAGAGGTTTTAATGCTTATAAGTGTTATTTTAACAATTAATATGAAGAATTGAAATTAAATTTATTTCTTTGTTAGTATAAACCAATTTAAATGAATACCAGTCAATTTGTTATCGGTGTGGATTATGGCACCGATTCGGTGCGTTCCATTATTGCGGATGCGGCAAACGGGAAAGAGATAGCATCGTCTGTGTTTTACTATCCGCGCTGGAAGCAAGGCTTATACTGCAATGCTGCGCAAAATCAGTTTAGGCAACACCCGTTGGATTATGTGGAAGGCCTGGAGCAAACTATAAAAAGCTGTATTAAACAAGCCGGACCTGATGTGGCCCAAGGTATAAAAGCGATAAGTGTTGATACCACCGGTTCTACACCGGTTGCAGTAAATGAAAAAGGAACACCGCTGGCACTGATACCCGGTTTTGAGGAGAACCCGGATGCCATGTTTGTTTTATGGAAGGACCATACATCCGTAAAGGAAGCTGCCGAAATTAACGAACACGCTACCAAATTCGACATCAATTATCTGCAATATGTGGGTGGTATTTACTCGTCCGAATGGTTTTGGGCGAAGTTGCTGCGTACGCTGCGCGTAAATCCCGGAATTAGAGAAGCCTGCTACTCGTGGGTAGAACATTGTGATTGGGTGCCGTTTTTATTAACAGGCGGCGATGATGTTGAAGACATGAAGCGCGGCCGCTGCTCAGCCGGTCACAAAGGATTATGGGCAGCCGAATACGGCGGTTTGCCTCCTGATGAGTTTTTTACCTCACTCGACCCATTATTAAAAGGATTTACGGATAGATTATATAAAGATACCTACACCTCCGACCAATCGGCCGGAACATTGAGCGAAGAATGGGCCGCGCGTTTGGGTCTGTCAACTGATGTCATGATAGGCGTAGGCGCATTTGATGCGCACATGGGTGCCGTGGGCGGCCAGATAGAGCCTTACCATTTAAGTAAGGTGATGGGCACATCAACCTGCGATATACTGGTTGCACCGACCGCAGATTTGCAGGATAAATTGGTTAAAGGCATTTGTGGACAGGTAGACGGCTCGGTTATACCGGGAATGATAGGATTGGAAGCAGGGCAATCGGCCTTTGGCGATACTTATGCCTGGTTTAAAAACCTGCTTGCGTGGCCTTTACAATTTGTAGAAAACGCGACTGAAAGAGAACACATCGAAAATAAAATAATAGCCGAATTGAGTAAACAGGCGGCTGCTTTACCGTTGGATGAAAACGCCGAACTATCTGTAGATTGGCTAAATGGCCGCCGTACACCGGACGCAAATCAACTATTAAAAAGCGCCATAGCCGGGCTAAGCCTGGGTAGCGATGCACCACAGGTTTTCAGAGCATTAGCCGAAAGTACCTGCTTTGGCGCGAAGGCCATTGTGGAGCGTTTTAATACCGAAGGCGTGCCTGTAAAAGGATTGATCGGCATAGGCGGCGTAGCTAAAAAATCACCCTATATTATGCAGATGATGGCGGATATATTGCAGATGCCTATACGCATACATCAGTTTGAGCATACCTGTGCTTTGGGTGCGGCTATGTTTGCGGCTACTGCGGCAGGTATTTATCCAAAGGTTGAAGATGCTATGACGGCAATGGGCGGCGGTTTTGACGCTACTTATACGCCCGATGCAACCCGTTCTGTTTTATACGAAGCGCGTTATAAAAAATATAAAGAGTTGGCGAAATATATTGAAAAGCAAACTAATTAAGAATGAGCAAATTTGACCACATTAAACAATTAGCCTACGAGGCTAATATGCAGTTGCCTAAACTAAACCTGGTGGTTTTTACATTTGGCAATGTAAGCGCCGCTGACCGCGAACTGGGTGTATTCGCCATAAAACCAAGCGGTGTACCTTATGAAGATCTATCGCCCGAAAAAATGGTGATCGTTGATTTTGACGGGAACATTATTGAGGGTACCTTGAGACCATCATCCGATACTAAAACCCACGCCGTATTGTACAAACAATGCGAGGGAATCGGCGGCATCTGTCATACTCATTCTACCTACGCAACAGCATGGGCGCAATCGCACCGCGATATTCCAATTTATGGCACCACACATGCCGACCATAATACTGTTGATATCCCTTGCGCACCGCCGATGAGCGATGAAATGATAAAAGGCGATTACGAATATCAAACCGGATTCCAGATACTAAATTGCATGCAGGAGCGCGGGTTAAACTATAAGGATCTGGAGATGATCTTAATAGGCAACCACGCGCCATTTAGCTGGGGTAAAACTGCCGAGAAAGCGGTTTATAACAGCGCTGTATTGGAAACCATAGCCCAAATGGCTTTATTAACTGAACAGATTAATCCGCAGGTTGCACGGTTAAAAGAAGCGCTGATAAGAAAACACCACGAACGTAAACACGGGCCGGATTCTTATTACGGGCAATAATTGAGTGGAAGTTATGAGTAGGCAGTTGGCAGTTATTGTTTTTTTTATCATGTTGTTTTGCTGCCCGGCAATCGCGCAACAGGATTTTCATAAATGGGCTGCAACGCCGCCAATGGGGTGGAACAGCTGGGATTGTTACGGGCCAACCGTTGTTGAAAGCGAGGTAAAAGCCAATGCCGATTACATGGCAAAAAACTTAAAAACTGCCGGGTGGGAATACATCATTGTTGATATTCGCTGGTATGTAGGTAACGATCATGCGCATGGCTATAATCAAACCGACCCCGACTATGTATTGGATGAATATGGCCGTTTTCAGCCTGCCATCAACCGGTTTCCGTCAGCCGCCGGTGGCAAAGGATTTAAACCATTAGCCGATTACATACACGGCAAAGGTTTAAAATTTGGCATCCACATCATGCGCGGTGTACCTGTAGAAGCTGTAAAACGCAATTTGCCAATTTTAGGCAGCAAGGCAACGGCCGCGTCTATTTATAGTCCTGACGGACAATGCAACTGGCTGAAAGATATGTATACCGTAGTTGCCGGCAGGGAAGGAGCACAAGCGTATTATAACTCGCTTTTTAAACTGTATGCAACATGGGGAATTGATTTTGTAAAGGTGGATGATCTTTCAAGGCCGTACCATACAGATGAAGTGGAGATGATCCGCAAGGCGATTGATCTTTGCGGGCGAAAGATTGTTTTAAGCACATCCCCGGGCGAAACACCCATTGCCGGCGCAATGGATGTGCAGCAACATGCCAATATGTGGCGCACAGTTGATGATTTTTGGGATAACTGGAAAATGCTGAAAGATCATTTTACCGTTTTTGAACGCTGGAATCCATACCGGGCACCCGGGGCATGGCCCGATGGGGATATGCTGCCGCTTGGCCATATCGGTATCCGCGCGGAAAGAGGTAATCCACGCATGACGGCATTTACCAAAGATGAACAATATACATTGATGAGTTTATGGATAATGTTCCGTTCGCCGCTTATGTTTGGAGGCGATCTGCCCGGCAATGATGATTTTACTTTATCCTTATTAAATAATAAAGAAGTATTGGCTATTGAAAAAAACAGTGCAAATAATAAAGAGCTGTTCAGGACAGACGATTCGGTTTGCTGGATAGCAGACGACCCTAAAACAAGCGATAAATATATTGCGCTGTTTAATTTGTCTGATAAGCCCGGCGTTGCAAAAATATCGGTTCAATTGAAACAACTTGGTTTTAATAATTCATGTAAGGTACGCGACTTGTGGAGCAAAACGGAACTCGGCGAATTTAAAGGCGAGTTTGCAGCTGACATTAATAGTCATGGTGCAGGCTTGTATAAAATTTCGTCTCCCAATAAAATAAATCAATAACTCAGTAAATCATTAATTCAATAATTATATATCATGATCGATTTAAAAAAATTAGAAGTTTGGTTTGTTACCGGTAGCCAGGACCTGTATGGCGAAGAAACATTAAGGCAGGTTGCCGAGCATTCTCAGCAAATAGCTCGTTCGCTGAACGTGGCAGGGCAGATACCGGTGCAGGTTGTTTTTAAGCCAACGGTAAAGTCAAGCGAAGAAATATATAACGTTTTACAAGAGTCAAATCATACGCCAAATTGTATCGGTATTATTGCCTGGATGCATACCTTTTCGCCGGCTAAAATGTGGATAGGCGGGTTGAAAGTATTGCAAAAACCAATGTTGCATCTACATACGCAGTTTAACCGCGACATTCCCTGGGAAACCATTGATATGGACTTTATGAACCTTACCCAAAGCGCCCATGGCGACAGGGAGTTTGGTTTTATGGTATCGCGTATGCGCATTAACCGTAAAGTTGTTGTGGGCCACTGGCAGGATACAGAAGTGCTGGAGCAAATTGGCGGTTGGGCACGTGTTGCCGCCGGGTGGCACGATTGGCAGGGCGCAAAATTTGTGCGTTTTGGCGATAATATGCGCTATGTTGCCGTTACTGATGGTGATAAGGTAGAGGCTGAATTGAAATTTGGGTACTCAGTAAATACGTATGGTATTGGCGATGTGGTTAAAGTGATTAACGCGATAAGCGATGCAGAAGTTGACAGGTTGACAGCCGAGTACGAAGAGCTATATGCGGTAGTACCTGCGCTGCGCAAGGGCGGCGAAAAATATGCATCGCTACGCGAAGCTGCTAAGATTGAACTGGGAATATATGCCTTTTTGCAAGATGGTAACTATAAAGGTTTTACCGATACATTTGAAGATTTACACGGCATGGCGCAATTGCCGGGCATAGCTGCGCAGCGTTTAATGGGTAAGGGCTACGGCTTCGCAGGTGAAGGCGACTGGAAAACTGCCGCCCTTGTGCGTGCCATGAAAGTTATGGGTACCGGGTTAAAAGGCGGCAATGCCTTTATGGAAGATTATACCTATCATTTCGACCCTGCTAACCCGTTGGTTTTGGGGTCGCACATGTTGGAGATATGTGAGTCGATCGCGGATGGGAAGGCTAAGTGCGAGGTGCATCCGTTAGGTATTGGCGGCAAAGCTGACCCGGTGCGGTTGGTGTTTAATGTAGCGGGTGGCCCGGCGTTAAATGCTTCTATTGTTGACATGGGAAGCCGTTTCAGGCTGATCGTAAATACGGTTGATGCTGTGGCTCCCCAGTATGACCTGCCTAAATTGCCTGTTGCGCGTGTTTTATGGAAACCACATCCGGATATGAAAACGGGTTGCGCTGCATGGATATTGGCAGGCGGCTCGCATCATACCTGTTACAGCCAGAATTTGACGGCAGTAAACATGGAAGACTTTGCGGAGATTGCCGGCATTGAATATGTATTGATCGACAAAGATACGCAGCTTAGGCAGTTGAAAAATGAGTTGAGGTGGAGTGATGGGTATTATCGGTAATGACCTGTCAGACTTACGAAGTTTTTAAAACTTCGTAAGTCTAATTTACCAAATCATCAAAAAACTGCCCGGTAAAATCATCCGAGAAATGGATAATATTTGGCAGATGATTAAACTCGTCTTTATGATGCGTGGTAGTTAATATCACAGCGTTCATACCCGCATTGGCGGCTGCTTCGGCACCTTTGGGTACATCTTCAAATACTAAACAATCTTGAGGAGGAACGCCTAATTGTTCAGCCACTTTTAAATAGGTTTCGGGATGAGGTTTGCTTAGCACCACATCATCTGCGCTTACAATCGCTTTAAAATAGTGACGGATATTTAAATTATCCAATACAAAATCAATATTAAAAGGTATGGCAGCCGATCCTATCGCCATAGGTATATCTTTTTGATAAGCTTTTTCTAAAAAATCCGATAAACCGGGTAGTAATTCTAAATGGGGCAGGTACTCTTGTTGATAGCGTTCTTCTTTGGCGTAGGATAAACGGTTCATTTCTTCCTTTGTAAAACGTTCCGGGCCAAACATCCGGACTAACACTTCGGGGTTTTTACCATACATCTGTTGCTTTACCTCATCCCAGGTAAAGTTGCCGCCTAATTCGGCATTTAAAAGGTTCATCCAAGCTTTGGTATGATATTCCATGTCGTTTATCATGGTGCCGTTAAGGTCGAAAATGAAGGCTTTATGCTTATGTTGTATCATGTGGCAAACATAAAACATAGTGAATAAAATTCGGACAGAAATTATGACTAATATTAAATATTGCGTGGTTGCTTATAGGTTTAATAATAACTATAAAATAACATTTGTATTAGAAAAGTTACCTGAGTTTATTATCAATAAATTCTACTTTTAAAACCATAATCCAATTTATGCCGTAACCTAAATAGGATTTACTTTGCCTCATTATATAATATATGGACAATGATTACTACCGGCTTAACGCAGTAAGCAGGTTTAAACAACTTGATGACGAAATTAAAAAGGATCTTGACTCGATGGTTGACCTCGTTGCAGAAGTTTGTAGTACGCCTGTAGCCCTTATAACCCTTATTGACGAGCATACCCAATGGTTTAAAGCGAGCAAAGGTGTGGATATTGACTGTACAGACCGGGAATTGGCCTTTTGTAATCACACCATTAAGCAAGATTCACTTTTGATGGTTGAGGATACTTTACTTGATGATCGTTTCTTAGATAATCCATTAGTTACCGGCGCACCGCATTTAAGATTTTATGCCGGGGCAAGCTTAACTACAAAGGATGGCTTTGCTATTGGAAGTTTGTGTGTACTTGATTTTAAACCAAGGATATTGGACCGTCACCAGCAGCATACTTTAAAGATATTGGCTAAACAGGTAATGAATTTAATGGAACTAAACTGGAGCCTGCATATTCTACAACAGCAACATACCGAAACACAGCATCAAAAAATTATTATTGAAGAGTCTGAAATAAAGCTGAACGCTTTGTTTAACAGTTCGAAGGACACACATATTTTGGTTGACAGGCAATTGAACGTGGTTGCCTTTAATAAGGCGGCGGCGGAATTTGTAAGAGAAACACAGCACAAGAAACTGGCAAAAGGCAAACCGATAATGACCTACTCTGACCCCGAAGTTGTAGACGGTTTAAAAAAAATGTTCGATCTGGCATTTACCGGGAAAACCATACAAAGAGAGTGGTTAATGCGGCCCGGTACAAAAGATGAACGGTGGAAAGACCTGCAACTCTTACCCGTAAAGAATAGTAACAACGAGATCATTGGTGTGGCACTTAACTCGACGGATGTTACCGAAAAAAGGTATCAGCAAGATCAGATCAATATTCAGAATGCCGCGCTTACCCGGATAGCCATCATACAATCGCATGAGTTACGCAGGCCGGTTGCGTCTTTACTCGGCATCATGTCGCTCATTAAACTGGAGAAGTTGAATAAAAACTTCGACTATTTTGACATGATAGAACACACTATTAAGGAACTGGATGAGAAAATAAAAGGCATAGTAAAAGATTCTGAAGATACTTTAAATGCACCTATGTCTATAGTGGCTTAACGTGAAAAAGATTTGGCAACTTTTTAAAAGTAGTCAAATCTGGTTATTTCCCGGTAAACCATTCACTAATTCACGCTATCAACAATTAACTCATTAATAATGCATACCTTTGCGTTTTAATAAATAAAATATAATGCAAAAAGAAGGAACAGTAAAATTTTTTAATGAGACAAAAGGGTTTGGTTTTATTACACCTAACAGTGGTGGCCAGGACGTATTTGTACACTCAACAGGCCTGATCGATGAGATCCGCGAAAACGACAAAGTAGAATTTGAAGTTGAAAACGGCAGAAAAGGTTTAAACGCGGTAAATGTAAAAGTTATTTAAGTATAATATAAGTCATTAAACGTACAGGCGCTCATCATTTGATGGGCGCTTTTTTTGTGATAAATTTTTATTTCAATTACTAATTGTTTAAGGCGATGTTGGCACCGTTGTTGTGTGAATATCAACAGACAAAAACAATTTATCATGAAAGACCAGACAAAAATTATAGCAGCCCTTTTAATAGGCGCGGCAGCAGGAGCTGCATTGGGAATATTATTGGCACCCGACAGCGGCGAAAGCACCAGGGGCGGAATAGCAGAATATGTTAACGATTTAGTGGAGTCGGCGATGGGCAAAGCAAGATCAACGGCCGATAATTTAAAGGAATATGGAAGCAATGCCGTAGAAAGAGCCAGATCAAAATTTAACGATAGTATTGAAGATGTGAAAGCGCACAGCAGCAACGGTGTCGGCCACGCAAAATCAAAAGTTAAAGCAACTGCCGACGACCTAAATGACTCAATTCAACAGGCTTAATGTAACAATGCTAACACAAAAACAGACATATACGTCTGTTTTTAATAATTTATCAATCAATCATTTGTTTACCCCAAAAATATTATCTTATTTTACATCAGGTTATTTTAATAGGGGTATTAAATAGCAATAATTAGCCATCTGTGTCAAAACGGATGGCTTTTATTTTTTACACCCACCTGTACTTGTTTCCTTCGTTATCTATCTAAAACAAGTAACTTCGCCACCTGATTTTATTGATTTTATATGAAATATAAGCTGGGTGATTTTGTGCGTTTTGTTGACGAAAAGATGGAGGGCTTCGTCACCCGCATTATTGATGATGAAATGATAGGCGTAACTGGCGAGGATGATTTTGAAATACCGGTACTGGCCAGCAAAGTAACCACAGTGCATGGTTATCAATCCAATGCAAGTATAAAAAACAATACAACCGAAGAACATGCAATACCCGTTGCTGAATTTAAAACGAAAGGTGTTTATATTGGCATGGTTAGTGACCCGAAAGCTAATTCGGTAGTGCATTTTCATTTGATCAATGATACCTCTTTTCAAATCCTGTTATCGTTAACTGCTGAAAAGCAGCAGGTATTTAAAGGAGAATACGCGAGTGTGATAGCGGCAAAATCGACAACACAAATTTATTCGGCACAATTGGCCGACTTGCAATTATGGCCTAAGTTTATATTTAATGTGCTGTTTTATACCACGCAAAATATGCAGCCTATTGCGCCATTAACTGTAAGCGAAAAATTTAAGGCCAAAGATTTTGCAGGGGCCAAAAAGCAATTGCCCTTATTAAATCAGCCTGGCTGGTTGTTGCAACTGGATGAGCCCGAATTTATCATTGATGCCCTGCAATTAAAGGAAAGCTTTTATAAACCGGCAGAGGAAAAAGTTAAAACAGAAAAACCCGTACAGGAAATTGACCTGCATATTGAAAAATTGCGCGACGATTACCAGTTTTTAAATGGCGCCGAAATTTTAACGATACAACTGGCAATGTTCAACAAAGCACTTGATACTGCTATCGTACATCAACTGCCCGATGTTACCTTTATACACGGTGCGGGCAACGGTGTTTTAAAGCACGAACTGCATAAGCTATTGAGCAAGAACAACAAGATACAAACCTTTATGGATGCGCGTAAAGAAAAATTTGGCTATGGGGCAACAAAGGTTATTTTAAAATAAGGTTATACAATCATACATTTACGGCATAAAATAAACCACTATGGATACCAACATTTTCAAACAATTTTCAGACGTTCCGGTAACGGAAATAGCCCCGGGTTTTAGCGGAAAGATCATCCACACACCCAATAATACCATCAATTTTATCGAGGTAAAAGCAGGCAGCGTGGTGCCGCGCCACCAGCATATCCATCATCAATGCGCCTTTGTTATTGAGGGGCAGTTTGAGCTGACGGTGAATGATGTGCCACAGATACTGGATACTAATACTTTCGCGGTTATACCATCAAACGTTTTTCATAGTGGCCGCGCAATTACAGATTGCAAACTGATTGACGTTTTTAACCCGGTTCGCCAGGATTTTATTTACGAATAAGCCGCATCAGCAAATTTATGACCATCAGCAAAGCCACACTAAACGATGTAGCCGAATTGACCGCGCTGGTAAACCGGGCTTATCGCGGCAAAGAATCCATGCAGGGCTGGGCCACCGAAGCGCACATCCTCGACGGGCAACGTGTAGACCAGGATATGATAACTGAATACCTTACAGATGCCAATGTCACCCTATTAAAGTACGCTAACGAGGCCGGTGAAATAGAAGCCTGCGTGTATTTAGAAAAGAAGGATAATAAACTATACCTGGGAATGTTAAGCGTTTTGCCGCACTTACAGGCGAAAGGCATTGGCCGTCAATTACTGGATGCATCGGAACAATTGGCCCGCGAACTTGACTGCGATACGATGACTATGACCGTTATTTCATCGCGGCAGCAACTAATGGAATGGTACGAACGGCGAGGATATAGTGTTACCGGCGAGGTGCAGCCTTTTCATGCCGACACGAGATTTGGCGTACCAAAAGTGCCAATTGAGTTGGTGGTGATGGAGAAGAGGGTTGATTAGTTGGCTGGGTAGTGGCGGGAGAGATTTCGCCGCCATGCATCTTTGCGAAACCCCTCCCTACACCCTCCCGCTGGAGGGAATCGAACAAGGCAACGCTTTTTTACCTAATCTATTAACTTAAATCAATCCCAATTCCTTAAACACCAAATCCAATATCTGTTTGGTATTATCAGGATAGTTCACTTTTATAGGTTTGCCGTTGTCCAGCCAATCCTGTATGGTTTCGCTGTGTTTGGGTTTGAGGCTTTTTATAACGGGTACGCCCATTTCTTTTAAAGCTGCTGCGTTTAATTGTTGTTCGTACTGGGTTTTCATGGGGATAACCAGCAATTTCTTTTTCATAAACAGCGCTTCAGCAGGAGTTTCAAATCCGCCGCCGCAAAGTACGCCTGCACTTTGGGCCATGCTTTTTATAAAGCCTTCGTTATTAATGGGCTGGATAAACACGTTTTTATACCGTGCTATCCTTTTGTTATGTTTGGAAAAAACATCCCACTCAATATCTTTAAATTCGGTAAGGTGTTTTATTAATCGTTTATCATCATAAGCAGGCAGGTAAACGGTATGGTGCCCCTTGTTTTCAATAACCTGGTCGCGCACCTGCTGGCGTATAACCGGTGTGAATATATTTGGCCCGAATGATTTAAAGTGAAAACCGTATTGCTTGGTTACCGGCGCATAATGTTTAAGAATGAGTTTACCTATCATATCCGTATCGGGTGGTGGAGGCGCATTCTCATGCAATACAGCAGCCTGGTGGCTCAAACCAATGCATGGCTTATTTTTTAAGTAGCAAGCCCAGGCCGAAACAGGTTCAAAATCGTTAAGTATTACATCGTATTTATCTATAGGCAGGTCGCTTATCTCATTAAAAAATTTGCGGGAGCGCGATTTTAAGAATGATTTCCAAAGGTCTACACCGCCGGATTTGCCAAACACAAAACCAAAGCCATGCAGTTTATATTTCACCGGAAAAGGTAATGTGAGGTCGCCTTGAGTGCCACTTACCAGCACATCTACATCGCCTAATTTTTGGAGCAACGGGACAATGTCCATCGAACGGCTTAAATGGCCGTTACCGGTACCTTGTATGGCGTATAGTATCTTCATATCGGGGAGGGAAAGTAGTTGAAAATAAAGAGAGCAGAATGCCCTCTTTATTTAACTTATTAACTGATCTTATTATCAATGAAAAAAGAACGACTTGGTTAACACATCAAAGAATAATATGCTGCAAAAATAACGGGCGGTATATTAAGCGGATGTTAAGTCTGTGTTAGCTATTGCATTTGTTGATAAATAAACGATGTTTTACACTTAAATGTTTTGGAAGAATGGCCAAGCCCCTCTAAATCTCCCCCGGTAGGGGAGACTTTTGATTAGCTTGTTTTACCTATCGTACGATGGGTGATTTATTGTTTTTAATTGAAGACTACGGTAAATATGTTATTTTTAAAAACTTTGGCATATTTAATACTTTGATGATCACCCCGAATAAACCCTATACTGAATGGATAAATAACCTGCGTATTATCGCTTTATTCGCGGTTATTGTTTTGCATACATCGGCGGTTTTACTGGCGGAATACGGTAAGGTATCTGTTGGCGATTGGCTTACTGCGGATATATATAATGCCATAGTCAGGTTTGCAGTGCCTGTTTTTGTAATGATAACGGGCGCGCTATTGTTGCACCGCGAATATGAACTGGGCGATTTCTTTAAAAAACGATTAAGCCGCGTGGTAACACCGTTCCTGTTTTGGAGTTTGGTTTATATTGGTTACTCGTGGTATAACGATGAGATAACCTTTGGGGCCGATGTATGGGCAAACACAAAACAGGTATTCCATTTATTAAAATACGGCAGCTCGTACCATTTATGGTATGTTTATATGCTGATCGGGCTTTATTTTGTTATTCCCGTAGTAGGAAAGTTTGTGCGGAATACAAGCCCAAAAGAAATACGCTATTTTTTATTGATCTGGATTATAGTGATGCTATTAGCTCAGCCGTGGTTAGTGCGATACAATCCGCAGGTGGATCTACATTATTTTGCGGGGTATATTGGTTATTTGGTATTGGGTCATTATTTGGCTTTCAGAGAGTTTAAGCTCCCCAATATTCGTGGGTGGATGATATTGGTATTTGTATTAACAGTAATTGTGATTGCGGTTGGCACCTGGTTACTTTATAAAAGCAATAGCACAGTTGGCACGTTGTTTTACGAGCCATTAAGCCCGACAATTGTTTTATTATCGGCAAGTGTTTTTCTGGCTGCACGGTTTACGGCAATAAAAATGTCGCCTGCAATTATTCGCGTCCGCAATTTTGTTAGCGATTATAACTATGGTATTTATTTGGGCCACGCGTTGGTGTTGTACCTATTGGATAGGTTTGACATCAGTTATAAATTGTGCGCGCCGATTATAAGCATTCCTATAACAGCTTTGCTGTGTTTTGCTTTAACACTGGGATTGGTTTGGGTGATAAGCAAATTGCCGTTTGGGAAGTGGATATCGGGTTAAAGCCTCCACGTCGCCTGTATTTTCTTTGCCCTACCTAAAATCTTTAACTGTTCGGCTGTTGCGCTTTGAAGCAGATAAGGCAGGGTACTTAGCTTTGAAGGATCAGATTTTGCTTTTTTATCAATGATAAACCCTTGTTCGTTAAAAAACTTTTCTGCTGCATCAAAGCTGTCGAACATTTGCTCACGCACTTTGTGTTTTTCAAAAAACTGCGTTAATTTATCATCCATTTGTACGCCGGGCATTTGTTGGCGTTGTTTGATGTATATATCGGCAGTTATCCAGTAACCACCCCGTTTGTCCAATACGTTTTGGATGATTTGGCAAAGTTGCTCTTTCTCAGCAGTACTTAAGTACATCAATAGTCCTTCGTTTACAATCAGTACCGGCTCGTTGGCTGGGAAATGGCTTATTATTTCTTCAAAGGCTTTTTCGTCAAGCGCGTTAAGTGGCAATACTTCTAATTTGCTGGTAGGATTTGGCTGTTTAGGTTGTAATGCGTTGATATATTCTTTTTTTAGTTTGATAACTTCGGGCAGGTCGGTATCTATATAGTGTACGCCGTCCTTTTTGACGGCTTCTAATCCCCGGAATGAAAACCCGGACGATATTTCCAATATATTTTTAATCGGCACATCAGCCATTAACTGGTCGATGCTCCAGTAGCGGCTTTCAAAATGTACTACACGCGCCCAAAACATAAAATCTTTTTTAGTAAAATCCGGCTCGTACTTTTCGGGCGACATCATCAATTCGGCAGCCTGCCTTGCATAAGGGATATTGGTCAGGCCTTTTAGCAACAGCAATGACTTTGCAGATGGGCTAATGGTGCTGTAATCGCGGCTATTGGGTTGACTTTGGTTTTTTTCCATACTATCAAAATCATCATTAAGAAAACAAATCGTTGAAAACATCTTCCTTTGTTTTCCCCAAATGTTCTGCAACTTGTCTTAATATGGAATTTAACGTCCCAATTTTTAGGGGGTCGTGGTTAGGTATTGCCAAATGATGTTCACCAGCTTTTTGCGTAGTTACTTTAATATGACTGCCTCTTTGAGAAGAAACACCATAACCGTAGAGCCTAAGTAATTTAATAAGTTCTTTGGCTGATAAACTACGAGGGCTTTTCATAAAACCATTATCTCGTCCTTT
>Ga0206816_1031_pt1 | contig 35893 bp, 22 predicted proteins | sample Alteio_BWOrgCont_88_FD_152866 | JGI IMG/M metagenome (GOLD analysis project Ga0206816, IMG submission 152866) | Enriched cells from forest soil in Barre Woods Harvard Forest LTER site, Petersham, Massachusetts, United States -... | ecosystem: Environmental > Terrestrial > Soil > Temperate forest >... | reverse complement strand
TATTCTGATGTATTAGAACTATTTGATTACTGCATGTTTCTCTCCTTTTGATGGTTTAGGTTAATTCTTGAATTTCCCTGTTACCTATATAAATGAAAAGGCGGCGCTTCCGAAATAATGGAAGCACCGCCGCTTTCGTTAAATTAAAAAAAGTTTATTGTACTACGATCTTTGTTTGCAGAACAGCATCTCCTTGTTGGAAAAGAATCATGTAGATGCCTTTCGCTACTTCCGAAAGATTCATCTGATATTGATTTTCTCCTATTACAGAGGTGTGATCTTCATTAAGAATTATTCTTCCTGTTACATCCATCAGTCTCAATGAATATGCCCCTTCTACATCCGAATTGAATACGATATTCAATAATCCGTTGGTAGGATTAGGATATGCCTGAAGATCGCTTAAATCTTCGGAAGCCATACCATCACCGTCTTCCCTGGCACTCAGAGTAGAGAAAGTCTGTATGGCACTCCAGGGGGAGGAATTAGTGTGGGAGGCATTACAGAAAGTCATTATCTGCCAGTCATACACAGTATTTCGCGTCAAGGCAGAGAAGGTATAATGGGTATTAGGCGCAATGGCATAGGTAGTCCAGGTATTGAGATTATGCTTGCTGATCTGAATAGCATAAGCAGAATAACAGGATGGCTGTACCCAGTTGGCAACGGCTGTAGTAGCCGCAATATTAGTAGTTGAAAGATTTGCAGGAGGTACACATGCACTTATTGCTACAGTGGTCGCGGCAGTTCCTGAACATCCATTTACATTGGTAACAGTGATAGAATAATTACCACCGGTCGAAACTGTAATGCTTTGTGTGGTGGCTGCATTATTCCAAAGGTAAGTAGTGAATGAACCGACAGTCAATGTGGCAGTAGTAGATGAACAAAGATTCCCGCTAACCGTTATGCTTGGTACCGGAAGAACAGTAACAGTAACTGTTTTCATGGTACTGCCAGTACATCCGGCTCCATTAGAGACTGTAACTACATAACTGCCGCTTGATGTGGCTGTAATAGATGAACCTGTAGCCCCCGTACTCCAATTATAAGTTGAATAAGCGCCTACGCTCAACACCACTGAACCACCCTGGCAGAATGAGGTAGGACCATTTGCAGTAATTGAAGGAGCAAGCAAGGTGGTAACAGTAACAATCTTTGAAGCTGTTCCAGTGCACCCGCTAGCATTGGTTACAGTAACCATATAATTTCCTGCAGCAGTGACGGTAATGGAAGCCGAAGTAGCACCATTGCTCCAATGGTAGGAAGCAAATGAACCTGCATTTAATATTGCCTGACTACCGGAACAAATAGTGGAAGGTCCAGTGATGGATGCGTTGACAGATACGGTAGTAGTAGTAACACTTGCTGTCGCAGTGCATCCGTTTTGATCAGTGCCTGTTACTGACCAGGTGCCGGGTCCTACGCCTATTCTATTCACGATGTGCGAACCATCATTCCATGTATAGCTTACGATACCAGTACCACCTGTTGTTGTTACCGTGATATTAGATCCATTACAATTTGAAAAAGTGGTTAGGGTAATCAATAATGGTGCAGGTCCGGTTGCCACAGCGGTTCCTGTAATGGTACACCCGGTTACAGAATCCGTAACGGTTACGGTATAGGTTCCGGCAGCCAATCCATTAATCAGGGAATTGGTTGCTCCATTACTCCATAAATAGTTCTTGAAGGTCGGAGAACCTCCTCCTACTGAATATGAAACCGTATTTCCTCCGCAAGGTGCAGGTGGTGTCGGGAATACACTCGTGAAACCATACAATGGAGCATAGGCAGTAGTGGTAACACTGGCTGTGGCAGTACATCCGTTCTGATCGGTGCCTGTTACTGTCCAGGTGCCGGGTCCTACTCCTATCCTGTTCACAATAGTTGAAAGATCATTCCATACATAGGTTACCAAACCCGTTCCGCCTGTTGTTGTAACTGTAATGTTTGTTCCGCCACATGCAGGGGTATTGGTGGTTAAGGTAATCAATAATGGTGCAGGTCCGGTTGCTACGGCGGTTCCGGTAATGGTACATCCTGTTACAGAATCCGTAACGGTTACTGTATAGGTTCCGGGAGCCAATCCGTTAATCAGTGAATTAGTTGCTCCATTACTCCATAAATAGTTCTTGAAGGTCGGGGAACCTCCTCCTACGGAATATGAAACCGTATTTCCTCCGCAAGGTGCAGGTGGTGTCGGGAATACACTCGTGAAACCATTCAATGGAGCATAGGCAGTAGTGGTAACACTGGCTGTGGCAGTACATCCGTTCTGATCGGTGCCTGTTACTGTCCAGGTGCCGGGTCCTACTCCTATCCTGTTCACGATTGTAGAAAGATCATTCCACACATAGGTTACCAAGCCTGTTCCGCCTGTTGTTGTTACTGTAATGTTTGTTCCGCCACATGCAGGGGTATTGGTGGTTAGGGTAATCATTAAAGGTGTTGGTCCGGTTGCCACGGCGGTTCCGGTAATGGTACATCCTGTTACAGAATCCGTAACGGTTACTGTATAGGTTCCGGCAGCCAATCCGTTAATCAGGGAATTAGTTGCACCATTACTCCATAAATAGTTCTTGAAGGTCGGAGAACCTCCTCCTACAGAATAAGAAACAGTATTTCCTCCGCAAGGTGCAGGTGGTGTCGGGAATACACTCGTGAAACCATACAATGGAGCATAGGCAGTAGTGGTAACACTGGCTGAGGCAGTACATCCGTTTTGATCGGTGCCTGTTACTGTCCAGGTGCCGGGTCCTACTCCTACCCTGTTCACGATTGTAGAAAGATCATTCCACACATAAGTCACCAAACCTGTTCCGCCTGTTGTTGTAACTGTAATGTTTGTTCCGCCACATGCAGGGGTATTGGTGGTTAATGTAATCATTAACGGTGCAGGTCCGGTTGCCACGGCGGTTCCGGTAATGGTACATCCGGTTACAGAATCCGTAACGGTTACGGTATAGGTTCCGGCAGCCAATCCGTTAATCAGCGAATTAGTTGCTCCATTACTCCATAAATAGTTCTTGAAGGTCGGAGAACCTCCTCCTACAGAATATGAAACCGTATTTCCTCCACAAGGTGCAGGTGGTGTCGGGAATACACTCGTGAAACCATACAATGGAGCATAGGCAGTAGTGGTAACACTGGCTGTGGCAGTACATCCGTTTTGATCAGTGCCTGTTACTGACCAGGTGCCGGGTCCTACTCCTATCCTGTTCACTATTGTAGAAAGATCATTCCACACATAGGTTACCAAGCCTGTTCCGCCTGTTGTTGTAACTGTAATGTTTGTTCCGCCACATGCAGGGGTATTGGTGGTTAAGGTAATCAATAATGGTGCAGGTCCGGTTGCTACAGCAGTTCCGGTAATGGTACATCCGGTTACAGAATCCGTAACGGTTACGGTATAGGTTCCGGCAGCCAATCCATTAATCAGGGAATTAGTTGCTCCATTACTCCATAAATAGTTCTTGAAGGTCGGAGAACCTCCTCCTACTGAATATGAAACCGTATTTCCTCCACAAGGTGCAGGTGGTGTCGGGAATATACTCGTGAAACCATACAATGGAGCATAGGAAGTAGTGGTGACACTGGCTGTGGCAGTACATCCGTTTTGATCGGTGCCTGTTACTGTCCAGATGCCTAGTCCTACTCCTACCCTGTTCACAATAGTTGAAAGATCATTCCATACATAGGTTACCAAGCCTGTTCCGCCTGTTGTCGTGACAACAATATTAGAACCGTTGCATTGGGTTTGGGTGACTGTTAAAGTAATATTTAGAGGAACTGTAGCAGTTGTTGCTGTAATACTGGCAGAAGCCGTACATCCATTAAGATTAGATACAGTAATAGAATAATCACCATTACTTGTAATTGTTGTGGTTTGTGCTATACTTCCATTACTCCAAAGATAGGATGAAAATAATTGAACACTCAACGTTGACCCCGAACATCCTCCATCTGTTTCTGTAATAATTGGAGTGGGTGGTGCATGAACAATACTAACTCCGACAAATGCTGTTCCGGTACATCCATTGGAATCAGTAACTGTAACAGTATAATTTCCACCAGAAAGTCCGACAGCAGTTTGTCCGGTTTGTCCATCTGACCATAGGAAAATATATGGACTATTTCCTCCTGATGCAGTTACTGTTGCTGTACCATTTGAGGTTTCGCAGCTATCACTTGTGGAGGTAGATGTAACACTGATATTATATGAAAAGCTTAAAATGGTTATTTCTGTAGTACCGGTACAACCATTAGCATCAGTAATAGTTACTGTGTAAGTATTTAATCCTGACAATCCTGTTGATGTAGCTCCTGTCTGACCATTCGACCATAAATAAGTATAGGGGGTTGTTCCACCGGAAGGATTTGGTGTTGCAGTACCATTTGACTGGTTACATGAAGCACCAGTAGTAGTACTTGAATTTACTGAAATGGTTCCTTGACTATTTGCCACAAGGCTTTCACAAGTTGCAGTACATCCTACAGAGTCTGTAACCGTAACTGCATAACTTCCTGATGACAAACCTGTTGCAGTTTGACTAAATTGTCCATCCGACCATAAATAAGTATATGGACTTGTACCTCCAGTTGCATTTACACTGGCTGTTCCATTTTGGGAGTTACAAATTTCATTATTGGCAGTGCAGGAAGCGGATAGATTTCCGACGAAAGAATTTACAATTACACTAGCTGTCCCGGTACATCCGCCGGAATCAGTTGCCGTTACTGAATATGAACCCCCTCCTAAGCCGGTAATAGTTTGATTAGTTCCTCCATTAGACCACATATATGTATAAGGACCATTACCACCAGATACATTAGCTGTGGCTGTTCCATTAAATTCAGTACACATTTCAGGAGTTGCAGAAGCTGTTACTAAAATTTGTGTATTTGATATTGGAACTGAAGTTGCTCCGGTACACCCATTGAAATCCGTAATCGTGACCGAATAATTATTTCCTCCCATTAAGCCTGTTGCTGTGCGGGTTGTTTGTCCATTAGACCATATATAATTAAACGGACTTGTTCCTCCATTTACATTTGCGGTAGCTGTTCCATTTGATTGGTTGCAAGATGCAGGAGTTTGACTTCCATTAACGGTAATAGGAGGATTATTCCCAATTGTCATACAAGCTGTACCTGAGCACCCCTGACTTTGAGTAACAGTAACACAATAAGTGCCTGCTGTGGTAACTGACATTATTTGATTTGTTCTGCCATTACTCCACAGATAAGAATTATAGGACCCAGTATTAAATGTTACTATACCGCCTGGACATATTGCATTCACTCCTCCTGAATTAATATAAGGATGGATAGGACCATTAACCTGTGAAATGGTTACAGAACTAGTACAGGTACAACCATTATTATCCCTAACAAGGACGGTGTATGTTCCTGCTGTCAAACCGAATAATGAATCGCCAGGCTGGAAGGTGATTCCATTATTTTTAGAATACATATATGGTGAGGTACCACCTGTGGAACTTACGCCTATGATTCCATCATTGAGTGCGCAGGATGCATTTGATCCAACAGAGCTGCAATTTAATGGATTTGGTTGAGTAATGATAATGGTCCCTGTAGCGGTACATCCCGAAGAATCAGTAGCAGTAACTGTATAAGTTCCCGCTATTAAATTGCTCATGCAGGTGGTATCAGTGTTGTTAATACTGTAACTCCATTGATAATGGTATGGAGTCATGCCTCCGGTAAATGTTATGCAAGCGGACGTAGTTCCTCCATTACAGAGTATTAATCCATAAGTTGAGGTACTGAATCCAATTGACGGTGCCGGATTTATAAATACAGAACTATATTCTATACATCCATTGGAATCTGTAACTGTTACCAGATATTGACCTGGGGATAAGCCTGTAACCGTTTGAGTAGTATCATTATTTATGGTATTCCACATATATCGGTATGGAGGAGTACCACCAGAAGGTGTTGCTGTAACTGAACCATTATTTTGATTGCAAGTAGTGCCTGTACTGCTGGTATTTACAGATAAGGGTGATGGCTGGGTAACAGTTATTGAATCTGTTGCACTACAACCTGCGGAATCCGTAACAGTTACCAAATAGGTTCCTGCTGTGAGGAAAGAACGATTCATGGCTGTCGAACCGTCATTCCATAGATAATTTAATACTCCACTTCCGCCGCTTGTATCAACTGTAATACTTAAATTGAAACAATTTAACAATCCCGAAGATAGTGTAATGGAAGGACCTGCCGAGGCGGTAGTAGTTATAGATGCAGTTGATGAACATCCTGCAGAATCCGTTGCAGTTACCGTATAAGTTCCTGCCCTTACTAAATTTTGGTTGACATTAGAGGAGCCATTACTCCACAAATAACTTATTACCCCAGTTCCGCCTGTTGTTGTTATTACAATATTTGAACCTATGCACGGGAATGGAAAAACTGTCAAAGTCATATTCGGTCCGGTTGCTTGTGTAGTTGTTACACTTGCGGTTGCTGTACATCCAGCAGAATCTGTTGCTGTTACAGAATACGTCCCTGGTCCGACCCCAAAACGATTAACATTGGTGGTGCTATCATTCCATTTATAACTAAAGAAACCGGTTCCTCCACTTGCCGTTACAGCAATATTAGATCCATAACAAGGGAATGAAAATACAGTCAAAGAAATACTTGGTGCAGAGGCTTGCGTGGTAGTAATACTTGCTGTACCCGTACATCCTTCCTGATCAGTAGCAGTTACTGAATAGGTTCCTGCACCAACACCGGCACGGAATGCATCCGTAGTGCTATCATTCCAAAGATAGGTATTTGAACCAAGTCCTTGCGTAGCTGTAATTGCAATATTCGATCCATAACAGGCAAATGGGAAAGCTGTTAATTGAATTACAGGTGCAAGAGTAGTGGTAGTAACAACACTTGCTCTCACCGAAACACAACCCGGGGCATCTGTAACGGTAACCGACCATGTTCCGGGTCCTACCAGGTTACGATTTATATCCGTAGAACCATCATTCCACAGATAAGAAAGATTAGTGGAACTTCCTGTGAAAGAGTTTACTATATTAGAACCTAAACATCTGAATGGAAAAACTACCAGCGTATCTGTGAAAGCAGATGGAAGTGGATTCGCAATATTTGTAACATACGCTCCATTTCCATGAGTGCCGATAAGTAGTGTATTATCATTTGGTCGAACCACTAAAGAGGAAACCAATGCTTCACCCATAGTATCAGCAGCTTCTCTTACCCAAGCGGTTGTATTACCGCTGACAGAATCTGTACTATAGAGACCTACTGATGTTCCTACAAAATATCTAAATCCTGTTGTGGTAGGAACAATAGCACAAGATCTAAATGAAGGTAAAGTCAAATTACCTTCCACATTTCTCCAAACCGGAGCATTAGCATTTGCATTACCAGTCCAAAAAACACTTACGGCATTATAATTAGAAACTACTGCTAAAACCGTATCTCCATTCCTTGGACCTACTGCAATTCCTATCACAACAGAACCAGGGGTTATAGAATCGGCACCTGCGGCGGCAGGGCTTATATCTTGCGGATTAAGCGCTGCTAAAGTATCTTGCGGATTATCCAGCCGATATATCTTGGCATTATTAGTCCCTATAAACAATTTATGATTCGCATTGTAAGGTCCCCGAGTTGTGGCGAGCGAGGTAATATTAGTTCCACCGCCAACGGTAGCTGCCACACCTGTAAGGCTGGTCCATCCTACAGTAGTAACCGTGGATGCGTTAGTTGTTCTGTATAGTGAGTTATTACTTGCATAATATAAATCTTCAGTATTATCAGGATCCAAATAAAACAAAGTAACGAACAAACCATTCCCTGACCCCGCAGGTTTTATATTCGTACCACTTTGGAAAGGAAGCGTGGATGCTCTTCTGGAAATCCTTCCACTTTGTGAGGAAACATATTGAAAGGCATTACCACAAGAAATCCCTACAGAACCACCATCGCCTCCCCATACAGGTCTCCAGTTATTAGTACCGGAATCTCTGGAAGTAGTTCCATTATCCTGCGCCCCGCCGAGGTATTTGGTGCTGCCAACAGTAGGGTCTATCGCTACATAATAATATTGATAGGTTTGGTAATTATTATTTAAGGAATTCCAGGCAACAACACCGGCTGTAACATTATCTGTCCTTTGGATTCCTCCGTCATCGCCTGTTGTTAAAACAGTTGGTGAGCCTGGCTGAAACACCATAATCTGTTGATCGGAATGATGATTAAGATAAGCAGTATAATTGGCTGCCGTGGCATACCCGCCTATCCGGGTATAATTGGCTGCCGTGGCAAATCCATCCGTCGAACGATACGCATTGACCCCTCCTATTACTACAAAGTTAGGATCATTTGGTTTTACTGCAATCGTCAGGCAGTATCCGCTGAAGCAATCAAACCATGCATTATTATTTGCACCGGGAGATTCATTAGGAAGATTAGCAGAGAGATCTGTCCATCCGGCATTTCCATTTCGAACAAACAGACTACCACTAATTGCGTTCCCTGTTGTTACCCCATTCCACATTAGCGCATATAAAATAGAATCTGCCGAAGGTGCCACCGCAATCACTATCCTTCCATAGCCTGCATCTGCGGGCCACCCTACGGTATTAGCGGGAGCCGATGCACCTCCTATCTTTACATACGTTCCCGTGTCTCCTCTGATGGACATATAAACACCTGCAGATCCACCAATATCTGCGGTGCCGGGCAAGGTTGCATATATCCTCCCGCTGTCTGTGCAAATAACATCTGTAATATTGGTCACTGCCGGGGTTTGAATCTGATTTAAGGTTCCAGCTATCAATACCTTTTGCCAGGTGGCACCGCCATCTTTCGATCTTTCGATACATCCGAGGGCGGCAATGTAAACCCAACCGCTATCAGGTGTAACTACTATTCTTGAAATATAATCTTCCCGAACATCAAAGGCTTCCGCCACGCCGGTATCAGAACTCGGCAACCGGACCCAGGTATATCCGCTATCGATAGATTTATATACCCCGTTACCAATATATAAGGTGGAATTATAAAGCACATTTGCCGAATTATAAATTGCCTCTCCCGTTCCGAGATACCATGTCTGTTGATTGTTTGGACGGGGGTCTTGCGCAATACAAGTTATATTATTAATATTATTCAATCCATTTACTCTTCTCCAGGATCCGCCTCCGTTAGCAGACCTGAACACCCCGCCACTCACGCATCCTGCCATCATCAATTGATTCGTTACTCCAAACCCTTTAGCATAAGCCAAAGCTCTTGTCCTGCCTCCAAGATTTCCAGGACCAGCGGCAGCAGGAGTTGGAGTGGCTGCTGCCAAAGGTTGAAATACCAATTGATTGTGATTATTATTATATTGTGGTATGTGTCGAGCTGCCATTCCCTGGTTATGCGCCGCCTCAAAAACTCCGGTAGGAATTACCTTGGTAGCAGGATCAACCAGGAGATCCATTTCATAATTTATCCGTCCAATGATATCATCCATATCATCTTCTTCTACGGTATCATTAGTGTTGTTTATTTGTTGATTTTGTTGTGCCATCGTCATTACAGAGAACAGCATCATAGCAATACTTAAATAGATATATTTTTTTATCATGATAATTGTTGTTTAATTGTTTTAAAAATTTGTTTGATTTGGAAAATAGAAAACTTCTCACAAAACAATTTTCATTGCTTCGTGGAAAGGAAAAACCGCAAAATCAAATCCGCTTCAAACGCTCCGAACCCGCAGAAGACGCGGTAAGGAGCATCAGCTTTAGTCTGTTCAAAGGTAAGAAGAAGTAAGTCATTATGTAAATGATGTTTGTTTTGTTTGAGGATGCAATTTTAGGGAATATTTTCATTCGTTCCAAATTTTTCTATAAAGATTTAACAATTCCTTAATTTTGTTGATTGAAATTACCCACTAATCTTATAAAAGAAAAGTCCCACATTTCTGCGGGACTTTCTATAACTTAAACTATTAGATATAGCTGTTTCTAAGCTTTATCAAATGTAGCAAGGAATTTTACATTTCCTCCCACATCTTTTTTAATTAATAATTAGTTTCTTCACCGCCGACCCTTCATTGGTTTTTAATTGAATAAAGTAAATCCCTTTTGCCTGCTGGCTTAGGTCTATTTTCAGCAATTGTTTACTATTAACAATAGGAGATGCTTCATAAATTTTCTGACCAAGAATATCTGTTACTGTTAATTGAACTTGTTCTGTTAAGTTTAATTTGACAGCAACATTAAACAGCCCTTCTGTAGGATTCGGATAGATGGAAAGAGCATCATTATTTATGTTCATAGAATTGATTCCGGTAGTAACAATAGTAATGACAAATGTAGAAGATCTATTACATCCATTGATATTATATGATGTTAGGGTTACCGTATAATTTCCATTGGCAAGATAGGTATGTACAGGATTAGATAGATTGGAAGAATCACCATCACCAAAATGCCATTCATAAGTAGTGGCTCCTGTTGAGGTATTGGTAAAGGTGATGGTATTGCCGGATTGTGTATAGGTAAAAGAGGCAGTAGGTCCGCCGGTAATAATAACATCTATCGGTGTTCTTGCACTCGTGCAGGTAGGCGCTTCTAACTTCCAGTTATAGAAAAAATAATAATGCACATTATCAGGAACATTATTACCCGTAATAGAAATAAATCCATCGGGATCGTTATATGGAAATGCTGCACCCGCAGTATTCCTATATAAATCTGTTGCATTAGAACCATCCCCGCATCCTAATTGATACCCCGTGCCAACAGTCAATGGAAAGTTCAAAGTAACAGTACTTGTTCCGGCAGGGACATTAATTACGGCAGATTGAAGGACATTAAAGTTAGCATCCTCTAAAGTAATGGTTCTATTGCCAGCTCCGTTTGCATAGACCAAAACAGATACCAAAGTGCAAGGTTGTAAAACATTAAATATTTCTGCACGGAAATTATTATTTGTATAATTACTTCCGGCACCAATACCATCAGTATGTGGAGTGCAAGAATCCGTCATTCCAATGACATCGCTTTCTACATAGAATATAGTATTTGAATTTATTGGCGGAGTGGTATAAGTTCCTCCGGTCGCTAATAAATTTCCTCCTATTAATTGATCAAACCATTTCATGGAATCGGAACTCGAAGCCGTCAAAGTCGTAGTGCTCCCGCATGGAATAGTATCTGGTGAGGAAGCAGTAGTGGGAGCCACAGGAGGATTAATTACAATATAGTTTGATTGAATGGAAGAATCTACACCACATGCACTTGAAGTTATCAATTTAACTGTGAAGCTGCCTCCTGCCAAATACAAATGCAAAGGATTCATAGCTGAACTGGTATCTCCATCTCCGAAATTCCAAACATAATTACTTCCTGCAATAGAGTTATTGGTGAAGGAAACAGAATCAGGAATATGACAAGAAGTAGTAGTTGCAGTAGTGAAGGAGGCTGTAGGCGGAGGATTCACAATTACAGAAACAGTTTCGGTATTATTACAAGCTGTATCTGTAATAGCGTAAGTATAAACTACTGTGATTGGAGCATTGGTAGTATTTATCAAAACCTCATTTGGATTAGAAGTCTGCGGAGTAGTAATAGCTGCATTGCTGATTCCCGTAACAGCGGCTCTTGTCCAGGTAAAGGTAGCTGTATTATTAATACTTGTTGGGGTATAAGTAAAAGGCGAACCACTGCATACAGATGGCGGGGTAACTGAACTGCTCAAAGAAGGAATAGATACTGTAAATGGTATTGAATCGGAAGCAATTCCATTAGCGATTACAAATAAATTATAATTCCCCGCTGGAATTCCGGATGGCAATGTAAAGCCGGTATATGTTTCCCTGGTTCCGGTGCTGATATTTGAACTATTCCAATCATGAGTACGACAATAATAGACGCTCGTTCCGCTGGTTAATTTTATGATTGGATAATTAGTGTCATTTTGATTCTCATCACCAAATGCCGAACCTTGAGATATTCCATTAAATTTTTGTCCGTAAGCCATATATTCAGTGCATGAAACTGCTGTTACACTGCTGACAATTGGTTTACCGGCAGCCACAACAGGTCCGGTAGGAGTATATATGTGGTATGTCTGAGAGGTATTGTCACTATTGACAGAACATAACACTTGCCCATTTGGAAGATTCAATAAATCAAACTGCTGGGAGATTCCATTATAACTTGCACCTCCGGTAGGAGCATTTACTGCGGTATAGGTATTTGTCGTATAGTCAAATGTATAGAAATAGGTAGGAGTATTAAATTCATTATTAGCAGTAGGGACAGGAGACGCAGCAAGAAGAATTAATCCGTTTTGCATCATGGCTGCAGGTGCATCGGGCATTCCATTACCATTGGGTATGGAAGGTCCTGTAGCCCATGTCCCCGGGCTGGTAGTTCCTGATGGCGTATAATATGCACTATATCCTAAGGAACTAAAAAAGATAGCTCTGCCATCAGGCAACATCAATGCAGGACCGGACTCCTCGCCCCACTGATCATACATCGCTACCGGAACATCTCCATCAGCAACCCAGGCATTCATGGAAGGAATAAATCTTTCAGAGGTCAAGGCACCCTCATCAACCATTAAGATACTGCTGTCAGGCAATTTCAACCACATAGATTCATTTTGACCACCGATTGAGGAAGGTCCTGCAGTAAACGTGTTGGTTAATGGATTATAAACAACCGTAGCTGTTGGAAAAGGTTGATTAACCAATGACTGCAATATAGTACCATTATATAGCACTACAGAATTTCCATCGCTTATTACATTGCTTGAATTTGTACCTAAGCAAGCCGTCCATGTATTGACAACCGGATCATAAACTTCGGCGTGCCACCCGTTTTGTGTTCCATCGGTACCATATTCGCCACCGGCAGCATAAACTTTCCCATTCATCAATATATCTGCAGGAGCAGAATATCGCTGACTAATCATCGGAGCGGCGGATGACCATGTTCCATTGACATAACTGCCATGAATATCAGGAGTTAAGATGTTCCAAACTTTTCCGACATTATTGGGTGAATTTCCTGAAGCGCCCCCATCAGATTTGCAAAAAGCCCTTCCATCAGAAAGTAATAGAATACTTCCTAAATTATTATTCGGAGCAGGCGTTGCAACGTCCGTCCATTGGGCATAACTCTGGAAGCCGTACATAGTCATCATTATTAATAACAGTATAGCGGCTATACTTCCTGTCTTTCCTTCCAAACCCTTATTTTGAAAAGAGTTAGTTCTGTCAGTACAGAATCTCATTAGGGGTACCAAGTTTTTCATTCGTTATAATATATTATGATTTATTGTTTAAGATTAAGTACCTTGAGATAAGCTGCTTTCATATTGACACATATTTGTAATTCTTTTCAAGGCTCAGTGTTTTATTATTCATGGCGGCAAAAGTAGAAAAAAACATTTGGATAGATAAGCTATTTGTTAAGTTTTTTAACGTTATTAAATCTTTTCTTTGAATCCTTCAAATTAATAAACGGCATTAATCTTGCTTGGGAGTTATTGGAGTCTTATTCCACAAGAATTTAATAAGATAATCCTTAACCACAGATGCCACGAATAAAATCTGTGTTAAGCTGTGGCATCTGTGGTTAAACTTTATCGCTTGATGCGTCCTATTTTATCTGATTAATAAAGACCTTCAAGGTTATAAAAATCTTGAAGGTCTCTTATTTAAATTACTGCAGGAGGGGGAGTTTTATTTTCTTTTTCATCTTCCTTAGCTGAATCGTGGTTAACCTATTTCAAGAGGAGAACGGATTAATCCAAGAAACTAAAATCCTTTGGCTCGCCTTTGAGTTCTCTGCCTCTAAGGATTTGCTCTGCCTTAGTATTTCTGGCATTCATCATGCCTTGGTGCAAAGATTTCTTTGATTCTATTAATGCTTCGTTCGTTTCAATATTAATATTAACCCCTTCTGGTAAAGACTTCCTCATTTGATATTCCTCGAATACATCATCAAGGTCTTCTATTATCTTTTGGTTTTTATAATTTCGGGCGGCGAGGTAGATAGCTTCCCACCAAACCATATCGCTACGCAAAGTAATTGGTTGATCAGCTTTCTTTAAGGTTTCAATGGCTTCGGTAATGGTTTCTTCAGGATAATCTTCTATGGTAGATGCCTTATTATCCATCCAACCTTTTTGCAATTGCCGGATATAATCATTATCAAACTTTGAAATGAATTCATTGATTTCATTTTCTTCGTGAAACCAATAAAAGCGGGAAGGAGGTTGGACGTATTTTACGGGAGGAGGCAGCGTACCATCCTTTACTTTTTGCTCATGCTCTTCTTTTGCCTTTTTGTATTGATCCATAGCACCTAATTGTTGGTAAACCTTTTCTTTGGGTCCTCTGACATCCGGCAAGGAAAGCAATGCACCAGTGCCGAGATTGGAATCATAATAATTATACCACTCCGGCATATATTCCCTTTCTCCATCCTCATCCTCTTCCATAAAACCTTCATAATCTTGCCAGGAGTGCAGCCAGTACTTGGGTTCGGCAGAATAATTATCTTCCATCATGAATCGTTTCAACAATTCTACTTCCTCGGTCGTAACCTCATCCAGAAAAGGACATTCATCCAATCGTTCTCTCCAAATATCAAAATCACCGCTGAATTCCACACCCGGAAGATTGAGGTTCTTTGCTCTCCAAAGAATTTGTTTGTTGAATAGTTTCTTTTGCAGAATCAGTTCGAATGCCTCTTTGGCATAATACAAATCCATTTCATCCTTATTCTTATTCAAATCTGAATAAAATTCTCCTCCCTGAATTATCTTTGTTTTATGTTCGGCATAATGTCTTTTAAACTTTGTAATAGAAGCAGGATGGTATTTCGCTTTTAAATATTCAACAGCGGCAGGATTGGATTCTATTTCCTTGATAAAATCTTCCTCAAACTTTAAATAATAATCATCCGCATCAGGTTCTGAAGCCTGCTTAATTTTTGAATAATGATAAGGCAATTGTTTGATCTCCTCTTCGGTCAATGAAGGCGGTGCAATAACTGCATCCTTGTTTTGCGGATAGTCTTTCCAGAATTCTGTAGCCAGGTCATGACCTTGTGGCTTGAAGGACATGTTTAAAATATGCAAGTTCATTTCACCCAATACCGCTTCATTTGGTTTTGCTTTCATAGCCATTCGATAATATTTAAAAGCATTAGGGTAATCGTGCAGGTTCTTCGAATACATGGTTCCAATACTGCCGTACATAATTGCCAGAAATCCCTCCTCTTTTCCATTATCCAATTCTGCCGCCTTCAGACAAAATTCTATTGCAAGTTCGAATTCCTTATCATCCATATAACATATCGCAAGTGAAGAATAAACCCTTGGATCACTTGCCTTATAAAGCTCCGCATATCTCTGCAGATAAGGTTTCGCAATTTCCTTTTTCCCTAATATGAAATAACAGATACCAAGACCCAATAATGCTCCTTCTGAATTGGGAACTTCCTCAAGAATCGTCAGGTAATGCTCAATGGCTTTCTGAAATTCATTACCATCTTTAAAACCATCTGCAATATGCAGTCTATAATTAATACTTATTTCTTTTGACATTGTATTTTCTTTTCTCTTTAGATACTGTTCATCTATTAATGCTGCAAGTCCTGTCTTCCCATTATTGCGATATTCATTTCCGGCATTCGATAAAAACTTCGCATACTTTTCATAATCTTTCAGTGCAGTATAAACCAAAGCATCCCTTTCGGCATCCAGCTTTTCCGCTTTTGATTCTTTGTCAAGATTATAATAAGCCACAACTAAATCGCCCAATATCTTATGTCGTTCGGGTATATCGGGGTTCTTGCTCAACTCTGCATCATAGTATGCAAAAACTTTATCATAAATATCTTTTTGAACATTCTTTTTCTTGCCCATCGCTTTATAGACATTAGTCATACCTTCAACATAAGTATCAACATTCCAGGGAAGATCTTCTGCCAGCAACTTGAAATAATATTCTTCTGCTTTATCATACTCACCTCGTTCCAAATAACATTCTGCCAGACGTTGCATATTTTCAAAATCAGGATCATCTATATAGGCATTCATAAGATATTCAAGAGCAGTATCCAAATCGCCATCTTCAGATAAGAAGTCTGCGATTACATGATTCGCCTCGCTAAGCTGCCTTTTATCATCATCTGAAAGATCTTTCCTTCCTTTGAATAATTTTTCGACATCCTTAGCGCATTGCAAACATTTTTTATTCTCGCCCATCATCATATAAACGATTGACAGTTGGACAAGATAATTGGCGCAATCGTCGGGATATTTCTTTATTGCATCCCTATACTTTTTGATCTTGATATCATTAGTATCGTTGTCTTCGATGATTACATTTTTTACTTTATAACTCATATTATTTTTTTTCTATATTTTCCCAATTCGGGGGCGCAAAGATAACTTTTTTAATTAAGAGACAAAATTCAGGATTTAATATTTGCGATAAAAGACCTTCAATACCGGACATCTGGTATTGAAGGTCTCTTTTTTAAACTTCCGAAGCAGGAGTCGCCCCATCAGGAGCCTTTGCTCCATCAGCGGCAACCGCAGCTACAGGTGCAGGCATACCAACTCCTGTTGGAGCTAAAGGAGGAGCAGTCGGCGGGGCACTTGTCCAGGTCAATGAAAATGGCGCACAGGGACTGCCTACATAAATATTATTGATAAAACCTCGGACAAAATACTGCCTGGTTTCTGGACCGGCTGCTAAATTTAATTGACTATCCAAAAATTCACCTCTGGTAATATCTTTTAAAAAATAAAACAAAGGATCGCTACCACGCTGCATCCAGATACCGACACCTTCCAGAAAAGGACCTTTGGTAAAACCTATCAAGTTACCATCATAAGTAGTTTTTCCTTTTCCTTTCGCTATGAAAGTTGTTGGATTAAAGGCTGGAATATCCGCCCCTACCACCTTCAACGCCACTTCAATGATAGGCGTAAAGCCAGCTCTTTCTCTAATCGCTTTTACAAAGCTGAAGGTACGGTTCATCATTCCACCAGCTACCTCTGTAGGTGGTGTCAATACTACCATTTCCGGAGGCAATCCTATTAACGATTCAGGAGTTCCATCAATAAGAGTCCTTCTGTAGGTGATTAATTTTTCATGATACAATAATTCTTCCTGTTCTTGTGCGAAAACATACACAAACATTGCCGAATCATCTGTTACTACCGCCAGTTCATCAACTGTCACTTCCAATTCAGTTTGATAAAGAGTTACACCGATTACAAAATTTTTCCACCAAGCTATTTGTGTAACTATAACTTTGGACCACCAATTTTTCTTTTTTGCCATTTTTCTATTTAATTTAATTGTTTATTAATACTTTATATTTTTTTCTTAATTCGATAAAACAAAGTTGATTTTGAAATAGGACGATTCCTTTTCACCGCAGGACGATTCCTCGTCGTAAAAGGACAATTCCTTTTGGTGAGCGGACGATTCCTTTTGGTGAGCAGACGATTCCTTTTGGTGAGCGAACGATTCCTTTTGGTAAGCGGATGATTCCTTTTGGTGAGCGGATACTTCCTTTGCATAAGAGGATGTTTCCTTCTGAAGGCAGGAAGCATCCTTTATATAATAGGAACTATCCTTTTGAAGAAAGGAAGCCTCACAATTTCTCTTTTTTCCGTTTTCTATGTTTTTTATATTTTTCATTTCTCTGTTTTACTGCCACTGAATTTTTTGATGACGGTGCAAGTTTAGACAATGGATGGTACAGCAGGCATATATAGCCCTTATATTGCACGAACTGCCATTTCTGCCAGCACGAAACCCTAATGAGCCTGATTATCAATGGCAATTTTGGAATGGGCGAATAAATAGTATCAAAATCGCTGTCAAAATAATCAATTTTATAAAAGGTTGTAATACTTCAAACGGGTTGATTCAAAAGGGAGTTTGAGAATATGAGGTTAAGATTTCTTTAAAATATATTAACTAAAAAATTGGTGGAGAAGAAAAATCTTATTATCTTTGTCGGCTCAAAATAAAATAATTTATCTCTAACTTAAAAAAAATATACAATGAAAAAAATTATCACAAATGTAATCAACAGTAAAATTTTTAAGACGTTCTTATTCTCAATAGCTGCAGTGCTATTAATCAATTTCACAGTTGTAAATAAGGCAACTGCACAATGTATTGTTCAGGCAACAAATACTAATCTTAATGTTGCAAACACAACTTCACCTAATAGCGGACAGACAATAAACACAGGTAATGATGTAAACAGTGATGGTTTGCGTGTATGGGTTTGTGACGGTGGATCTCCTCAAATTTTTTGGGAAGAAGGAAGTCATACAGGCTCAATTGCACTTTACCAGTCAGATGCCATTGATCCAGATGTAGTTTTAGTAAAAGATGGGAATGGTAATACTTGGGCTCTTGTAGTTTAAAGATTTATACTTCTGTAGAGTCTGCATCTTCAACTTCCTATTCAAAAGATATTTCTTTAAAGAATTTTCAGGATGGAATTTATCTTTTAAGAGCAACGGGAAACTCAATTTCTAATAACTGGAAAATAATATTAACAAAATAAATTTAATTATTCATCCTTAAAATCCCCCTCTCCTTTTGGAGAGAGGTTAGGGAAATATAAAACAATATGAAAAAAATCTTTATCGTTTCTGCTTGCTTTATAGTTTGCTTTTATTTTAATTGCAATGCACAAACAGCCTACATCACAAGGGATGGTGGTTCTTATGTATCCGTAATTAATGTTGCTACAAACAATGTTATAGATTCAATTAATGTTGGAACTGATCCAGAAGGTGTATCTGTAAGTCAAGATGGCAGTAGGGTTTATGTTGGAAATTATACTGCGCATAATATTAGTGTAATAAATACTATTACAAATTCTGTTATTTCAACCATTATCGTAGGTAGTCATCCGACTGGGATTGTAGTTAGCCCAAATGGAAGCAGAGTTTATGTAGCAAATTTTCAAAGTAATACAATAAGTGTTATCAATACTGTGACAGATACTATTATTGCAACTATTCCTGTAGATAGCCATCCTTATGGAATAACTATCAGCCCTGATGGAAGCAGAGTTTATGTTGCAAATTTTACTCCAAAAACAATAAGTATAATAGATACAAGCACCAATACGGTTTCGAATACTATTTTTCTAAGTAATTTTCCGCAAGGCATTGCAATTAGTCCCGATGGAAGTAAACTATATGTTACATACAGTAATTCTGATTCTGTTTGTATAATAAATACATCTAACAATACTGTTTTGAGAACGATTGAAGTAGGTAGTGGTCCTTATGGTATTGTTGTCCTTCCTGATGGAAGCAAAATATACGTAGCTAATGGCATTGATGGAACAGTTAGTGTTATTGATTCAGTTTCAAATACTGTATCATCAACTATTCAGGTTGGTAATAGTCCCTGGGGCATATCGGTAACTCCAGATGGATCAAAAGTATATGTAGCTAATCATGGTACAGGTTCGATAAGTGTAATAAATACTTCAGTAGATACAGTTTCAGATATAATTAATAATGTAAGTGGTGCATTTTCTTTTGGGAATTTTATTTCTACACATACTGTTATATCCACTGGTTATACATCCAAGAGCATAGCATCTTCAAGCATCTCTGTATATCCTAACCCCTTTAGTAATACTACAACCCTAAATATAAACTACACATCAACTCAAAATGATTACTCCCTATATATATACAATCTTCTTGGTAAGGAAGTAAGAAGCATCCATGCAGGGAATAAGAAAGAGATTGTGATCAGCAGAGAAGATTTAGCATCAGGCATGTACTTCTATAAATTGACAGATGATAAAGGAAGCATAGCCACAGGCAAGTTGATGATAGAGGATTAAGAAAATAATTCTTTTATCTATGACACCAGTTCTTCCCCATAAAATATAAGAAGTCCTGCCGATATTCTTTCTTAACTTCCCTCACTTCAGTATCACATACAAATAGAAGCCACGCGCCATTCACTCTGTCATACTCAATAATCTTATCTATATTCATAAGGAAACTTCTGCCAATCATCATGGAATTATTCGGGTTAAGAGTAGCAAAGAGATTATTGATTCCTAAGGAAGAATCGCCAAGAATATTATCAAGAAAAACACAATGAACATTCTTTTTATAAGCATTGCCATAAATAAAATCCAGCTTCCGCATCCATAGACATTCAGGGTTGCTGATCATCTTGATACTGTCCTTCGGATCATTGCCCATAGCCGGTTCATTGGCACTATTAATGATTTGCAGTAACGCTTTTAATTGAATATCCGGCAGCATGATGCTTTGCAATAGCTCTATCAGTTCATCAATATCAACAGGCTCCTTCAGGAAATGTTCCTTCCGATGTTCGTCACTGATAGCCTTGAAATCTTTCTCCGAAACAACATTGATAATAGTGAAATCACCCATCCGCAATTCATACTCCAAAATAGATTTATCGCCTGTGAAATGATGGATGGCATAAATAACATAATGCGGCTGAATCTCCTTGATTTGACTGATGGCACTTGCTATCTCGCGTTCGCAAATATTAATTTCTATATGCGGAAAATCCCTTTCTAATCTCTTGGCGATATTAAAGATTTCTACTTCCTGCGGCAGCAGCAAAAGGACTTTGGTAACAGGAACTACAACAGTGACAAGCTTCATAAAGGAGGTTTTGATTAAAGTACCAAAGTTAACATTGCCAAGGGACGAAACCAATAAGAAAAGTTCGATGACAAACAATTACTGGAAAGCCCTCTATTCCTTATACTGCTACTTTAGATTATTTTTACTAAACTTAATGAAGCAGATGTATGAACTATTACATTATTTGTTTTCACGAATTTGTTTCTTTGCAATCTGATTGATTTAGAAATCTTTATTATGAATACAATATTTAATAGGTTTTGGATACTGATTACTGTGTCGGTACTTTTAGCCTCCTGTAATGGAAAGACCAATACCGGCAATGGAAAGGAGGTTGCCGGTACTCCGGTAACAACTTATGATACTACATTGAAAAGTGGCGTGATTACAGAGAAAGTTATTTGCAAAAATGACCCGAATGTAAGCTATGCATTGTACATTCCTTCAGGATACAAAGCTGGCAATGAATACCCTGTGATTTATCTCTTTGACCCGCATGCCGACGGGTTGCTTCCAATCAATAAATACAAGGACTTGGCGGAGAAATACGGGTATATTCTTATAGGCTCCAATAATTCCAAGAACGGCTTGGCTTGGGATGGCGTGCATCAGACTATAAAAGCCATGTTTGAAGATTCCCAGGCAAGGCTTTCGATTGATAAGAATCGAATCTATGCAGGAGGGTTCTCGGGAGGGTCGAGAGTGGCAAGTTCTATTGCTATTAATGATGGAGGCATAAGAGGTGTAATAGGCTGTTCGGCGGGCTTTCCACAACTTACCAAGCAATTGGATAACAAATTTGATTTTATTGGGATAGCTGGTAATGAAGACTTCAACATGACAGAGATGAAGAACCTTGAAAAGAACTTTGAAGGCACCGGAATGAGGCATACCTTGATCATCTTTAACGGGAAGCACGAATGGTGTGATAAGGCAATCTTTGAAAAAGCTTTTCAATGGCTTCAACTAAATGAAATGAAGGACAAAATGATTGACGTGAATAACCAATTGATTTATGAAGTCAAAGAAAGTTATTATAAGCAGATAAATGGTGAGGAAGCGAAAGGGAAGAAATACGAAGCCTTGCTTTTATATAAACAGATGCTATCTTTTTTGGATGGAGTTACAGATGTTTCTTCAGTAAGGAAGTCATTGGATTCCCTTGCCAGCCTTGATGATGTGAAGAAGACAATTCAGTTTAAGACGGATATGGAAAAGAGGGAGCTTGAGATTCAACAAAATTATGCCAAGGAATTCACTTCAAAGGATATGATCTGGTGGGTGAATGAGATAAATCAACTTAATACAAAGACCAAATCCAACGACCCTGAAACGGTTCAGATGTATAAAAGAATTTTGGGGTATTTAAGCCTGGTGGCATACTCGTATGCAAATAGCTCACTAAACGGAAATAACCTAGATCAGGCAGGAATGTATATTAAACTTTATTCGCTTATTGATCCCCAAAATAGCGAGCATAGTTATATGTCGGCTACTTTATTTGCCAAAAGAAATCAAATTGATAAGGTAATTCCTGCATTGAAAGAAGCTGTTAAATTGGGATTTGATGATGTTGGAAGACTTCAGAATGATCCTGTATTTGCATCCATAAAGAATAATAAAGACTTCATTGAAATCGTTACAGGAATAAATAAAGCAAAGACTGATAAAAATTAATTGACCATGAGAAAGAATTCGATTTTAATCCTTGCATTCACAGTTGTCATCAACATTATGACTCTTGCTCAAAATTGCGCATTAAATAACTTAAGTAGTAAACAAATAGTTTATGTGAATCCGCAATTGAAACCCTCTAATGACGGTGATCTTAAGATATACCTATCAGCCATTCAAACAGATTCCATGAATGAGATGCTGGATATGCTTTCAAAGTTTATTAATACAAACTCTTCTACAATTTCTTTGGATGAATACACCAAAAAAGGTCTTTCTTTTAATAGTTTAAAAAACTATGATTCAGCATTATATTATTATTCATTAGCTATTAAGTTAAGTGCTCACAATCCTTACCTCTATTATTTCAGAGGAGACACTTATAGTAATAAACATGACTATATAAGTGCAATTGATGACTTCAGCAGTGCTATTTATCTGGATCAGAATTTCTATATGGCATATTATTTCAGGGGTATTTGCTTCTATGCTTTGGGCGATTTAAACAGGGCAATGGAGGATATTTCCATGACTTTTAAATTAGTGAAAGCATCATTAAAAACCGCTTAAATAGATTGGGAGGTTAAGGCTTAAAAGTAAGCCTTGTATCGAAGTTTTCATGGATTCATGAAACCTTCAATTAGTCTGAATTCCTAATTTTAGATTTGTCCGTTAGTAGTGTTAATCAACACTATTGATGTTATTCTAATTTTAATATGTATCTTTGGAAAGTTAAAAATAAAAAATGGTCTATAAATTTAAATAATAATTAAATGTCAAAAGTAACAAAATTCGAGTATGTAGATATTGAGGAGATGCATAGCTTCCCTCAAATCGAAGTGAAGGACATAAATGGATTCGTCCGACTAGCTGATTCACTCCATTCCAAGATCATCTTCAAAACAGAATCACTTAATGGAGATGAGCAACAAATCCCAACATCCGACTTCTTGATTATCGGGCACAATGTATGCTTCAAGCTCAAAAGCATGAACTACAAAAACCTTGATGACTATGAGGATTCAGTGATTAAGGGATTCCCTAATTCGGAAGATTTTTACGAAGCCCGTAAAGGAAATTTCTTTACCTTCAAAGAGTTCGATGAATGTCGAAGGACAGGCATTGTGGATAGAACAATTTATCAAAAAGCTGCAAAGCTTGGATTCGTGGACAACTTTGAAAAATTCAAAGATAAGGTAGAGAAAAATAAAAATACCTTGCCTTCGATATACACGCTTGAGAAGTTTGATACTTCCATGAAAATTTATGAGTATGCCATCACTAAAGGCTTCAAGGATTACGGTGATTTTGATAAGGCATTCTTCCTTGGATTTGCTGATCAATATACTTATGATGAAGCTAAGTCTAAGGGCTTCACTTATGCAGAGGATTATTTTGCAGCCGTCAAGATGGGTTTTGGTTCTTTGAAAGAATTTCAAGAGGCAAAACATCTTAAAATGACAAGTAAATTTGAATATGACAAGTACAATCAATTAAAGAATCTAACAAGTAATGGAACTCGGGGTTTTGATGAAATTCAATTATTGAAAGCCCTAAAAACTCATGAATCCATGAAGATGCCTTTAAAGAAAATTAAAGTGTTGCTTGCCACTACACAAGAGGAATACAAGTTTGAAAGGGATGGTGTAAAGGTTTTGCCTGAATGGTATGTCCAGAGATTGAGTTCCGAAGAAAATTTAATTCTTTTTTTATCATCAGATAAAGAATTAAAGGATGTTGGTTTTTACGATAAAGATGGAGAATATTTTGAAGTATCAAGGGTTTCAAATGATATTATTTATTTAGATGGAAGTAATGTTGCTTATAACTCTTCAAACAGGGAGGATAGAAATAAGCCAAAATTAAAAAACATAAAGCTTGTTGCTGAAGAATTAATTAAGCTAAGGTATAAAGAGATTCGGGTTATTGCTGACGCTTCTTTGAGGCATAAACTTGAAGATAAGGATGACTTGAATGATTTAAAGAAAATTGTTAAGTACATGGAGTCTCCGGCTAATACTTCTGCAGATGAATTCTTGCTGGAATCTTTAAAGAAAATCAAATGTCATTTGATATCTAATGATACCTATAGAGAATGGAAAATTAAGGATGTTTGGGTGGCTGAAAACATAGACAGGCTTCGCATTCCATTTATGATTGATGGTGGAAAGGTCACACTTTCAGGGATTGACCGTTTGATAAAAACGGATTAATTTATAAACAAATATCTAATATCCGAATACATCGCTAAGGTTCAAGAAAGTGACCTTGCCATATTTTTCAAGGGTTGGGATGTCTAATTTGTTCTTGTCACCAAGAACCATGATGGTATATTTATCACCTTTTACATACTTGTTCTGGAAACTCTTAACGTCATTAAGAGTCATGGTCGGCACCTTCTTATAAATATCCTGGCGAATGTCATAATCAAGCCCCAACTTCTGCGCCCGCTCATAATTAAACAACACATTCTCCTTAGTGATACGCTCGGTTTGAATCTTTTTTAAGACTGCATCCTTAGAAGTATTGAAGTTAGTAGGAGATTCTGGCATCGTCGTCAGAAGTGCCGTCATTCCTGCCATAGCTTCAGGAAGTTTGTCTGCCTGTGTGCCGACGTAAGCCATATTATAATGCGACTTCTCCTTGCGTTGCGGAGTCTGGAAGCTTGAGAAGACAGAATATGCCAAAGCCTTGGATTCGCGCATGTCCTGGAATACTATGGACGACATTCCGCCTCCAAAATATTCATTGTATGCTGTCATCGTAGGAATGATTTGTTTGTTATATGGCTCCTCTTTTGAAAGCATTATTATCTCTGCTTGCTTCATATCATAATTAATAACAAAAACACGATTGGTATCAGTAGGAAGCTGAACATATTTTACTGACGGAGGTATAGGTTTTAATATTGCCGGGACTTTATGTAATATATTCAAGGTATTCAGCAAACCTGTGGTATCAGTGGGTCCATAATAAAGGATGTGATGCGGATATGATGTAATATTTTTGATAGTTGTAATTAATTCCTCCGGCTTGATTTCGTTTAATTGCTCTTCAGAAAGAATATTTGTGAAGGAAGAATTCTTTCCATAGATTCCATAATTATACATCGCAGACCATAGGATAGTATTCTTGTCTAATTTAGCATCTGCACGCTGCTTGATAATATCTTTTACAAGGTTAAGGTAGGCATCCCTGTTAGGCTGGGCATCCGCCAGAAGGCTTTCGAATAATTGAACGGCATGAGAGAAGTTATCCGACAACCCACGGAGGTTGACCCATATCTGATCATCACTGGAATTCACCGTAAACGTACATCCAAGCTTATAAAACTCTTGTTGAATTGCAGCAGGTGAATACTTCGATGTACCAAGATAGGAAAGATAGTCCAGCGCGACACCCAATTTCTTATCATTATCCTTACCCATGTTGACAAGATAATAAAGTTCAAAAAGATTGTTTTCTGTATTGACTTTATAATTAATCATGATGCCGTTTTTTAATTTCAGATGCTTGATATCCCTACTGTAATCAATGAATACGGGCTGAATGTCAGAAACCTTGCCTTCGATAATACTCTTCACAAAAGGAGATTTATCTTCACGATTCACTTCGACAGGGGTGATGGCAGGTTTATCCACCTTCTTGACATTCTTATCCTCGCCAGTTCTCTTATAAACGATTACATAATTTTCCCTGTAATTCTTGTTGGCGAAGTCAATGACATCTTGCTTTGTAATCTTAGATAACCTGTCAATCTTTCCTACGCAATCCTTCCAATCCAAGCCAAGAACAGCAGCCTGAACAAAGGCATAAGCACGTCCTCCATTCCTTTCATAAGACCTTGTTTCCTGAAGCTTCATGTCAGTAATCACCGCAGGCAATAAATCATCCGGGAAGTCTCCTCTTTTAATCTTATCCATCTCCGCCAACAGCAAGTCCCGCAAGTCATCCAGGCTCTGTCCTTCCTTAGGATCGGCATTGAGGATGTGAGCAGAATAATCTTTAAAAATAAGAGTAGAAGAACCGGCATTCAGCACCTTTTGCTTCTGAATTAAATCCAAATCCATCAATCCTGCCGTGCCATTATTCAATAATTTATCAATGACAGTAATCATATCTGCATCATGAGAAGCCGCGCCGGCAAAGCGATAGCCCATCATCATGGTAGCTGCTTCGGGTCCATAAACTTCCTTCACCACTGGTTGAGTAATCGGGGTTTCGACAGGAGGGTTAAAGACCGGAACTTCCTTATATGGCATTGCTCCAAACTTGGCATCAATCATCTTGATGGTTTCATCAGGGTCGAAGTCGCCGGAGAGACAAATCGCCATGTTGTTCGGGACATAATACTTGGCAAGGTATTCCTTGATCTTCTTGATTGACGGGTTCTTCAGGTGATCAATGGTGCCGATGGTAGTCTGCGTTCCATAAGAATGTTTTTGCCAAAGACCTGCATTCATTGCCTCATATTCTTTGGTTCCATCGTTATCCAAACCACGATTCTTTTCCTCATAAACAGCCTCCAATTCTGTATGGAATATTCGCATCACAGGATTCCTGAAACGTTCGGATTCTATGGTCAGCCATTTTTCCAATTGATTGGACGGAATGTCATTCACATAAACCGTTTCCTCGACCCACGTGAAAGCATTGGTTCCTTTAGCACCGATGGCAGACATCATTTTGTCATATTCATTGGCAATGGCATAATGCGCCGCCACACCGGAAACACTATCTATCTGATGATAGATTATCCTGCGCTCGGCAGTGTCAGTAGTGTTACGATAGACCTCGTATAAATCCACAATTTTATCCAGTTCAGGTTTCTCTTTGTCATAATCCTTTGTCCCGAATTTATCCGTGCCCTTAAAGAGCATGTGCTCGAGGTAATGCGCCAGCCCTGTAGCATCGGCAGGATCAGTTTTACTACCAGCTTTCACAGCGATATAAGTCTGAATACGAGGGGCATCTTTATATACCGTCATATAAACTGTCAACCCATTCTTCAGGGTATAAATCCTTGCTTTCAGCGGATCATTCTGGTAGGTAACGAAGGTGTAATCTTTTCCTTTAACCTGTGCTGCTACCTCATTCAAAGGTATCATGGCAATCAGCAATAGTGCTGTGTAAATAGTTTTTTTGATAAATTTCATATTATAATTTATTTGGGCGGCAAAGATATTAATTGGATATGATAATTAATGGCTGTCGGAATAAAGTTTCTTATTTTATGATAACCAATTTCAATTGCCAGGTAATCCCTGTTAATTAAATACAAGAATTGTCTCTTTTTTGAGTGGGAGTATTCACGAAATCACTTTTCATCTCACACTTTCCACCCCCTCTGCACGAGAAAAGGAAACTTACCTTGAAAATTCTCCATTGGTTTTATATCTTTGCGCCCCCGACAAAAAATAGAAATAATAAACAAGAAATAATATATAATATGGAAACACAGAAATTTATCATCCCCCATGCAGCGACTATCACGAAGGAAGATCGCCAGAACTTGAATGGAAACAAATCAGCTATCCTTTGGTACACCGGTTTGTCGGGTTCCGGGAAATCAACCTTGGCTAATAAAGTAGAGGAAAAACTCTTTGAAATGGGTCTGCATACTTATGTCCTTGATGGCGACAATATCCGCATGGGCTTGAATAAAGGCTTGGGATTCACTGCCGAAGACCGTACCGAAAACATCCGCCGCATCGGTGAAGTGGCGAAGCTCTTTGTGGATGCAGGAGTGTTGGTTTCGACGGCTTTTATCTCCCCTTACATTGCTGATCGCGATATGGTTCGTTCGATTGTTAAGGAAGGTGAGTTCGTTGAAATCCTCATTGATTGCCCGATAGAAATCTGCGAGAAGCGCGATGTAAAAGGTTTATATGAGAAGGCTCGTGCAGGCATCATTAAGAATTTCACCGGCGTTTCTGATCCTTATGAAGCTCCCGTCAAACCCGAAATCGTTGTCAAGACAGGCGAGCTAAGTCTGGAGGATAGTGCGCAACAGGTGATTGATTATCTGATTGCGAATAAATATATTCAGCAGTAATCGCCTTCCAATTTCCTTCGTTTTTAGTTGTATTATCATCGTTGTGTTGCGGTTCGCTGCACTAATATTCCCATTCACTGCGCTAACATCTGCATTCGATGTATGTACATTTCCATTCGGTGCAGGTATATTTCCATTTGGCGCAGGTACATTTTCATTCGGTGCAGATAGATATGCGATTGCTGCATGTACAAATGCATTCGCATCATGTCCAAATGCGTTGGGTACGGTTTTTAGGTGTAAAAGGGGGGATTATTCCAAAAGAATATTTTATTCCAAGTGAGAATTTTTATTAACTATAAGTGTTGTTATTAGCTCAAAAGGAAAATTTATTAACCCCAAGGAAAATTTTATTAGCCCAAAAAGAAAATTTTAAATGACTGTCGGGTTGTATAAACCAAATTTTGTCTTGTCATTCCGACGAAGGAGGAATCCTATCCATATTTCTATAGGATTCCTCCTTCGTCGGAATGACAAGTTTACACAGTTTTTATACTGTAATTATATTGTTGGTATAAATAACCCGACAGTCATTAAATTTTATTATTCCAAATAAATTACCAAAAATTTCTAAATGATAGAAATGAAACCTGACAGCAGCGGGGGGTAGCTGTCAGGTTTCATTTCTTTCATCATTGTGTGATAGCACCCTTTTTCAGGGTGCTGCAACACAATGATGATGATTATTCTTGTTATGATTTGGGAAATTGTTGATAAATTATTTTTTATTTTGGGGGATAATTAGATTATATGGATATTGTTTTGTAATTTTGCAGCCTTATATATAATTATGACTATAAAATTAAAGGATGTTGTTGGGTATGCGTTGGCTTCGCAGGCTTTGCTGGATACGAATTCGGTGGCTGTGAAGGCTTATGATACCACGCTTGGGGGTACTTGGGAGACGCTTGTTTTTGATGTGCAGTTTGCTGCTGTGGAGGGTATGGTGTCTGGTGGCGGTATGGAGGGTTTGAATGTGGAGGATACTAAATTGAGGAATGGTTATATGAATAATGAGACTCCTATTTTGAGGGATTTGACTTATAAAATTAAGGCTTGTATTAAGGCTGGGACTATTACTGATGGGTTGTTGTCGTTTAATCTGGGGGCTTTGAAGAAGAGTATTTCTAAGAAGGATATTAATGGTTTTCATTTGGCTTATACTACTACGATGGCTCGGATTAATGCTGGTGGTAATGCGGCTGCCTTGAATACTGCGGGTTTCACTACTGCTAAACAGACTTCTATCACGACTAATCATGACTTCGCTTGGGGGATTCAAAATACTAAAATTACATTAAAAGTAAACATTAGTGAATTGAGTGCTGCGAACCAAATTATTGTGAAGGCTTTGCTTGCTTCTTGTGCTCATATTATTAAGGCGGTGAGGGCTTATGCTGAAAGTGTGAGTAATACTACTTTGATGAAGAAGGCTACGCAGAAGGCTGTTTTGAGTACGGTTACTCCTGCTAAACCTATAGGCGTAAGGGGTAGGAGAATTGAACAGAATCAGAGTATTTGCTGGTTACAACATCCTACTTTGAGGGATGATATGGAATTTACTTTGTTTACTGAAACGGGCAGTGCTACTGTATGCCGGATGGATAGTAAGACTGGGACTTGTACTGCTGGAATTGTATTGGTTTTTGATATTAAAGTAACTCTTAAGAAAATGGAGGTGCCTGGGACTGGTGATTGTATTATTATTACTAATACGGGTGTTGGGTATATTCATGTTGCTGTGTTGAGGATAAAGGGGTAGGCTTCAATTAGGAATTAGGAATTAAGAATTAGGCTCGGCGGTTGTCGGGCTTTTTTTATTTGGAGAGGATGCAAATCTTTTTATTAGTTTTGCAACTTATTAATCTTAAAAATTTATAGAAATGAGAAAAGGAATTTTGTTGCTAATTATTTCAGGGTCTATATTAATATCCTGCAATAATCCTCTTAATAGAAAATATAAGGCGGAAACATTTACCGAAGACATAAGTGCTCTTTTGGATGCAAAAAAAATATCCAATGAAGATGTTATTTCCATTACAAGTTATGTTTCTTTTCATGAAAAGGAATTAAATGGAATATCCTATGATGATTTACTGAAAAAAGTCAAATTGGAAGCAACACAAAACTTAATTAATTATGGTAAAGAATCTTCTGAAGAATTAAAAGCCGCAGCAGAAAGAGCAAAAGCTGATTCTGCTCAAGCAGTTCAGGATGCTTTTAAAGCAGCGAAAGAAGCAGCAGCTCAAGATTCTATTCTTAATTTAAAAAAACATTAAAAAAACAAATTAAGATAAAAATCATGACAAATAGGGAGAATTATACTAAAGCTTTTGACAATGGACAGCAACATATAAATGCTGCAATTGTTCTTGCAGAGAAACAACATTATGGGTTCTCAATATCACATTTAATACTTGGTATTGAAGAACTAATAAAATATCAAATATTGTTTAATTGTTCAGACGAAAATACTATATTTACTGATGCTGAAATAAATTCAATATTCTATAACCATAAAGGGAAACATAAATTATTAAAAGAGTTTCAAGAATCTGTTTCTAAAGAATTCACCGAGGACTTTCATGAATATATTTTTCATATTGCATCAGGATTAGAGTTGAATGAAAAACACTTATCTATTCAAAAGAATAGGTTTAAAGAATGGGGTGCTTTTTTTAGTGTAGCCTACCCTGAAATTAATATTCCTGAAGCAGATAGGCAATCATTTTTTAAATGGCTTAATGATGCAAACTCTATAAAGAATCGTGGCTTTTATGTATGTCCAAATGGTGATAAATGGAAATCTCCAAGTGAAGTTTTGAAAGAAGAATATGAAACAGCCCTAATGTATGCAAATGCTATTCTTCAACAAACCGAGATAATGAAAAGTTTGGACATAACCGAAGAAGAATTTATGAACTATTTAAATAGTGACATTCCTACTTGACATTATTTTTACTGCCAATATGCCACCCCTACGGGGTTTTGAGGGTGTTTAGTGAATGTGTTTTCTATTATGATTTCGTCCCTAACGGGACTATTTTCTTTCATCCTTTTATGCTACCGACCTTTTTTGGGCGGTGCAATAAAAGGATGATTGTTTTAAGAGCCTCACCCCTTGCCCCTCTCCCAAGGAGAGGGGGACGTTGCCGTTACGAAGTTTTTATTTCTTTCATCGTCGTGTGATAGCATCCGCTTTTGCGGTGCTGCAACACGACGATGAAGATTAACCCCAAAAAGATTCGTATCTTTGCGGCGTAAATAAAAATGAAATGAAAGCAATTGAAACTACCGGAAGGATTGAGAAATCAGGGCATTTGAAGCTGGATAAGCCGCTTGATGTGATTGCAAAAAATCAGAAAGTAAAGGTCATTATCTTATATGATGAAACGGATGACATTGGGGAGATGGAATGGTTATCGGCGATTGCAAATAATCCTGCATTTGAATTTTTGAAGGATGAAGGCGAGAATATTTATTCGATTCGTGATGGAAAACCTATCAAGAAATGAAGTATAAAATCGTACTGGTTCCGTTTCCATTTGATGACTTTTCGGAAACCAAAGTAAGACCCGCATTGTGCCTGACGGAGAAAACAGGTAAGCATCATCATGTCGTAATTGCCTTTATTACCAGTAAAACTCCACTGGATAAAACCTCGACAGATGTGGTGTTGGAAATGAGTGAGGAGTCAGGACTTAAAGTAGATTCCGTGTTGAGACTTCACCGTCTGACAACAATTCCGGCAGCATTAATTAAAAGGGCAACTGGGGATTATTTCTTCAACAAAGAAAACTGAAGTGCAAAAGAAATTATCAGAACTTTTTGATCTTAAATAATCATCGTCGTGTGACTGCGACCTCTTGGGAGCAGCAACACGACGATGATGAAGACAGGCATCCTTAATATCGTTTAAAAAACTATCTTTGCGCCCTCAAAAAATAATTTTATATATATTAATAATAAGAAATGATTAAACCACATGGCGGCATTCTGATTAATAGAATTGCCGAAGGAAAAAGAAAAGAAGAGTTAGAAAATAAAGCTCAAGGGCTTTTTAAATTACAGATCGAGGATCGTTATACCTCTGATTTATTGATGATAGCTATCGGAGGATTTAGTCCTTTGAAAGGCTTTATGGGGAAGGCAGATGCAGAGTCTGTAATTAATAAAATGGAACTGGCTAATGGATTGGTATGGTCTATCCCGATTCTCTTGCCAGTCAAGGATAGCAGTGCTATCAAGGTGGGTCAGGAGATCGCTTTGACGGATAGTAATAATACTGTTATTGCGGTGATGAATGTCTCTGAAAAGTTTGATTTGGAATTGGATAATTATACCACCAAAGTCTATAAGACCAATGACCCTGCACATCCAGGTGTGAAGGCTGTTTTGGATGGTGGGAATCATTACATTGCTGGCGAAATTGAATTATTAAATCGCCCTGTGGGAGAGAATGTTCAGGAGCAATATAAGCTCGATCCTTCCATGTCTCGTGCTGAATTTGAGAAGCGTGGCTGGAAGACTATCGTTGCTTTCCAGACCCGTAATCCTATCCATCGTGCTCATGAATATCTCTTGAAATGTGCTTTGGAATCTGTTGATGGATTGTTCATTCATCCCTTGGTTGGCGAAACAAAATCGGATGATGTGCCGGCAATGACTCGCATGGATTGTTACCAGGTTTTGATGGATAATTATTTTAATCTGAAACATACGACCCTTGGCGTATTGCCGGCAGCCATGCGCTATGCAGGTCCTAAGGAAGCAGTTATGCACGCGATTATTCGTAAGAATTATGGCTGCACTCATTTGATTATTGGCAGGGATCATGCAGGAGTTGGCAACTATTATGGAACTTATGAAGCGCAAGAAGTAGTTGATAGTGTTGCGGATAAATTGGGTATTATTCCAGTGAAATTCGAGCATACATTTTATTGCAAAGCTTGTGGGAATATGGCTTCTACCAAGACTTGTCCGCATACTTCGGAGCATCATGTGATGTTGAGCGGGACAAAGGTTCGGGATATGTTAGCTGCCAGCCAACGCCCTCCAGTGGAGTTTTCTCGCCCTGAAGTTGCTGATATTTTGATTGCCTGGGCTACCGGAAAAGCTGCTGTTACAGCATAGTTAATGGGTCTTGATTTCCTTTTGTACTGCGCCATTCAAGCATCTCTTCAGGCTGGCGAGGCGATAATGAGCGTTTATAATTCTGATATTCTTGTTGAATTAAAAGAAGATAAAAGCCCCTTGACTTTGGCTGATAAAAAGTCCAATGAAGTGATCACTAATCTCTTGAAAGATACCCCCTATCCGATTCTTAGCGAAGAAGGTAAATCCATTCCTTATTCCGAGAGAAAAGATTGGGAAAGATTTTGGTTGATTGACCCATTGGATGGAACCAAAGAGTTTATCAAAAGGAATGGAGAATTCACGGTGAATATTGCATTAATAGAAAATGGAATTCCAATAATCGGTGTCATTTATGTGCCTGTTACAGACTATTTATATTTCGCTTCAAAGGAACGCGGAGCCTATTTGGTGAGCGATCATAACCTGGAATTTGAATTCGAAATGCAAGTTGAGAATTCCAAACCAGCCCAGGAATTGAAGATATTACAACATAGCGGCGACAAGCTTCCTCTAAAAAAGAAAGCCCGTCCATTCACGGCTGTTGCGAGCCGATCTCACCTCTCTCCAGACACAGAAAACTATTTAAATACCCTTAAAGAAAAGCATGGGGAAGTCGAGATGATTTCTTCCGGTAGTTCCTTGAAATTATGCCTCGTTGCAGAGGGCAAGGCGGATGTTTATCCCCGCTTAGCCCCCACTATGGAATGGGATACTGCCGCCGGTCAAGCCATTGCTGAATGTGCCGGAAAGAAGGTTACAGATTTCAACACCGGCTTGCCCTTGACATACAACAAAGAGAACCTCCTCAATCCATCATTCATCGTCCAATAACCCTATACCCTATTTCCCTATACCTTATACCCCATACCCCATGAACAGAATTTTCAAAGCAATTATCCGAAGAATTAAAGCACTGTTTCTTTCCTCAACAGCCAAGCGTCATGGCTTGGTTGGGCAACCGGAACTATGGAAAATAAAGAGAGATTTCCAGATAAATTACCTTAAATCTGTCGGCTTGATGCCAAATCATTTCATGGTAGATATTGGTTGTGGAACTTTGCGAGGCGGCATTCCCTTGATTGCTTATTTGGACAAAAGCCATTACTATGGAATAGAATTCCGCGACTTCGTTTTGGAAGAAGGCAAGAAGGAATTAAAAGAAAATAACCTCGAACAAAAAGCTCCGGTTTTGCTTGTTTCAAAGGATTTAGCTACCCTTGAAATGAATGCCAAGTTTGAATATATGTGGGCATTCTCGGTGATGATTCACATGAAAGATGAGATTGCCGAAGCCTGTCTTTTGATGGTCAGCAAACACCTTGCAAATAATGGAAGTTATTATGCCAATGTCAATATTATTGCAGACGGGATTACAAATCCCGACCAGCTCGAAGGCATCTGGGATGGCTTTCCTGTCGTCAGTCGAAGTTTAGATTTCTATAAAACAATGGCTGCAAAATTCAACCTGAAAGTTGAAGATGTCGGCGATCTCAAATCATTAGGCCACAATACCAGCATCGAAAAGCAGGACAGCCAAAGGATGTTGCGGTTTAGTAAGATTTAGGACTGAAAATTTCCCTTTATCGAAGTATCAATCCCAAAAACATTAGAAAAAAAGACAGCTACATTAGAATTTGAAAGAGCTACAACAGAAAAAAAGACAGAAACTTTACGACCATCAAGAGCAACATTAGAAAAAAAGACAACAACTTTACTAACTACAAGAACAACATTAGAAATAAAGAGCCTGATTCCATCATAAAACGAAGAAATTCGACCCTTTGCATGAAAAACTCTAAAACCGGCATGAACATATTGACCATCAATATGCACTCATTTACAGCCCATTCCAAAAACATTTCAAAAAAAGACAGCTACAACAGAAAAAAAGAGAACAACATTAAAACTTGCAACAGCAACATTAAAAATAAAGACAGCAACAATAAAAGCCTGATAAGCACATTTACCACCTGCAACGCCTACTTTTCAATACAAACCACCTTCTTTACCACCTATATCCCAACCCCTAAAACTAAAAACCAAAATTCCATTTAACCCATTTGCCATTTGAATTCCTGTTTTTGCTACACTTTAATAAAATATACAATCATGACAAGGTTTTGGAAATTCTGAAAATAGCATCGCTACTGCTTCTGTTTAATCCCCATAAGGTATCTATATTCTTATAATATTCCTCCTATACCATTTTCACCTCCCCTTCAAAGCCTCTTTGATTGGAATGAAATTAGTAATGCAAAAGGTAGCTTATCTCTCGAATTAGTATCAAATTTTGGATATTCAAAACTTATGGAACCCTGTTTT
>Ga0206816_1030_pt1 | contig 36866 bp, 44 predicted proteins | sample Alteio_BWOrgCont_88_FD_152866 | JGI IMG/M metagenome (GOLD analysis project Ga0206816, IMG submission 152866) | Enriched cells from forest soil in Barre Woods Harvard Forest LTER site, Petersham, Massachusetts, United States -... | ecosystem: Environmental > Terrestrial > Soil > Temperate forest >... | reverse complement strand
CCATTCTTTGAATAAAAAGGCAATGATCTTTTATAAGCATCAACCGTAATATACATACACCCCGTTTTATTATTATCAATAAACCAGCCTTTAATAAAATCCAAAATTTTACCTCCCACTCCCTCGTTTTGATAATTTTGATGAACTCCAAACCTTCCAATCTTAACGGAAGGATAGCTTTTAAACCATTTGCTTTTTGGTAGCTTGGCTTTAAATATCTTCTCAAATTTTCGATGACTGTTTATTTCATTATAGCCAATCTTGTCATTAAAAAGACTGAAAAAAGCAATTGTTAAATTGTCTTTTTCCATTAAATAAGTTACAGATAAAAGGGCTTCACCATGAGCTTTTGCATCATCGTTAAGAAAGTTTTCAAGATCAGTATCTCCACATTTAAAAGGGAGAATAGCATGATCTTGAGATAACCTTTTAAGATCGTCTAAAATCATTAAGATAAAATAAAATTAATCAATGACCCTAAACTTTTTGTAATTTTTCATTATTCTTTCTACTTCTTCAGGAGGAAGTTTTTTGCCCTTGTTTTCTTCTTTCTGTTTCAAGAATCTCTTTGCATCTTCTCCCATCAATACTGGGGTTTCTTTAATTGGTTTTGCCATTGTATTTAATTGTTTGATTTGTGCAAAAGTACAAAAAGTTAAGGAAAGACCTTATCCCATCCTTTATTTTGCTTGCAAAGAAAAGTATTTTTTAGGAGAAGGGCTACTTGCTTTCACCATGAAGAAGAATCGTTTAATTAGCGCTTCAAACTTTTTTTCCTACCTCTTGTGCCATTCCCTTTATTCCAATTCTGTTCCTTGCCTTCCGCAAGCCATTCGATAGCTTTCGTTACGTTATTCAATCGTGTTTGTTCATAGATAGGAAGCGTTATAAATCGTAAATAAGCAGTCCTTTGTGATGTTTTAAAATTAGTAAATGTCTTTTTGGCAGCCCCATTTTTATCTAACTCCTTTTGGAAATAATCAGGCACTTCCATTTCCTTGGCTCTGCTCTTTTTAAATGGAAGAGGAGGCATGGTGCCTTGCTTATTTAATTCTATTACCTGGTTGATAAATCCAATAAGGATTTCATCAGAAGGCAGATCTTTCACGCTGTCTATCCTGGTTAAATTCCCAATGATTTTTCCATCCGCTTTGGCATGGTTTACCAATAAATTATCCGGATCCTTCAACAATTTATTTTTCCATAAATTGAATGCACAATAAGGTTTATCATAAGCGATCATGCTGCATACAGGCGACCCGGCAAACAAGAACGTAGGACAGTTATACAACATTTTTTCTTCCACATCAGGGATAGCCTTATGCACGACTTCTCTCAAATGTTTCAATATTGGTTTTGCATAATCAGGAGCCATCTTTATGTACCCATCAACTTCTAAATCTTTTTTTATCATTTCTATATTATTTAATTCGTGCAAAAATACAAAACTTACAGAAACCCTTATCTCCCTGTATATTTGATAACATTGGAGACCGGTTATCGCTCAAGAAATGATTTCGTTTAGTTTACCACCTATTGTGTCAACTATTCTTCGTCAATTCATGAAAGATTTCCTCCAAATTCTGCTCCTCTTTTTTGATAGTAATAATGGCTAATTTATTCTCAATGGCAAAGTTGAAAAGCTCTTTGCGAATATCAGTTTCAGCATCGGAATATAATTGCCATTGATTGTCTTTAATCAGTTCTACTTCGCTAACACCGGCAATCTTTTTCAAGGCAGTCTTTGATGTCGGAGCATCAAATTCTACAGATATGACAGCCTTACTCACGGCATGTTGTTTAAGAACTTCTATAGGATCATCAGCAACAATTTTTCCTTTATTAATAATCACCACTCTGCTGCATATAGCAGTAACTTCCTGCATAATGTGAGTAGAAAATATCACCGTCTTTTCCTTGCCGATATTCTTAATCAAACTTCTTATTTCAGTAAGTTGATTAGGGTCTAATCCTGAAGTAGGTTCATCAAGAATCAACACCTTAGGATCATGAATCAGAGCCTGTGCCAGTCCGACTCGTTGCCGATACCCTTTAGAAAGCGCACCTATCTTTTTATGTTGCTCCACCTCAAGCCCGGTCATACCAATCATCTCTTTAACCCTTGCGGTTTTACTCCCTTTCAATCCTTGTATGCCAGCAATGAATTCAAGATATTCCTTGACATACATATCATGATATAAAGGATTATTCTCCGGCAAATATCCCACGCATTTCTTCACCTCAAGCGGCTCTTCATTCACATCATGTCCACAAACAAAAGCAGTCCCGGAAGTCTGTGGAATAAAGCAAGTCAGTATCTTCATCATGGTAGATTTGCCCGCACCATTAGGACCAAGAAACCCAAGAACTTCACCAGCATTTACCTCAAACGAAACACCATCCAAAGCATTCTGCTTCCCATAAACCTTAGAAATCTCAACAACTTTTACTGACATAATTTATACCCTTTATACCCTTATACCCTTATACCCTTATACCCTTATACCCTATACCTTTACACCACTTTACCACTTCAAAAAATCCTCCATATTATTCAACAAAGCATCCGAAGCAATGGTATATTTTTCTCCTTTAATCCATAAATAAACATCATTAGAAACCCCACCACCCTTGGCTTTTTTGCATACTGAAGAATAAATCTTCAGATACAGTAAAATCCATGAATATCTCTTCTTCACTGCCGGGAGTTTCGGTCTTTAATTTTGCTTCCAATTGATTGTAATTAGTAAGTATCGTGCGACATTGCACCGTATCCAAAAGAATAAATGCAGTATTAGAAAGCACGGTGTTATCATCTTTGAATTTCTTCCTGTCCTTATAATATTGATATGCAGAAACCACCAAACCTTTTTGGTTATTATATTTATATCCGGTCATCTCCAGCCGCGACCCGTCCTTCATGGAAGTTTGATTATACAGAGAGATAATTTTGATGCTGCTATATTCACCAGTCTTATGAATTTCGATATTATTTTTGATGTATCTTTCGGTATCATACCTCACAGAAGTACAACTGCTGATAACAACCAACAGCCCGATGATGTATAGATTTGTTCGCCTCATATTTTTGATATTAGATAATAAGATTTCTTTTTTATGAATTGCAAAAGTAGAGAATTTTTAAACAATAAAAACATTTCGATCTAACCTAATATCTGCAACCGATGTGCATCCAATCTAATAAACACAAAAAGCATCATCGTGAATGCCAATAAAGAAGAGCCTCCATAAGTGAAGAATGGTAGTGGAATGCCTATCACCGGTGCTAATCCGATGGTCATGCCGATATTAATCATAACATGGAAGAAGAGAATAGAAGCAACGCCATATCCATAGATTCTTGAGAAAGAACTTCGCTGTCGTTCGGCAAGTTGTATGATTCGGACTAATAAAAACAAGAATAAACTGATAACAACAAACACTCCCACAAACCCAAATTCCTCACCTACTGTGCAGAATATAAAGTCCGTACTTTGTTTAGGAACAAAATCAAATGTGGTCTGGCTTCCTTTAAGAAATCCTTTACCAAAAAATCCGCCGTCACCAATAGCAATCATACTTTGATGCACATTCCAACCTGAACCTTTAATGTTTTGTTCCTTGCCGAGAAGGACATTTATTCTTCCTCTTTGATATTCATGAAGGACATGATTAAAGACATAATCCACACTCAATACCATCCCCGAACAAATAGCGAATATTCCAAGCAATGATAGGATGTTTCGTTTATTCTTTCTGGCTAATAAAAAAACAATAAAGATTATGGAAGCAAAGATGATTATCAGCGTCAATTTATCTACCAGCAGTGCTAAGATAAATATGACGATGGCAATGAATCCTAACAATAAATAATTGCCTGATAAACCTTCACGATAAAGCACAAATACAAAAGAAAGATAGACCAATGCGGACCCCGTTGCATTCTGCAAAATGATAAGAATAATAGGAACGAAAAGAATTGTAAAGACTACCAGTTTTGTTTTGGTATCATTCAATTTAATGTTCATATTACTCAAGTACTTTGCAAGTACCAATGTAGTGGCAAACTTCGCGAACTCTGCGGGCTGCAGCTTAAAACTTCCGATTTCAAACCATGACACAGAACCCTTTACTTTTCTTCCAACCAAGAGAACAGCAATGAGAAGAACAATCGTAATTCCATAAACAATATATGCGAAGGCGGAATAAAATTTCCCATCTAATATAAGAAAGATTAATGCTATAATTAATGAGCCACCAATCCACATAAGCTGCTTCCCATGATTCTGTGTGAAGTCAAAAACTTTACTGTGCTCTTCGTTATAATCGGCGGCATAAATACAAATCCAACCCATGGTAATGAGGAGGAAATAAAGCGATGTGGTTATCCAATCTATGTTTTGGAGAATGCCTTTATTATCTCTCATTATTAACGGCTACTTTGGGAACTGGAAGTATGACTCCATTCTTTATTCTCTTCTCAATTTCAGGGCGAGTGATAGTTCCTGTCAAATATTTTTCAATCATCAGGGAGGCAATAGGGGCAGCCCATTCAGCACCCCAGCCCGCATGTTCAACAACAACTGCTATAGCTATTTTAGGATTATCCTTTGGAGCAAAACCTACGAATACCGAGTGTGATTTTCCAGACGGATTCTGTGCAGTACCTGTCTTTCCACAAATATCAATACCACTAACTTTAGATGCTGCCGCAGTACCGCTTTGTACAACATCTTCCATACCAACAATCACGATATCGAAGTATTTAGATTCAACATCAGTATAGTTTTTAGTAGTATATTTCTCAAATTGAAATTGCTTATCACCAATAGCTTTTACAACATGCGGAATGTAGTAGTATCCCCTGTTTGCAACGGTAGCCATAACGTTTGCCATTTTCAGCGGAGACACTCCCATTTCACCCTGACCGATGGCAAGAGAGAGGATCGTAGAAGACTTCCAATGCCCTTCGCCAAAGACTTTATCGTAATGTTCGATGGTAGGAACGCCAATCCCTAATTCAGTAGGAAGATCAACGCCTAATTTCCTTCCCAAGCCAAAACTAAGGATATGTTTTCGCCAGCTCGTGAAGCTCTCTTCAAAGGAATTGAAACCCTTCTTATCCAAAACACTTTTGAATACATAACAGAAATAAGAATTGCAGGAATAGGTAATCGCCATAGCGAGATCGCATGGGGAAGGATGCGCTTCACAAGCAGGTTTACCACCACCACCGGGAGGATACCCCATCGCGCATGGATAGCGGGTTTCAGGAAAAAGAACTCCCTCTTGTTGTGCCACCAAGGACATGATAATTTTGAATGTCGATCCAGGAGGATATGAGGAAAGTAAAGCCCGATTATACAAAGGATTATTGTCCGTCGTGAGGAGTTTCCCATAATTCTGTGCTCGCAACCTTCCAACCAATAGATTTGGGTCATAAGAAGGTGATGAAACCATTGCCAATATCTCTCCTGTTGAAGGTTCTATGGCAACGATACCTCCTATTTTATTCTGCATTAATTCTTCCCCATAAGATTGCAAACCTGCATCAATAGAAGTTGTCAGATTCTCACCTCCTTCAGCTAAGGTATCATACTTTCCATTCTCAAAACTTCCCATTAATCTGCCATGAACATCAACCATCATGAGCTTGGAACCCCTCTTCCCTCGCAGCTCTGGCTCATACGTCAATTCTATTCCACTCTTGCCAATGTAATCTCCATCACGATAATATTTACTATCCTTCACGGTTGCAGAATCCACTTCCCCAATGTCTCCAAGAAGATGCGCAGCAGTCCTATCATTATATCTTCTTAATGTTCTTGGCTGAACAAAGAAGCCGGGGAAATCATCCAGCTTCTCCATCAAAGTCCCATAAGTCTCCTTGGATAATTGCTTTTCAAAAGGGGAAGGAAGGTCTCTGGAATATTTCTTTGCAAGCCTTAGCTTCTTATCAAATTCCTCCCTGGCAATACCTATCAATGCACAGAACTCCGCGGTATCCATGCCTTTGATCAACTTCGGCGTTACCATTAAATCATAGACAGGTTCGTTATAAACCAGGAGCTTTCCCTTACGATCATATACCAAACCACGCGAAGGGAACTGTGTTACAGGGCGAAGGAAATTATGTTGTGCCGACTTAATATAACTATCATCAATCACTTGAATATAAAAAAATCTCGCAAGATAGATTATCCCTACTGAAAGAAAGATTGCGATGATGATATATCTCCGATTTGTTGAAACGCTCTGTATCATGACTGTTGTTTATTACTGGTGAAAAGATACTGACTGATGATGATGAGAAGTATCGTGAGTATGCTGCTCAAGATAACTCTGAACAGGGTACTGAAGAATTCCACAAAGCTAAACGCCTCGATAAAAAATAATACAAAATGATGCAGCAAAACCATGATGATGGTATAAGATATAAACCACCTGAAACCCATGTCTGTTACGTTCGGATTTGCCTCTGATTCATAACCATCTCTCGGGGAAATTGATCTGATGATTCTTGGTCGAAGGTATCCGATAAAGACACATGCCGCCGCGTGCATTCCCAAGGTATTTGAAAACATATCTATCGTCAAGCCCATAGCGAGAGATAGCAGCAGTAGCAGCCATCCTGGCGTTTCGATGGGGAGGAGCATGATGAATAAAATATACATAAACGGATTGATGTATCCATTCAACTGAACATTGTTTAATATCAAGACCTGCACCAGCACGAGGACGATAAAACGGATTAAATTAGAGACTATTTGATTAATCATGTTGGGGTATCTCGGACTCTAATTTTACCTGTTCGTTTTTGAAGAGATTATTCACGATATATACATACGTCAGATTCCCGAAAGTAGTCGAAAGATTGACGGTGATATTATAAAAATTCTGCCCGGGCTTCAATTCAAAATGAGCAATCGTGCCAAGCGTAATTCCTTCAGGATAAATCGGCGAATAAGAACTCGTAACAACAGTATCGCCAATAGCAATCGGCACATGCACGGCAATATCATTCAGCGATGCCTGTGTAGCCGAACCGCCCTCCCAGCGCAGCTCTCCGGAATATTTGTTCTTCTTGATTCTTGCGCTTATCTTTGTATCTTTATGCAGAAGCGACATCACCACACAAAAATGTTCCGACACATATTTCACCTTGCCCACCGCGCCATTCGAGGCTATCACGCCATCTTCGCGCCGCACGCCGTCGGCTCTGCCTTTATTCAAGGTCAGATAATTGCTTCTTCTATTAATTGAATTATTTATGACATGAGCCGTGATGTATTGATATTGCTGTTTGTAAAGACTGTCATTCACACTCACCTTCACTGCCTTGCTGCTCATCGAAGTATCGGCAATCAGCTTACGGAGGCGGGCATTTTCTTCTGCAAGATTCTTATTGGTAGTCTTCAGATTCACAAAGGAATTAAACACGCCGACTTCATCATAAAACTTCCCCACCAATACATTCGAAGAATTCACAAAACTCGCCCTCTGATAATTATTATTCTGCACCAGCAGATAGATGCAAAACACTTCTAATACCAGGAAGAAGAAGAAGAAATGGAATTTATATATAAGGAGGAAAAGGGCGCGCATTTTAATTGACAATTGACAATTGAGAATTGACAATTTGCCATTGCAATTCGTTAGTATAAAGGTATAGGGATTTCATGGCTGCAAACTTACCAATAAATTGAGTATAAATTTGGGTAATTATAACTATTTTTAGTATGCTATTCTTCATCCTTTTATGACATTCCCTTTTTGGGGAATGCAATAAAAGGAAAATAAAAAGACCTCTCCGGTTTGGAAAGGTCTTTTGTTATATTTCTTGAATTTTATCAAGGTTTTTTCTCTTCTTTTTTCTCTTCTTCTTTGATAGGAGATTCGTCATCTTCGGGATCTTCCTCATCAAGTGGCGGGGGTGCCGTTTCCATGAGTACTTCGGATCTGGCATTTACTCCGGTATCAACATCTTTGTTGAATTCCACAGTAACTAATTCCGGATAGATAATGGTTACCTTATATTTAGTGGGGTCTATTCCGGGGAAATGTGCTATTCCTTCTTCATCCGTATTTACGGTGATGGAGGGCTGACCTGCGGCTTGAATCTTTACCGGAATATCCGGCAAAACGGTGAAGGCACCGTCTAATTTCACTCCAACTTTGAGGCTGGCACTGCCTTTTGGGGCAATAATATCTTTTTGGATGCTGAAGACGAAGAGGTCGTGTTTTGTATTTCCGGGAGGAAAAATAACGACTCCATTAACATCTATGTCGGTCAGGATTGCTTTGATTACATTATTCGCGGTAATCTTGGCACTTGTTTGTTCGCTGGTAGATTTATCTGAAAGGAAAGTGGTATAATCATTATTGAATGTAAGTTGATGAGCGGCGACTGCTGCGGGGAAACCGGCGGGCATTACATCATTCAAAAGCAATTGGGCAAGGTTTGCAGGGACAGCCATAAAATCTACCATTGCTTTGAAGAGCGCTTTTATCTGCACCCAATTATTATTGCCTGCATCTCTTCGCAGATTGGCTCCTGCGGAATTATACATGATAGCGAAAGTCGTCGGGAAGGCTTTGAGGAGATAAGTTTTCAGGGCATTCAAATCGCTGATGGAAAATTTTCCGGTAGGGATTAATCCTACTCTATCCACCATTTTAGGAACCTTTACCTGCTCATCATTTGGGAGACCTTCGGCATAAGTTACGGCATCTGTTAAGGCAGTAATAAAAGCTGTAATAAATCGCGGGCTATGGGCAGTGAATGCGGCAAGATTCGCTGTAAGATTTGCAGCATAGACCCCGCCCAGAACGTAGAGTTGGTTCTGTGTGCATTCATATTTTGATTCATCTATTTCAGCCATGATTTATTTTTATTTATTTTCTTTTTTTTGAAATCTTTTTCTACTTTCGCGACTGCAAATTAAAGATATTTTTTTGAATTGACCAAATTTTTTGAAAATTTTTTTAAAAAAAGTTATTAACAATTCTAATATTCAGCCTTAAATTTGTTCATTTAAACCTAAAATAGCAAAAAAATGGCGATGCATATTGTCCTTCTGACCTTGCATATTGTCCTTCCGACCTTGCATAATTTGCTTCCGACCTTGCATATTGTCCTTCCGACCTTGCATATTGTCCTTCCGACCTTGCATAATTGTCTTCCGCGCTTGCATATTTTCCATCCCACCTTGCATATTTTCCTTCCGACCTTGCATAATTTGCTTCCGACCTTGCATAATTGTCTTCCGACCTTGCATAATTTGTATTCCCCCTTGCATAATTGGTATTATACCAAGAAAAATTTCTTCATGCCTCATTAATTTTCATATTCTTTGAAAATTATAAAACATAGAGATTAGATTAATGGAAGGGGTGGAAAAAATAGCTGCCTTACTCCTTTATTATATAGGCACAATTTTATTCCACATAAAAGAAATCTTTCAAATAGATTTTGTCATTCCAAAGCAATATCGTAATTTTGTGGCTTGAAAAGAAAAATGAATCCTTAATTTTAATTAATAACTATGAAGAATTTTACTTTGATAATCGTGGTGGTGATGGGGCTGATGGTGCTCGGGGCGAATGCACAGACGCAACTATATGGAACTTGTCAATTTGGTGGCATATCAAACCGCGGAACTATTTTTGCCGCAGATACTAATGGAAGTAATTTCCATAATGTGCATTTAATGACTGGTATTGGTGATTCACCTATTGGGGGAATGGTACAAGCAAACAATGGATTGTTATACGGAGTTTCTTATTATATTAATTGTTATGATACGTGTATTATTTTTAGTTTTGATCCTTCAACTGGAACATATAACAGATTACATTATTTTTTGGATCAATCATTACAAGGTGCTTATCCAACAAGCGGAATGATTTTAGGTTCGGATGGAAATTTATACGGGTTATGTTCTAATTATGGAGCAAATGGAAATGGAACAATTTATAGATTTAATCCCACAACTAATATCTATACCGATATTTTTGATTTTGAAAATGCATCAGGTTCATTTCCTAATGGAACATTAGTTCAGTTAAATAACGGTAAATTATATGGAATGACAAATTTAGGAGGTACTAATAATCGGGGTGTAATTTTTAAATTCGATCCTATAAGTTATCAATATGATACATTGGCATCATTTAATTATTGGAACGGCGCTAATCCAATATATGGAAGTTTATTAATGGCATCAAATAATCTGCTATATGGAATGGCATCAGATGGAGGCTATGATCAATATACCGGTAGTGGTGGTGGTGTATTCTTTAGCTTGGATACATCAACAAATCAGATTACGGATTTGCATCATTTTTGGTCAAATGATGGATGTTTCCCTTCTGGAAGTTTAATTCAAGTAAACGATAGTTTGTTGTATGGAATGGCAACACATGTTTGTTTAAATAATCCGGATTCAGGAGATTTTGGAGTAATCTTCAATTATAATATTTTAACGAATACATATACCGTTGTTCACATGTTTGACAGTGTTAATGGATCAAGTCCTCAAAGAAGTTTATTTAATGGTGGAAATGGAAAACTTTATGGAACAACAACAAATGGTGGGGCAAATAATGTAGGTGTCGCTTTCAGTTTTGATATTGTAACAAATACCTATACCAAGCTAATTGATTTTAATGATTCAACCACTGGTGCGAAACCCAATTGTGACTTTGTTGAAGCAACTGTTATAACTACAGGTTTTAAATCAATAACAAATACCCCAACCATCACGCTCTTCCCCAATCCCGCCACTACCAGCATTACGCTTCATTCTCAATTAACGATTAACAATTCACTATTAACCATTGAAGATGTTCTTGGGAATAAAATCTATCAACAGACAATTTCTGGCAATGACACCCAAATAGATATCTCCACATGGAGCGAAGGGGTTTATTTCTATGAGGTTATTGGGGCGAATGAAACAACACGCGGGAAGTTTGTGAAAGAATAGTTTAAGGATTTAATTCTGACTTATCGAGGATCGGAATTATTTTTGATTAAAATCTGTAATTATTCCTTCCATCACATCATAAACCGCCCGTAGTTCGGCATGATTGATGCAATAGGGAGGCATGCAATAAATAACATTCCCCAAAGGACGAAGCAGCACGCCGCGATCTAAAGCATACTTATAAATATCCTTGGTTATCGAATTAAAATAAGAAGAGTCTTCCTTAGTATTTAATTCTACAGCGATGATAGTGCCCGTCTGGCGGGCATTCCGAACAAATGAATGCGATTTTACTTTATCAATAAACGAACTGTGATGACCTGCAATCATCTTGATTTGATCCTCGCATTGGGAACTTAAGAGAAGCTCCAAACTTGCATTGGCAGCAGCACAGGCAATAGGATTAGCAGTATAAGAATGCCCGTGAAACAGGGCTTTTGACTTCTTATCATCATAAAAAGCATCAAAGATTTCCTGTGTGCAAACAGTAACTCCCAAAGGCAGGAAGCCTCCCGTAATGCCTTTAGACAAACAAATAATATCTGGTTTTGAAATCAGATAATCACTTGCAAACAACTTGCCGGTTCGCCCGAAACAAGTCATCACTTCATCAGCAATGCAAAGAATATTATGAGCCTTTGCTATAGATAGAAGACGCTCCAAATGAACAGGTTCATACATCACCATACCGGCAGCACCCTGCACCAAAGGCTCATAAATAAAGGCGGCAGCAGCATTATCCTTTGCTATATCTGTAAATCTTTCTATGCAGGTTTCAATATCATTTCCTATAGGCACAGGGATATGTTCCACATGAAATAAAAGTTCCTGGAAAGGTGCATTAAATACACTTCGAGAACCCACAGACATCGCCCCGAATGTATCGCCATGGTATGCATCATTGAAGGCAATGATTTTGCGTTTTGGAATACCTTTGTTAAACCAATATTGAAGCGCCGTCTTAATAGCGACTTCGACAGCGGTAGAACCATCATCGGAATAGAATACTTTAGCAAAATCATTTGGAAGAATTTCTATCAGCTTCTCGGCTAAAAGAATGGCAGGGGTATGCGTAAATCCAGCGAAGATGACATGTTCCATTTCCCTTGCCTGCCGTGCGATTGCCTCCGCAATGACAGGATTTGAATGACCATGAATATTAACCCACCAGGAAGACACCGCATCAATGAATTTCCTCCCATCAGAAGCATAAAGATGAACACCCTCTGCCCGCTCAATATGAATAGGATCCATAGCACCTTTCATTTGGGTAAAAGGATGCCAGATATATGCCTTATCTTTTTCTTGTAGGGTCATTGAAGTATAAAGGAATAAAGGTATAAAGGAATAGGGGTATAAAGGAATAGGGGTATAAAGGAATAGGGGTATAAAGGTATAAAGGAATAAAGGGATAGGGGTATATGGAAAGCAGAAATAATTTTGTATTTATAAACAAATATGATTTGACTTATATATCTATAATTACACATTCCTTTATACCTATATACCTATAAACCCTTATACCTCATTTAAGAAACCATCTATCTGTTCTTTGGTATTGAAGGAATGAATACAAATCCGTATGCGTTCACTGCCTTTCGGAACGGTAGGGGACAGGATTGCTTTGATGAAGAAACCCTTGTCCCGCAGGTGATTTGCTAATGCTGTGGTCTTATAATTATCACCGATAATAATCCCTTGAATGGGAGAAGAACTGTCAATAAATCTGATGCCTTCAATACCTTTTATTCCAGCCCTGAAATGATTAATCAGATTAAATAAAATAGCTCGATTAGCATCAGGCAATAATCTATAAGCCTCTTGAATTTGAAGATACAAATGCGGTGGCAATGCGGTGGCGAAGATGAAAGAACGAGCGTGATTGATAAGGAACATCCGAAGAGCTTTGCTTCCCAGCACTGCCGCACCATGCAAGCCCATTGCCTTGCCATAAGTGTGAACCCTCGCAAGGACAAATTCTTCAAGATGAAATTGAGAAACCAAGCCTTCGCCATGCTTGCCGTAGATGCCTGTAGCATGGGCTTCGTCAACGATTAAAGCCGAATCATATTTCTTACATAACTCTACAATCTCTGGCAAGGGTGCGGCATCTCCATCCATTGAATAAATAGATTCGACAGCAACGAATTTTCTTCCTTTGGCAAGCTTCAATTTGCTTTCCAAATCTTCCAGATCATTATGCCGAAACTTGAAGCGGTGGGCAGGATTCAAGCGCATTCCATCAATGATACTTGCATGAACATATTCATCTGAAATAAAACAATCGTCCTTCGTTGCGATGCAAGAAAACAACCCTACATTAGCCATATAACCTGTATTAAAAAGTAGGGCGGATTCGGCATTGTGGAAGGAAGCAATCATCGTTTCGGTATCTTCAGCAAGCTTTGAATTGCCTGATATCAAACGTGATCCTGTTGAGCCGGAACCCAGATTAATAGAAAGATTTTCTTTTAAAGAAGGGTGATTCGCAAAGCCGAGATAATCATTAGAACAAAAGTCAATCAAGCCATCGGAAGTAACCAAAGTTCGTAAGAGACCTTCTTCTTGCTTCTTCGTTAATCTTTCATTGAGATAAGCATCCCAAATTCCCATTTTTCGATTAATTAATTATAAAGAAATCGCCCTTAATTCTCCTTAAGAGAATCCTTGAAAGCCGCACGGGGTCTCAATCCCAGGATATTAAACATTTCTTTGTCGGCATCAATATCGGGGTTTGGAGTGGTCAGTAATTTCTCTCCGGCAAAGATAGAATTAGCCCCTGCCATGAAGCACAAAGCCTGCTCTGCAAGCGTCATCTCATTGCGCCCTGCAGAAAGCCGCACGACACTTCCTGGCATAAGGATTCGAGCGGTAGCAACCATGCGAATCATCTCATCAATCTGCACTCTTGTCTGCCCTTCAAGAGGAGTTCCTTTCACTGCTACCAGGGCATTGATGGGTACCGATTCCGGATGAACTTCCAAAGTGGATAAAGTATGAAGCATCTTGATGCGGTCATCATGCGTCTCGCCCATACCGATAATGCCTCCGCAACAGACCGTCATCTGTGCCTTTCGGACATTCTTCAAGGTATTTAATCTATCATCAAAAGTACGTGTCGTGATAACTTTATCATAGTATTCCATTGAGGTATCTATGTTATGATTATAGGCAAAACATCCTGCTGCTTTCAATCTTTCGGCTTGCTCATAAGTAAGCATTCCAAGCGTGCAGCAGACCTCCATTCCCATATCATTTACTTCCGAAACCATCTCTAAAATACGTTCGAAGTCATCATTATCCCGAACCTCGCGCCAGGCAGCACCAAGGCACATTCTTGAGGCACCATTTTCCTTTGCTTTATGCGCCATTTCCAAGACCGTTTCGACAGGCATCAGGGGATGAACATTGATGTCGGTATGATACCTGGCAGCTTGCGGGCAATAGGAACAATCTTCCTTACATCCACCTGTCTTTATCGAAATCAAACTACTTATTTGAACCTCCGAATATGCCTTATTCTGACGATGAATTGTTGCCGCCTCAAAGATTAAATCCAACAGCGGTTTTGAATAAATATCTTTTATCTCCTGAAGCGTCCAGTCGTTTCTTATTTCCATTTTTTATTCTATTAAATACAAATTTTCAAGGCGACAAAACTACTATTATTCTTTTAAATGCTGATTATGGTTTTAAGGACTCATTGAAAACTGGAAAGCAATATCTCTTCTGCTAAAAGAGAAGGAAGAATTACTTTTTGGTGATAGCCTCTTGACGATTTCTATTGTAAAGAGAGATTTTCTACCCAAATTTTCAAGTTTTTTGAAGAAAAGGAGTCATTGCTCGAAGCAGAATAGTGAAAACTCTGCTTCGAGGAGCGACAACTCTGCTTTGAGGAGCCGCAACTCTAATCAGAGGAGTGGCAACTCTGCTTTGAGGAGCCACAACTCTAATCAGAGGAGCGACAACTCTGCTTTGAGGAGTCACAACTCTAATCAGAGGAGCGACAACTCTGCTTTGAGGAGTCGCAACTCTAATCAGAGGAGCGACAACTCTGCTTTGAGGAACGACTCCTTTTTGGCTATTTATCTACCACTCCCTAATTTTGCCAGATGAAGATGACGAGGATTATGGGTAGATTGATGGTTTTTGGGAAAGGGATTTCCTTAGATTTCATACTTTTGCAACTCATAATAATTTAAAACGATGAAACATTATTCAGAAATAATAAACATTGATCCAAATAAAAGATTTGGCAAACCTTGTGTAAGAACCACCCGAATTACGGTTTATGATGTATTAAGCTGGCTTGCTAATGGCATGAAAACAGAAGAAATCATTAGCGATTTCCCAGAGCTTATAGAAGAAGACATTCTTGCCTGTCTTGCTTTTGCTGCCGACCGTGAACGCAGAGTAAAAATTGTTTCGTGAAGCTGCTTTATTAATGAATTGAGAACATTCTCAATTCTCAATTTATTACCATGCTCCTGATCTACACTCCCGCCCTTACCTCCCGCCTGCAATATATCTTTTCATTAATGTTTAATGACCTCTTGAAAATGGAGATAGAATTGACAAGTGATAAGGAATATTTCAGTCGCTTTGAAGGAGCTAAGATGAGTTATTTGGAAGAGGTGATTGGGGATGAAATAAATTTTAAACCTGCTCAATTATTATTTGAAAAAGACATCAAAGAACAAGACATTAAAGTCATTAATTGGGAAGGAACCAAGGCGTTATCATTCCCCTCTCCCCTTGGAGAGGGGCTAGGGGTGAGGCATTTCCCCTTCGATCCCTTTGCTGCTGCATTTTATTTGGTGAGTCGTTATGAGGAATATCTTCCCCATCAAAAAGATGAACATGGTCGCTTTGAGGCTAATCAAAGTCTTGCCTATCGCAATGATTTCCTGACAAAGCCTTTGGTGAATATCTGGGCAGGGATGATTAAAGAATTATTGCTAAAGAAATATCCTGACTTGAAATTTGGAGAGCGCAAATATGAATACATTTCAACAATAGACATTGACAATGCCTACGCATACAAAGGCAAAGGTTTTGTGCGAATAACAGGGGCTTTGGCGAAATCTTTATTGAAGTTTGATTTCAAAGGATTTTATGATCGTTTCAAAGTAGTTTTCATGAATGCCCATGACCCATTCGATACCTATCAAAAGCTGAAAGACTTGAATGAAAAGTATAGTGCAAAGTCCATTTATTTTTTCCTTGTCGGAGATTTCAGTGAGCACGATAGAAACCTCTCCATCAAGCAGAAGAAATATCAGCAATTGATTAAGTCTGCTGCGGATTATGCAGAGGTGGGAATTCATCCATCTTATGCTTCTAATGAGAATCCAAAGATTGTTGCCAAAGAGATTAAAAACCTTAACCAAGTGTTGAATAAAGAGGTAACAAAAAGTCGTCAACACTTTTTGAAATTGACCTTTCCTGATACTTATCGAAACTTGATAGAATGTGATATACTTGAAGATTATTCGATTGGCTATGCAGAGCAAGTTGGCTTTCGGGCAAGTATCTGTTCACCGTTTTATTTTTATGATTTGATAAAAGATGGGATGACTAATTTGCGTTTATTTCCCTTCGCAGTGATGGATGCCACATTGAATAATTACATGAAGATTAAACCGGAAGATACCATGAAATATGTCCTTCCATTAATCCAGGAAACGAAAGCTGTTAAAGGAACTTTCATCAGCCTTTGGCATAATGAATCTGTATCTAATATTTGGGACTGGAAAGATTGGGAATCGGTATATGAACAAGTCGTAAAAGCTGCCAGCAAATGATTAAATACCTGAAACATTCCGAGATAGATAAAGCAAAATGGGATGCCTGCATAGCACAATCTTCCAACAAGAATATCTATGCTAATTCCTGGTATCTTGATGTGGTATGCCCTCCTTGGGAAGCCCTGATAGATGGAGATTATGAAGTTGTGATGCCTTTGACTTGCAATAAAAAATATGGCATTAATTATTTGTATCAACCGTACTTCACACAGCAGCTTGGGGTATTTGGAAAAGAGAAATTATCAAATGAAATGATGAATGAATTCCTGAATGCAATCCCTTCACAATTTCGTTTAATTGAAATTAATTTAAACATTAATAACTCCATTCAAAACAAGGATTATGAAATCAATAATCTACCAACTCATCTTCTCGACTTAAATCAAAGTTATGATTCTCTTTATTCCAACTATTCCGACAATCTTAAAAGAAATATTTCCAAAGCAAACAAGGCAAATCTTTTATTAATTAAGGATGTAAATATTGATGATCTCATCCGTCTATTCCGCACAAACAAAGGCAAAGATGTATCTAATTGGAAGGATAAACAGTATTCAACTTTCAAGAATTTAACCAAAGTTATTCAAGCAAATGCAACTTTGAATAATTGGGGAATTCAAAATGAAAAAGGCGAGCTTGTTGCGGCAGCAATCTTCCCTGAATTCAATAATCAAGCAGTCTTTCTTTTCTCTGGATTAAGCGAAGAAGGAAAGGCTTCCGGCGCAATGCCTTACTTAATAAATTCCTTCATCAAAGAACATGCAGGACAAAATTTGGTATTAGATTTTGAAGGATCAAAGGATGCTAATCTTGCAAGATTTTATAAAAGTTTTGGCTCAATAGAATATCTCTATCCTCAAATAAAAAAGAACTCTTTGCCTGGTCCTATGAAGTGGATAAAATCATAGGCGGTCTTTGTATATTTGCAGTCCGAATGCCATGAATGAATTCCTGAAAATATTATTAGTGATTGCCTTGAGCAGTGTGAAGTTCATGGCAGGACCGCCGTTTTATTACTTCAATAAACAATATACTTTCACTTTCTTTGAAACAATTGCACTCTCTGTTGTTGGGGGGATGGTTGGGGTAATTATCTTTGCTTATTTCACAGATTTATTAGTTGAAATCTGGCATTTCTTAAAGCATAAATTTAGCAAGCCATTCAACAAAAAAGAAGAAATCTTTTCTTCGCCTGATGCAGATATTACCGGTAATGTTGTCATTAATTATCCATACACGGCTGCAAGTAAGAAGAAGATTTTCAACCCTCGCAACAGAAGAATCGTGAAGATTTGGAGTGAATGGGGCATCATGGGGGTGACCTTTATCACACCTGTGCTTTTATCCATTCCAATAGGCACTATCATCACCTGTCGCCTGGTGCATAACAAGAAAAAGATTTTTATCTATATGTTTTTTTCCATCCTGTTTTGGTCTATCCTGATTACTTCTGTTTTTGAATTATATCACGTCGTAACATTGCAGGATTTAGGGAAACCAATACAACCATGAAGTACAAACATCTCTTCTTCGATTTAGATCATACGCTCTGGGATTTTGATAAGAATTCTACTGAAACCCTTACGGAATTATTTCTGCAATTCCATCTGGAAGAGCTTGGCGTCCGTGACCTTGAGACATTTATCAAAACATATTTACACCGCAATGAACTAATGTGGGAGCAGTACCGCTATGGCAATATTACCAGGGAAACATTGCGAAATGAACGCTTTACATTTACCTTATATGATTTAGAAATTGAGGATGAGAGGTTAGCAAAAGCCCTTTCTGAAGAATACATCTTGAGAGCACCTTACAAGACAAATCTCTTCCCCGATACGCATGAAGTCCTGACTTATCTGAAAGAAAAATACATCCTTCACATCATTACAAATGGCTTTCGGGAAACTCAATTCCTGAAGATGAACTCAACAAACATCACTCACTATTTTTCAGAGATTATTCTTTCGGAAGAGGCTGGTTTCAAGAAACCGGACCCTAATATTTTCTTTCATTCTCTCAAGAAAGCCAATACTATTTCAGAAGAAAGTCTCATGATTGGTGACAACCTGGATGTTGATATTGCCGGTGCGCGTTCAGCAAATATTGACCAGGTTTATTTTAATCCCAATAAGATTTCGCACCAAAAAGAAACCACTTTCGAGATCAGTTCTTTGATTGAATTGAAGGGGTTTTTGTAGAATTATAAAGTTTTAGGGGTTGGGTATTGCTTTATAATTCAAAAACTGGGTTTTAGGGGTTGGTGCTATACCGGGTGCGGGTTTTGGTATCATTAAAAATGGCATTCGCAAGGTCATAGTAGGCAATCTCAAGACCGTAGTAAGGAATTGCAAGGTCGTAGTGAGCATTCGCAAGACCATAGTAAGGAATCGCAAGGTTGTAGTACGCATTCGTAAGACCATAGTTAGGAATCGCAAGGTCATAGTAGGTATTCTCAAGGTCATTGTAGCCATTCGCAAGTCCAATGTTGAGAATCGCAAGGTCATAGTGTGGAATCGCAAGGACTTGGCAGGAATTGATTTAATATTTTCTTGGGTATGGATGGGAAATGTGTTTTGGAGGGAGGGAGGATTGGGTATTTGTTCATAAATATGAATCTTTTTTTAGTAGTTCAGCCGGCTCAAATAACAATTAATACCATTTCTAAATACAAATCCATCTACGATAGATAAGAATTCAACACGGAGAAACGGAGTTAAAAGAGTTTCATAGAGAATTATTAAACAATCTCTGTGAAACTCTTTTAACTCCGTTTCTCTGTGTTGTAGTTTTTTTGTTGTTTTCGGACAGCTTTGCTATTATAAATGGTATAAAAATATGAAAACGCTTACCTTCATCGCAGTCCTACTCCTTCTTACGCTAACAGCCATCGCCCAAGTCCCGCAAGGATTCAACTACCAGGCAGTAGCCCGAAACTCCTCCGGCGATCCACTCATCAATCAAAATATTTGTCTGAAATTATCAATCCATACAGGCATAGCAGGACCCGTGGTCTATTGGGAAAAAGATAGTGTCCTCACCAATGCCTTCGGGCTGTTCACGCTGAAATTTGGAATGGCAACCACAGACAGTGGCACCTTCAGCACCATCGCCTGGAATACCGGAAATCAATACCTCCAAGTCGGCATGGATTTGACCTGCACCAACACCTATACCGACCTCGGCACCTCACAATTGCTCACCGTTCCTTATGCCATGTATGCGTCCTCCGGTGCAGCAGGACCGACAGGAGCAACAGGAGCTGCCGGTACTAATGGTACTAATGGTACTAATGGCGCAACTGGAGTTACAGGTGCAACGGGAGCAACAGGTTCAGTTAATGGAACGGCATGGGGAATATTGGGTAATTCAGGGACTACATTAGGGACTAATTTTATTGGAACTACCGATGCCCAAGCAATAGATTTCCGCACTAACGATACTTTGAAAGTACGTATAACACAAAAGGGACAAATAGAAACATATAACACAGGCAATTCTGTTTTTTTAGGTCAAGGAGCAGGTGCTAATGATAATTTGAACAGCCGCAAAAATGTCTTTATTGGTGATTCGGCTGGCTATTCAAACACAACTGGCTTCTGCAATTCTGTAACTGGTTATCAGGCATTATATTCAAATACAATTGGACATAATAATACTGCCAATGGATTCGGAGCACTTTATTCCAATACTTCAGGATTTTATAATACAGCAATTGGATTTTATTCTCTTTATTCTGATTCATCAGGTTATAGTAATAGTGCAGTAGGTTATCAAGCTCTTTATAGTAACACATCTGGATATAGTAATACTGCCTTCGGATTACAAGCACTTTATAGTGATACTTCAGGCAATAGTAATATCGCTAATGGTTATCAAGCACTTTTTAAAAACACAGATGGAGCTGACAATACAGCAGTCGGTGTGGAAGCACTTCTACACAACACAATTGGTTATTATAATACTGCTTTAGGTGCTAATGCGGATGTTGCAGATACTAATATAAATGATGCAATGGCTTTAGGTGCTAATGCAATCACCAATGCAAGCAATAAAATTGTTATTGGAACCACTTCAAATACTAATTTAACAGGTGGTTATGGCAATTGGCAGAATTGGTCAGATGGAAGATTTAAACAAAACATTAATGAAGATGTTCCTGGCTTATCTTTCATTACAAAACTGCGCCCTGTTACTTATAATCTTAATGCTCAAAAAATGGATGAGTTTCTCGGTATCAAACAAAGAATGGATACTTGCAAAAATACAGAAGAGAAGAATAGATATTTTCAACGGTTGAAGGAGGTTCATCCATGATTCAAACAGGTTTTATTGCTCAGGAAGTTGAGAAAACTGCTAATGAAATAGGATATAATTTTGATGGTGTTCATCATCCCATAACCGATAAAGATAATTACACCATCGGCTATGCCACCTTTGTGGTTCCTTTAGTAAAAGGTATGCAAGAACAACAAGCCATGATAGAGCAATTAAAACTACAAAATGTCCTTATGCAAAAAGAAATAGAAGCCTTGAAGAAATTGGTTATTCAGAAATAAAATCATTCGCTATTATTTATTGCAATCCCGTCCTAAGATTTAAGTATTTATGCTTCCTTCATAAAAGAAGAAAAGGGGTGAAGATTTCCCCACCCGCCGCCATTCACATCCAGCCCGCGCAGCACTAATTTATAAAACCTGCCCGAAAAAAGCCATCATTCTTTCCTCCTCTTATGCTACCATTCCGCCCTTGAGGTGGTGCAATAAAAGGAAGATGGTCCTTCTTAAAATCATCTTTCCAAATCTTTTCCGTGATATTTCTTTCTTTGCGCATTCCAAAAAATAATGATTAAGAATACTACCGGTTTCTGTTTCCTGCTGTTGATGGGATTCCTTCTGCTGCGTGCTCTGCCTGCATATAGCCAGGATTATATCAATGCTGACGGGAAGGAAGAAATCGTTGCCGGAGTTAATGAACACTATGGCTGGGTGATCGTTCATCATTCGAGTTTTGCCAATTTAATTAGCGGGCATACCTTGGCATTTGAAGTGAATATCGGCAAACAAACTGTTCATAAAAATACTTGGAACGAATACTTTCGTTACCCTACGGTCGGGGTCAGTTATTTCTTTGCAGACCTCGGGAATCCTGCGCAGTTGGGCTATGTTAATGCAGTCTATGGCTGGATAAATTTTCCGTTGGTGAGGACTCGGTTTTATACCATGGGCTTTCGTCTTGGAACGGGTTTGGGATATATTTCAAAACGGTTTGACAGACTTGAAGATTACAAAGATGAAGTCATCGGATCGCATATCAATGGATTGATGCATGTCAATTACACCAATGCTTTCAGGCTCAGCAACCAGCTTTCTTTATTTGCTAATGTAGGGATCACGCATCTCTCTAATGGCTCCTTCAAAACTCCTAACCTTGGAATTAATATTGCCACCGAAAGCATGGGCTTGAGTTATCGTTTTGGGAAGGATACCCTTCATTTCCCTAAGCACAAAGAGCGTTTGCCTTTCACGGATAAAAAGATATTCTTCAACCTAGTCGCTGCAGGCGGTGCCAAAGAAATCCTTCCACCAGATCATCAGAAATACTTTGTCTATTCCTTTTCGGGCAGTTGCCTGAAGCAGTTGGGATATAAGAGCAGCCTTGGTCTTGGGCTTGATTATTTCCATGATGCATCGCTCAAACCATTGCTGCAAAGCGACTCATCCAATGCCGGAAAGAACCTGCAGGTAGGGACTATTGGCATCTACCTGGCGCATGATCTGGCAATAAATAAAATACATATCGTCATGGATCTTGGATATTATTTATACCGTCAATGGAAAGCCGATGGCAGCGTCTATGATCGAATCGGCTATAAATTTTTCTTTACGAATAACATCTGTTTTAACCTCACCCTCGAAACTCATTGGGCTAAGGCAGACTTTGTGGAATGTGGTCTTGGTTATAAATTCTGATTGGTCATGAAAAGAAATAACATTCTAAAGATATTCACTCTCTTTCTGGTATTGAATTTCTCCTGCAAGAATGATCCGCTTGATGATTGCTTCAAAAGTACCGGAAAGATTACTACAGAAGACCGTACTGTTACCGGCGGCTTCAGTGTGATAACAGTTTATGATAATGTCAGTTTAATCTTCACCCAAGATTCTATTTACAGCATCAGTGTCGAGGCTGGGAATAATTTATTATCAGAGATTACTACTGAAGTTAATGATACCATATTGATACTTCATAACAATAATAAATGTAATTGGGTAAGGAAGTTTGGCATCCCAGTGAATGTCTATGTGCATGCTCCTCGCGTCATTAAATTAATCGGAAGGAATACTGGCAGCATCACCAGTACCAACACTATTACCGCCGATGTCTTTGACTTTGAAGGTTGGGAATCCAATCATTTTGATCTTACCATTAGCTGCCACGAATTGGATTGCAGCCTTAACCTCGATGCCTGTGATGCTGTGGTGAAAGGTCATGCCGATAATTGTTTTCTATGGACTGCAGGCAATGGATTTTTCCATAATGAAAACCTCACCACTAATTTCACTTCCCTTACTACCAAAAGCACTGGCGATACTTATATCAATGTCCAAAATGTGTTGTGGGCGAATATTCTTGATATAGGGAATGTTTATTATACCGGTAATCCGACCATCACTTCGACAATTACAGGAAGCGGACAATTGATAAAGAATTAATTATCTGTTCAGAAAATTAATTACCAAAAACACTAGCAATCCTGCATTCAAAAGTATTGTTACAACAGATTTCAGGAATGGAAATATCATAGCACAATAGATCAGAATACTAATGCACGCGGCTCCCGAAATATAATAAGCCCAGGAAGCATTACCGGAAATTCCGCTTACTGAAATCAATAGCATTAAGCCACAGGTAATCATGATATGTCCATCCATCAATAGGCGCAGAAGATCACGGTTGTATTGCTTTCCATATTCTGACCGCAATACGAACAGGTCATGAAGAATGCCATTCACTAACAGCCATAAACCTACTGCCAGCGTGAATATGGAAAGAGAATTCATGTTAATTAATCAGACGGAAAAGGAGTTCACGAATTAAAGTTTCTAATGCGAAATTAATTGCTTTTACTTTACAATCTTGAAGTTGAAGTTTGGAGATTTATTAACTCCATATAATCTTAACCAGAGAGGAAGTAACATTTCCGTACCTCTTGCTCCTGAAATATCTCCCAAGTCAACAAAGGATTTCCATCCGAAATCGGCTTCCAGCATAGCTTTCACCTTCTCCTTTGCATCCGCGTCATTGCCACAGACAAAGACATCATGATCGCCGGGAACTCCGGCAGCATTCACCATCAAACCACAATTCATTGTGTTCATTGCCTTCACCACCTTGGTTTCAGGAAATGCCTTTTGAATCTCCTCGCCCAAAGAAGTAGTATTGCTCAAAGAAGGAATCAATGAAGGCGGCATGCCCTTTGAGAAATCAAGAGGGTTTGCCAGATCAATCAAAATCTTTCCTTTCAGGTTCTCTGCACCAGCCATTTTCAAGGCTTCCATGGAAGCCCCACCTGATGTGCAATTAAAAATAATGACAGCATGGGATGCCGCATCAGCAAAGGTTCCATGAGTGGCATGAGGTCCTTTGTCCTTTACCCATTCGGTAGCTTTGGCGTTATCTTTGGTTCGGGAACCCATCATCACTTCATGACCTAACTGCACTAATTTTGAACCAACGGTAGTACCAACCATTCCGGTTCCAAGTATTCCGATTTTCATAGTATTAATTTATTTGTTGTTATCATTAAATATTTATTCAGGCAGCAAAGTTAGCAAAGTTTTCATTCCTGTTATCAACCTGATTTTACTAATTTTGCCGCTCAACAATTTAATTAAATAACAATGAAATTCGGAACCAAAGCGATCCATGCAGGACTTGAGCCTGATCCTTCGACAGGGGCGATTATGACCCCTATCTTTCAAACCTCTACTTATGTTCAAGCCTCGCCCGGCGATCATAAAGGTTATGAATATTCTCGGACTCAAAACCCTACCCGCAGTGCCTTACAGAACAATCTGGCGGCTTTGGAGAATGGAAAATTCGGCTTGTGTTTCAGCAGTGGAATGGGTGCTACCGATGCTGTGGCAAAGCTCTTGAAGCCTGGCGATGAGGTCATCTCCACGAATGATTTGTATGGTGGAACATACAGGATATTCACCAAGATCTTTGCCAATTATGGCATCAAGTTTCACTTCATTCACATGGAAAACATTCAGGACATAGAGAAATATGTCAATGCAAATACCAAGATGATTTGGGTGGAGACGCCTACCAATCCGATGTTGAATATCATTGATATTGCCGGGGCTGTGGCTATAGGAAAGAAGCATAAGCTGATGGTCGTGGTGGATAATACCTTCGCGTCTCCCTATCTCCAAAACCCTCTGGATATGGGCGCTGACATCGTGCTTCATTCTGTTACGAAATACATCGGCGGGCATTCTGATGTGGTCATGGGTGCCTTGGTTTTGAATGATGAAACCTTGGCTGCCCAACTGGCTTTCATTCAAAATAGTTGTGGTGCAGTGTCCGGTCCGCAGGATTGTTTTTTGGTATTGAGGGGCATCAAGACGTTGCATCTTCGTATGCAGAGACATTGTGAAAATGGCAGGCAGATTGCTGACTTCCTGATGAATCATCCGAAGGTCGGAAACGTCTTCTACCCGGGCTTACCCAACCATCCGAACCACACCATTGCCAAGAAACAAATGCGCGATTTCGGGGGCATGATGTCTTTCTCATTAAAAGATAATTCTTCTGCGGCAGCGATGAAAGTTTTGTCCAATACCCATTTGTTTTCTCTTGCCGAATCCCTTGGTGGCGTGGAGTCTTTGATAGGTCACCCCGCCTCCATGACCCATGCTTCCATTCCCAAAGAAGAGCGCGAAAAGAGCGGCGTTACAGATTCTTTGATTCGTCTTAGTGTGGGTGTGGAGGATGTGGAAGATTTGATAGAGGACTTGAATAAAGCCTTACATTAATTAGGAATTAGAAATTAGGAATTAGGAATGACAAAGCCCTTTGATAGAATTTATCAAAGGGCTTTGTCATTCCTAATTCCTAATTGATCTTCACCACCTTCCTCACCTGCTTCTCGCCATCCATAAGGACTTCCAGGAAGTAGATACCCTGACTCAAATTACTCAAATCAATTATGAGTGATGAGTTATTAGTTATGAGTTGTGGCTGCACCTTTTCTCCAAGCATATTATAGAGATTGATAATTGCTTTTTGGCTGGTATTCGGGAGGGAGAGGGTGAGGAGAGCGGTGGTGGGGTTGGGGTAGAGGGAAATGTCTTGCAATTGTTTTAAATTAGGTATTCCTTCTTGCGGATTTGGGAAGACCAATTTTGCTACAAAAATATCTTCTATTCCTGTATTGGTTAATGTATCTGGTCCAACAATAAAGGGACTATGCATAAAATCTTCCCCAATATAAACACTTGAATGACTTACTGCAATTCCACCATAATCATCACCGCCTCCTGCAATGGCAGTTGCAAAGACAGCATGACCACTTGAGTCATATTTTACAATAAACATATTATCGGCTACTGAAGAGTGAGGAATAATTAATGTAATTGTATCAAATGTAATTGTTGAATCAAGATAGCCCGTTGCATAAGAACTTCCTACAGAGTCGGTAGCTACTGTGTAACCTTTTCCATTTGCGGTCTTTGCCCAGATAACATTCCCATTTGAATTAAATTTCACAAGAAAAAATTCTCCTGTTAATGTTATTGTGTCAAATGTTATTGATGGTGAATAATTATACCCTGTAATAAAACAATTGCCAAATCTGTCATTAGTAACACTAAAACTAAGGTCTTGACTAGTTCCACCAAAGGATTTAGCCCACAAAACATTCCCTGTTGAATCATATTTTAGAAGAAAAATATTAAAGGTCCCATTGTTATGAAGCGTATAGGATCCAAATGAAATTGAGTCTGATCCAAAATATCCAACAACATAAATATTTCCATAAAGATCTGCATTAACATTAGTTGCATATCCAGACGATTGAATACCTTCTGATTGCTTTGCCCAAACGACATTTCCTGAGCTATCAAATTTTACTAAAAACTCCACATCATGTGGAGTTGAAGGATTATGCAATGTTATTGTTCCAAAAGTTATTGAATCGCTGTAATATCGTCCTGCTAAATACGAATTTCCTGATGAATCAGCACTTATACCATATCCCATGCCTAACCCATTACTTGAAGATTTTGCCCAAATAACATTTCCATTTGCATCTAATTTTACATTAAATGCAGTGAAAGAACTTGCGGCAGCATGCAGAGTAGTATTGCCAAATATAATGGTATCATTAAAAATTAATCCTGCCAAATAAACATTTCCCAATGGATCAAGACTTATTGCAAGCCCCTCATCATTACTGTTTCCACCAAAAGATTTCGCCCAAAGCAATGTGCCCGAAGGATTATATTTTGCAAGAAAAATATCTGCAAAACCATTAGTATGATTATGAAGAGTGGTATTACCAAAGATAATTGAATCGCCTTGAAAATAACCTGTTATATACTCATCCCCTGCGGAATCAAGAGCAATAGCAATTCCTTCCTCTGCTTGAGGCCCTGTTGCTCCCTTTGCCCAAGCCCAATTCGGTGCCTGTGCCCCTGCACTCAAGCCAATCAAGGCGAATGCGATAATGATTGTAATAATTTTTCTCATCGTATCTAAATTTTTGTTAATAAATATTATTTCCTTTGAGTAGCAAAAGTATGGAATCTTTGGAATAAACAAATTCCGCACTCCTTATATTATGGTATAAGTTTCCAGTCATGCCCGCAAAAAAACAGCCCCTCAACTTTCGATTCTGTTCCAATGGCAGGTCGGTTCGTTCCGTTGAAAATGGTTTTCGTCGGAACGAATTTTAAAAAACTTAAGAATCCTTCCAATAGTAACGCGTTACTTTTTGGAATTGTTCGAACGATATTGGTTTTCGTTCGAACGAAACTTGGGTTCATGGCAACAAAGTTCAATATCTTCGTCTGAATCTTCAATTCATTGGCATCAGACCTGGGTTTCATTCGAACGAAACTCCGGACCGTCGCGTCATTTCCAAAAGGTAACACGTTACTTCCCAAAGGTATCGCGATACTTTTTGGTAGTTTTTGATTGATTCGGAAAATTATTGTTGAGTTATTGTATTGTAATACAGTATATTATTAAACTAACTGACAATTAAATTATTCAACTTCAAGAAAATATATATACTTTTTGAAAAGTATTGTGGTGAAAAAGGACCCGAAAGCGATCCAACGCCTTTTGATACTGTTTAAAAATATCAGGTACTTCTTCACAAGCCCCTTGGTAAATTTTTATCCGAAAGCTTTTCAATTTCCGAAAGTTTTTCCTTTTATGATATTGCCCTTTTGGCAATGCAATAAAAGGAGAGATATTAAGCCTATCAGCTTTCGTGAAAAACTTTAAATTGCATAGTTCCTCTTTCTTGGATAATTTCTGGTTACCCCAAAAAGAATTATAAACAAAGCAGTGGCGATAAGGTTGATTAATTGCCATTTGGTACGCTCGTCATCTACCTTATTAGTATCTGATAATCGCAGTTTTAATTCCTTGCAACGTACTGCATGAACAACTTTACCAAAGTTCAAAACATTGGTGAAGTTTAATCCGATTTTATTTTCTTTCATCGTCTTGTGATAGCATCCGCTTTCGCGGTGCTGCAACAAGACGATGATGCTTATTATTATTTCCATATACCTAAATACCCTATTCCCTTATTCCTCGTCCTATTTATCGTTGTCATGTTTGTGAAGATGGAAGTCCTGAATGTTGTATGTCAGGAAGACCTTCTGTTCGGACTGTTTGCGATGTATGGTAGGGAAATCAGGGGAGGAATCGGCAGAATAATAAATAACTTGCTCGAAGGCAATCTTAAGATTTCGAGTCATGGAAAAGGTGATCTTTGGTCTGAAAACATCTGTGAGATTATTGCCATTGGCAGCGACTTGGGATGTGCCTAATTCCTCGGTGGCATGGCTTTCCGGGGCATTGAAGGTATGCAGGAAATAGACATAATCAGCAATCGTAAAGCTTAAATAACGACCGAGATTAAGGGTGGTCTCAAACTGTGCCTGCGCTCCATAGGCGAAATCATAATCACGGAACTGTGAAGTGTCAGGATTTTGAACCGTACTGTTGCTTCCGAATGGTGCTATGCCTATATGGAATTTGGTATAAAGATTACTGTTCTTGGACAGATTCCAACGGGTCATGATGCCTGCTGTGATGCTTGAAGTATAGAGTTCAAATTCCTTATTATCCCAATAATCATAGCCGAAGAAGAAGCCATAAAGCGCATCAACATTACCGTAAGTCCGGTTGGTACCAGTGAGGATTCCATAGCCTATTACATTATCAACAAACTTCCGCCCGACTTCAAAATTACATTCTAAACGAACCTTGAATAAATCAAAAGGATTGCGTGCTTTATCTTCAAAAGGATCACCATAATCCAATTGGAAATTAAAGATAGGAACGGTAGTTCCCGAACCGAATGTTACGCCATTATTCAGCTTTGCCATACCTCCTGAAAAGCCTACTGTTAATGGCTCCTTCTGATAAACTTCTTTATCCGTTTGTCGCCACATCTTACCATGAAACATCCTGTTAAATCCTCGTGCCGGATCAACAAGAAATGCCAATGCTTCACGTCCCACTCTTTCAATTCCTTTCGTGCGGTCATCAAGGATGTTTGAGCTGATGCGATAAAGAACTTCGCCCATGTATATACCGCCGAGAGTGGTAACGATTACGCTATTGCGTTCCATCTTGTCATTCTCGCCAAAGAGTTTCCAGGAATAGCTTCCAAAGACCACGAATGGCAGGGATTCCCAGAAATTATAACCGCTTGATCGGGCAGCATTAAAATCTCCTGCACCGGTGAATGGATGTGCAAGGAAATTATTCCCAAAGCGATCCCCATCCCAGCACCAGCCATTGCTGCCGATCCACGGGGTTTGCAGGTTCTTGCTCCATGAACCGATGCCAACTCTTGCCCAGTCATATTTCATTAGATATTGATCATAACAATTGATAATAACGCTCTCCACAATGATGTCAGTTATCGGAACAATTATACAATATCTATGATTTGCGGTAGCATCATCACGCAATAAATCACCATACTTATCATGCATGGAATCCTTCTGGGTGACGTTGATTTTAATGGTATCAGGTGCTTTGGAAGAGGTGTTGCCAAACTTCTTCAGTTGCGCCTTTTTGTTGATGTTAAAGTTAGTTGAGATGGTATCCTTTTTAGGACCCGCAACCACATTATCAGTCTTCGGCATGTTGCTGATCGAATCAACCACCACCTTGGTATTTCCTTGTGCATAATAATTATTTGCATGAAGGGTCAGGGCAATAAATAGTGCCAGGTATATTTTATTCATAGCTTCTGTTTTTATATAGGGTTTCTTCCTTGAATGATTCTTAGAAGTATTACTATCAAAGCAATGACAAGAAGGATGTGAATGATGCCGCCGGCACCATATCCAACGAATCCGATGAGCCATGATATGATCAGGATTACAGCGATTAAGTACAATAGATTTCCCATAGTTTTATTATTTAATTTAAATTTCTTTTTAGAAACCTTCAACACCGAACGTTCGGTATTGAAGGTCTTTAGTAATTAATTAATGATGATCATCATGATGTTCTTCGTGGTGGTCTTCATGATGATCATGATCATGGTATCCACGATCCCTTCCCCACCAGCAGGAGGACATTGTTGTCAATGAAATTAACAACATAAGAAAAAGTAAAAATTGCATTACTTTACTTCCTATTTTACTTTTTTGTTTTACTTCCTCATTGCAGTTTTCTGCTTGAGGAATCTCTTTTGAATTTTTCATTTTATTATATTTTATATTATTAAATCCTTTCTTTATTTATGTCTTCCGGCAACTTTATTTTACTTGGTATATATCTCAATCTCCCATTCTCCCGCGTTATTCAGGTCAGTGTTGGTGATGTTCAAGAACTGCGATAATGCTGCTCCCATCGTGATTATCTGGAAGGAGCGGCTCTTCCCGGCATTGATGGTTTTGCCTACCGTGCCGGTGAGCGGAACGCCTTCTGTGGCGGTTGTTTGCAGCCCTGCTCTGATATTTGTCGTACCAACATTTCTCACCAATACATAGTAGGTATCATCATAGTTTCCGCTTGCTGTATTGACAGTCGCCATTTTTGCTACAGGTCCTTTATTTGTTTCCTTTTCTGTATGGCTGTTGGATGGGATTAACCCCGCCATGTCTGCCCAAATCGCCTTCACTGCGGTTGGATTTGCAGAGGTATAATATTTCACGAAATTATAGGCATCAAACAAAGCAACATTCAGTGCCGGTCTGTGATCGTTCCTGTCCACTTTGTCCGTCCCAGTGGTCGTTTTGCCATCATCTTGAGTATCTACGGCATCGCTGTAACGAGCTGGAAAAGCCTCGCCAATGCTGACAAAGGTTGGGTACATGGTATCCCAATCCGTATGATTCAGCGTAATAGCTTCTGCAAAACCTGTGATCAAAATTAAGGCGGTGGATTTATTCATGGCATTAAAATCAGCCATTCCATGCAAATAAAAAGTGATCAACTTGGCATGATCAGTCTCATACATCAACTCCACAGTTCCCTGATATTTGCTCGCAAAAGCCTTGAAATCAGTGATAACTCCTTCCCTGGTTTCGGTCTGTCCGGCAGTAATTCCTTTATCCGTATTTAGATTTTGCATACTCGCATGGAAGGGAGTTAAAGGGGTATTGATATCAGCGATAATAGTGGTGTATTGCCCGCTGCCATTGGCGTTGGTAAGCTTTACCGTGATGGCTTTGGCGAAGGGATCAAGCCTTGTATTTGTGATTAATGGATCATCAAATGGATTTTTTAAATCGTTGTCAATAGTTTTCATTGGATATTATTATTTAATGGTTTTATGAATTATTGTTTTATGCAATAAAAGAGAAAAATCGGATGAGCACTTTATAGGATCAATCACCTTATATAAATCCATAAACGCAGAATTAATCACAGGGGTCGAGTCATGTGAATCCATGAACGCATACCTTGGCGAAGGGGTCGAGTCATGTGAACACAAGAACTGACATCTTGTCGCAGGGGTCGTGTCATGTGAACACAAGAACTGACATCTTGTCGCAGGGGTTGTGTCATGTGAACACAAGAATTGACATCCTGTCGCAGGGGTCGTGTCATGTGAACACAAGAACTGACATCTTGTCGCAGGGGTCATGTCATGAATCCACAAGACCTTAGCAACTGACATTTTGTCCGATTCTCCGTTATAAACATGCTTTTGGAATGAGAAATTAAGGGCTCCCAAATAAGGTATAGTGCCACTGCCATCAAAAATTATGACTTCAGGTGCTTCCTTCTTTTGGAAAATTTCCACTTTACTTTCTGTTATTTTCTTATACATGCTATCACTTTTTATTTTTATATTTTATCGAATTCATTTTGTTATTTCAACGCTGCAAAATTACCACCATTTGTCCGGGTGGCTGTTACATAATTCTTTAAATTACTTACATAATTATTTCGTCATTTCTTTTTGAATTTAAGACCCGACGACACCATTTTAAAAGAGTGTCGTCAAGCCCTCTATTCATCTGTAATTTAAAGCGGTCTTCTGTTACCGGAGATGACTCTTAATAGTATTGCAATGACAGCAATAACAAGGAGAATGTGGATGATGCCACCAGCACCATAGCCTACAAATCCGACGAGCCAGCAAATGATTAGCACTACGGCTACGAGATACAATAAATTTCCCATAATCTTGATTTTTTAATTGTTACTAAACTTTTTAATTTAAAACGTTTTCATAAGATTTCTGATGGCTTTTATAAATCAGCAATCGCCTTCTGGATCTCGGCTTTGGTCTTGCCAAGCTTCTTCTGAAGTCTTCCTAATAATTCATCTTCTTTTCCTTCTTCCAACAACAAATCATTGTCAGTGAGGATCGCATACTTTTGTTTGAGTTTACCCTTGGTCTCATTCCAGTTACCTTTTAATTCTGTTGTACTTTTCATAACTTTAATTTTTTAATTTACTTAATTTTTATTTTGATATTTTCTAAAATCCATTGTGATATTTCAACGCTGCAAAATTACCACCATTCTTCCCGTCCATTGTTATTCCCGCTCGAGCGGGATATTTAAAAGTTACACCTCTTGCAATTTGCAACATTTGCTTCCATAATGACAGAACCATTTTATTGAATTTTGCTCTCATGAGTAATGGAATAATTTTTTAATAACACATCCAATGAATTGAAATACTCTTTGAGGTTATTTATGGTCTCATCGCAGGTACTCGTCTTCCCAGTATGGAATGGCGTTTCCTCAAGATACTTCGATAATTCGGGATACTTTTTTTCTATGGTCATTGTGATTTCAAGAATATCACCGCTCAATTCTTTTTCAGTTTTCATACTCGTATTTTTAATAATTTCAATGATGCAAAATTACAGCCTTTTGAAAGGGTGTGTGTTATATAATTCTTGAAAAGACTTACATAATTCACACCCTTTATCATCAAGCATTTATGTCTATTAATTCCTTGGATGCCCTCCTTCTTCCCTTGCTGGCTGCGGCGGAGGAGTGCTTTGTCTTGCAGGTGCCTGATGTTCGACGGGAGCCTTTTGTGGAGCAGGAGCAGTCCTTGCAGGTTGCGCCGGCGGAGTATTCTTAGCTCTTGCTTTGTTGATATAATCCTGGCGGGTATTTGGAACTACAGGTGCTGCTTCCTTCTTTGGTTGCTGGACTGGCGGCGCATCTCGCTTAGGTTCTGCAGCCTTAGGTTGAGCAATTGGTGCATTTGTCTTTGGTTCTTCAGCCTTTGTTTTTACAGGAGTTGGTTGAGTTGGTTCAGCCTTCTTAGGAGCAATCGGAACATTCGTCTTTGGCTCTTCAGCCTTGGCTTTCGCAGGAGTTGGTGTAGCAGGAGCCTCCTTCTTTGGAGACGCAGAAACAGGTGTTGCAGGTTTTTGCTGATTGACATATTCACGACTGCCAACAGGCTTTACATCTTTGGAAGCAATCACTGATTTCGGAGCGGGTTTCGTAGCACCTGCACTGCTATTTTGAACTTGTGGGCGATACATCGCTAATGCGCCACCACCTTCTTTTCCACCAGACTTACCTCCATCACTAATCTTCATAGATTGAACAGGTTTTCCGGTAGTCTTCTGAACATCTGCACGGGTAGGTCCTGCGGCATAAGTAGTGTGCCTGCTGTTATCGGCATAAGTATTTCTAATAGGAGTAGATTTACTCATGAGAGAAGCATTGTTCGAGCGACTTTCATAATGACTGGAAATATCACTGCGACCGAAATCCTGATTACGCACATAGCACCAGCGATTAGCATCACCGCTATATCCGCCACGACCATAAGACCCTTCAAGACTCACGCCATACCCCATAGGGCACCAGCCATAGTAACCATCGCAGCTACTCCATGACACCCATGCAGGACCCCATACATTATCAGGACACCAGCCCCATCCGTAAGAGTTGTCATAGTTCCAACGCCCATAATGGAAAGGAGCCCAGCCCCAGGAATAATCAGAGACCCATGTCCATCCCATATCAGTCATCACCCAATGTCCATTACTTTGATAGGGAGAGAAACCCGCATCAACATTAGGTATCCAGACATATCCGGTACCTGGATTATTTACCCAATTACCATAAGGCGACATGTCATCATAAAACACTTGGAAACTCACGTCTCCGCCCTGTGCATGGGCTTTATTAATTGTTATGCTTGTGCCAAGATTCATCATAAGAATAATGGCTAAAATTTTCATTGTATTTTTCATCTTTATATTTTATTTATTAATTTTTATATGAGTCAGGCAAAGTTTTGACTTGTCTGATTCAGCAAGGGCTACAGGCACCCTTAGTTCGTTGTCGGGATAATAAACGTCCATGATATTATTATTTATTTGTTGGTAATTAATAGAAGATTATTTCCTTCCTTTTTCATCATGGTGTTCATTGCCATGTTCCTCCTGATGAGGTTGTTCATGACCACGTTCATTGCCATGATTTTGCGCTCTGTCCTCTCGGAATGTTCTTTGAGGAGCACCACGATAACCAACTCCATAGGACCTTCTGTTCTCATTGAAATGTGTGTAAGGTGTGTTGCCACGATACCCATTCAATACTACCTTGTAGCCTCTATCAAGATCATAGTGAGCATACCGACCAGGCAGGTCATGACGATGAACCCAATTACCTCCTTCGAGATAAATAAACATACCGGCATTGATGTCATAATAAGCCTCGACATCAGGAAGGTAATAATACCTCGCACCGGAGTATCCTACAGGTCCCCAAAGAGGAGCCACACCAACGCTTACACCTACAGAAACTTGCGCTTCCATCTTCCCGGCAATCACTATGCACAGGGCAATCAGAATTAATTTTACTACTTTCATTTTATTATTATTTATTAGATTATTTAAATTTATTTTTGTTATCATTTTAAACTTCAAGGCTGGTATTCTTGTTAATGGGATTCCTGAATCCGGAGCGATAATATTGCATCAGGATAAAGGAAATAAGCACTCCCGAAACAATCCCTTCTATCATCGTTGTTATCGCCGCCTTTTCAGGAGTAACTTCTATTCCCATAAACAGTGAATTACTCTTTAATCCAACAACTAATGATGGATCAATTTTCCATAGATAAACGAAGACGAATAAAGCAAATGGAATCACTGCAAACAAAGCAGTATAGAATCCAAAAAAGAATCCACTGAAGTATTCTACATTAGCTTCGCCTTGTCGCCTGTAATAAAGGAATGCAAGATTCACTCCTCCCAGAAGAATAAGGAAGTTCAGACATCTTAACTCAACGATTTGAATCAAGTCAACAAACTGCATGAAGAGAAAGAAACATATCAGCGCAACACATGTCAGCAAGCCGAATTTCAGTTCTAAATATTTTTTATTATTTCTCATACTATTTTATCTTTAATTATATATTTAAACATGAGCATCTGTGAGGTAATGCAAGATTCCAAAAGCCTTGAGCAGCCAGATGATCACGATAATCACGACAACTATATTCAAGATCAATTTGATTTTACTATCCATCGGGATATAGGTATTCACTAACCAGAGCAGCACTCCGGCGACGATTATTACTAATAAGATTGTTATTAAAGGCATTTTATTATTTGTTTAAGGTATAAGGGTATAAGGGTATAAAGGTATAAGGATATAGAGGTATAGAGGTGCGACATCTTATGCCCCTATACCCTATTCCTTTATACCTCTATTCCCCATTCCTTTTTAAATTAATTACTCTTTTTTGTTGTTAAATTCTTCCAATCCTGACCCAGTGCATCCATGTCATGATCAAATCCATCCTTGAATTTTACCCAGCCATCTTTGCCATCCATTTTGTAGTCAGCCATACGCTTTTTCATGTCGGTGTTTTTCTGATCGAGGGCAGCAATTTTCTTTTGATAATCCTCCCTTGCATCTTTCTTTTCATTGGCGATTCTTGCATTAAAATCCGCTTCGATTTTTTCATTCGCCGCAAACTTATCTGCTTCATCTTTGCGGTACTTTTCTACATCCGCGGCATAGTCTTGTTGAGCCTGATCCAGGTTCTCATTCGCTTTGTCCACTTTGTCCGATGCGCTTTCAACTTTCTCGGCTGGGGAGCTACAGCCGCTTAACATTGCTCCTGCTACAAATAGTATTGCAGCGATAAAATTAATTTTCTTTTTCATTTTTTACTTTAATTATTTATTATTATTTTTTACTACTATTTCTTAAATTTTCAACGCCGCAAAATTACCACCGATTCAAAGGGTGAGTGTTACATAATTCTTGAAAAGACTTACATAATTTACACATCCCTTTCATCTTTAATTTCTGAATCATTCGGTACATTTTTTTATCATTTTTCACGCCGCAAAATTACC
>Ga0206816_1028_pt1 | contig 37255 bp, 30 predicted proteins | sample Alteio_BWOrgCont_88_FD_152866 | JGI IMG/M metagenome (GOLD analysis project Ga0206816, IMG submission 152866) | Enriched cells from forest soil in Barre Woods Harvard Forest LTER site, Petersham, Massachusetts, United States -... | ecosystem: Environmental > Terrestrial > Soil > Temperate forest >... | reverse complement strand
GTATATGTGGCAGATACAAACAATAACCTCATCCGTAAAATTACTGCCACAGGTGTGGTTACCACCATTGCAGGCACAGGTGCTGAAGGTTCCAGGAACGGAAAAGCGTTTGCAAATCATGGCGTTGTTATATTATCAACCAGTGCCAAAAAACTCAATATTTGGCAACGATCCGCGATGCAATAATTGCTATCAACTTTTTATCAAAACACCTTATAAAACTCTATATAATTTCGAAATATGCCTAATTGATTTGAAATTATGCCAAAGAATATCAGGTTTCATCTTCATTGATCTAAAAGACCTTCAAAAAAATAATTTTTATAAAATATTTGCTTTTCTAAATTATTATTTCTACACTTGTAGAGCAAACTCTAATAAAGTAGAGGATGGGATAAATTTTCTCACGAAATCTAAAGGATTTTTAAAAATGAAAAATTATAAAGTTGCTGTCCTCTGTTTAGCTATTTTTTGTTGCATTTGTTGTAAAAATAAAACACCGCAGGCAAAAACCATCTCGCATGTTACCCCCAAAATAGGCCGCATAATTTTAATAAATAAACTGGCTGCCAATCAAAGCACCTTTGTTTATGATATTACCGGGTATGATGTAGCTTATTTCCCAACCGATTTTAAAGAAAACTTCCCAGTAAAACATGTAATAAATGCAACCGGACCGGTGTACCTGTTAGCAAGTGACCCGGGTAATATGACCACAGTTATGATTGTATATCCGGGCGAACATATTGATGTGCATACAAATGTGGCACACCAGGCTATATTAAGCATCCCCAACAATTCACAACGCACAAACGAACTTTCTTTCTTTTACGACTTATATAATAAGTACCCTTTCCCATTTAGAAAGGAGATAAAGATCAAAACTGCACCGGAATTTAAAAATACCGATTCAGTTTACACCGCATGGTACTTAAACGCAGTTAACTTTTTGAACACCTATAACAATAACAAGTCAAAAACTATCAGCCCTAAGTTTATTCAGCTGGCAGGCAAGTACTTGTATTATAAACGCATAACCGATTTGTTAGGACCTCTTTATAGATCGTCCAACGGGGCAACTTTTATTAAAGGCACGGTCTATGAAAAATTTAAGGAATGCGATAGTTGCCTTGCCATGCCGCATTATCTATTTGCATTAACCTGTTACAATAACCTGTTAACAGTAAAAAAGACAGCCGGTAGTTTTACGGCCGTTTTTGATGCGGCTAAAGCTAATTTTAACGGAGGCACAAAAAGGCTTTTGCTTTACAGCATCTTAAACCTTAATATGAATGATAGCATCAGTACGCCCGGGTTCGGTCAGCGCTTCCGATACTTTTTGGCTGCTTATCCTAACGATACTACAAGCAAAATTCTAAAGGATGAATATAGCAACAAAATAATTTCGGTAAACAGCCGGTCGGCATCTGATGAAAATCTATTGTCAGCATCGGGGAAACCCGTAAAATGGGGCAGTGTATTAGCAAACAATAAAGGTAAAGTTATACTTGTTGATTTTTGGGCAAGATTTTGCGGCCCGTATGTGTATGAGATACCTTTTTCGCAAAATCTGGAAAAGCAGTTGGGTGATAAAGACATTACCTTTATTTATGTTTCATTTGATCAATCTGCGTCCACCTGGAAAGCAGGAATGGACGAACTGAATTTTAAAGACAGGCAAAACAGTTTCTTAATTCCACTGCCTTCCCATTCAGATATAAACAAGTATTATAATGTAAAGGAGATACCCAAATATATCATATATGATAAGCAGGGAAAACTGGTCACCAAAGATGGCCCGCGGCCAAGCGGACCCGAATTAAAAAAATTATTAAGTAAATTGATCACCGATAAAATATAGAAGATAATGAAGCTCACCAAATCCGAAGAACAATTAATGGAGCTGATATGGCAGCAGGAAAAAGTTTTTCTGAAAGACATATTAAACAGCTACCCCGACCCAAAACCTGCTGGAACCACTATTGCCACTTTATTAAAACGGATGCAGGACAAAGGCTTCGTAGCCTACGAAACTTTTGGCAACTCACGGCAATATTACCCGCTGGTAAAAAAATCGGCTTACTTCTCAAAAGAGGTAAATGGCATTATCAAAAACTACTTTAACGATTCGGCCTTGCAGTTCGCATCATTCTTTACGGCATCGAGCAATATTACCCCGGCAGAACTTGAGGACCTTAAAAGCATCATCGACCAGGAAATTAAAAGGAGGGAAACAAAATGATAACCTACATCATCAACTTTATCCTATGCTCAGGCTTATTGCTGGCAGTATACCGTATCGTGTTGCGTAATGAGAATCTGTATCGTTTCAATCGGTTTTACCTGTTGGGCAGCCTGGCGTTTTCGCTGGTGGTGCCGTTGGTTACCATTCATTTTCCCAATAAAGAGGTTGATGTGACACAACAGCAACTGGTTATTCAAAATCTTCCCGAACAGGTAAGTCCGTCCGCAACGTTGGTTCCCGGTAAAGTTATCAATAATGTGGCTTTGCAAACGGCATTGCCGGCTCCAAAACCCGCAAATAATTACTTGCCCGGCATATTGTTGGCAATATATTTAATTGGCGCTGTTTTTATGCTGGTTCGGTTTATCAAAAACCTGGTCTATATTAGCCGCTCGGTATCCAAAGGCACTATCCTTCAGCTTGATGGCGCTAAACTGATCCTAGTTGACGGTGATACAACACCGCATAGCTTTTTAAAATACATTTTCATCAATAAAGCCGATTACAACAACGGCTTGATAGAACCAGAGATCATTTGCCACGAGCAAACGCACATCAACCAACTCCATTCATTGGATGTCATTTTAATCGAATTGTTCAACGCCATTTGCTGGTTTAACCCGCTTATCCCGTTCTATCGCAAAGCGATACAATTAAATCACGAATTTTTAGCCGACGAAACGGTTATAAAAACTTACGATAACACTCCCGCCTATCAATATTTGGTATTAACCAAATACAGCCGGTACAGCGGCTTATATGTAACCAGCCAGTTCAATTATTTATCAACTAAAACAAGGTTATTAATGATGACCAGGGAAAGCTCTGTAGTTACCGAATGGCTGGCGCGATTGGCCGTTATTCCGGTTGTAACCATCGCCTTTTTGATATTCTGCAATAAAGCCATCGCCGCTCCAAAGCCCGCATTGACAAATCAACAAACAGAACCGGTTAAATTCCCCGTTCCGCACGATACGACGTTTTATACAGCCGCGCATTTGGCAACACTTTCAAAGCAGGTAAAAGATATCATAACCTACCAGCAAAGTGATGATGCCAAACATAAACGCAAAATGGCCGAAGCAATATGGGGCAAAACCATCCACGTTAAAATAACAGGCAGCTTTAAAGATAAAAACGACAATGTTATCGGCATCCTGGCTAAAGATAACAACGACGAATACCTGGTAGAAACGTCCTACGGACAGGAAAAGCAGTTAAATAACCTTTTAAAAGCAGGGGATGAGGTTACTGTAAATGTTTATGGCACCAGTTTTTATTATGCTAAAGACAGGCCCGTTGGTATTGTACCGGCTTATGTTATGAAGGCTGATAAAAAAGTATTCCAACTGGCCGGGGTGGCGCAGGCAGATAAAATTCCCGGCTATCCCTTTATTTCCGAAGCCAATAAAGTTTATTTTCCGCAAGGGCGGATAGTCAATTTTGTAAAAAAAGAGAATGGCAAATGGTGGACAGCACAATTTGAAACAGTTAACGACTATACCGGCTATTCCGGGTATGCCTTTCATGACAATAGATTTTTGGGGAACATACACATCGGCAAAAAAATAAAAAATCAACACCGTCTTTCCCGCCCTGCGGAAAAGACGGTCGGCCAGCGAAGCGTCGCTGTGGGTTGAGTAATTGCCGTGCGTTCAGCCCCCTCTAAATCTCCTCGGCCCATTGGCGGAGAGACTTTTGATTGGCAGCGTTGTACCGCCCTGTGAATGCTTTACGATAACGGAAACTTAAAGTCTGCCCTACCGGGGGAGATTTAGAGGGCGCTGTGAGATAGGTGAAAAAGAGACAAAAAAAAGCAAGGCCACGTGCGATACCTTCCGCTAATTTGGGGGAAGGAGGAGGATAGGGTAAAAAAAAGCGACAAGTAAAAAATTAAAACCAAAAGGAGGCAAAAATGATAACCTACTTAATCAACTTCATCCTATGCTCCGGCTTATTACTGGCCGTATATCATTTCTTTCTAAGAAACGAAAACCTGTACCAATTTAACCGGTTTTATTTATTGTTCAGCCTGGCATTCTCGCTCATTGTTCCATCAATAACGATGGAAGTGTATCCCGCGCAACCAACGCTTACCGAAGCCAACCAGCCTGTTGTAATTTGGGATATGGCAACAGCAGTATCTCCCATTATAACAGCTAACCATGCCGTGCAGCAGTCGGTTATGCCGGCGTCGGCACCTGATTACCTGCCCGATGTACTGATAGCGATATACAGCATAATAACCGCAGTACTATTAGTTAGGTTTACCCGCAACCTGTACACTATCCGGCGCGCTGTGGCTAAAAATGCTGCCCGGCCCATCAATAACGCAAAATTGGTACTGGTAAATGACGCAGTAACCCCGCACAGCTTTTTAAAATACATCTTCATCAACAAAAGCGAATACGAAGACGGCAAAATAGCACCCCAGATCATTTGCCACGAACAAACCCATATCAAACAATTGCACTCGCTGGACGTGATCCTGGTCGAACTAATACAGACTGTTTGCTGGTTCAACCCGCTTATCCCATTCTATCGCAAAGCCATACAACTTAATCACGAGTTTTTAGCAGACGAAGCGGTTGTTAAGAATTATGATAATACCCCTGCCTATCAATACTTATTACTGTCAAAAGCCGGCCAGTTGGGTGGTTTATACTTAACCAGTCAGTTCAATTATTTAACCACTAAAAAACGCCTTATTATGATGACCAAAAACACCACCGCCGCCACCGCATGGTTTGCCCGGCTGGCTATTATCCCGGTAATTGCCATTACCTTTTTACTGTTCTGTAATAAAACTGCTGCTGCATCAACGGCGGTTACTAAAACAGAATTGTTTAAAACCCCGGCAATATTTAAAGCCAATGATACATTAAGAAAAAAGAAATTGCCCGATCCGCCGACGTTTCGTGTTAACTACCCGTCAACAAAAGAAGGCGCGTCTGCAGCGCTTTTAAAAGAATATGCGGCTATTGTAAGTAAGTACGATCATAAATATGACCGGAAAGCAACCAAGCCAACTTTGTCGTTAACAGACAGGACAAGGTTGGAAGCTATTTTTAAACAAATGAACCCTAAGCAACAGGAGGAGCAAAAATTAACTTTTACTTATTTTAAAAAATATAAGCTAATGCCACCAACACAGGCCCTGTTAGATTCATGTAATAACAAATTATACGCGATAACGATAGATAATAAGCGGGTAACACTTGCCGAATTTGAAAAACGTAAACCGGAGGAATTTAGCTATTTCAATATAATTAAGTTGCGGAAAGTTGAATATAAGTGGGTAAACTATCATTACGAATTACAGTTGATGACAACCGGTTTTTTCAATTCAACTAATAAAGACTTTGAAAGCCCGCGTATAATTTATCAGAACAATTTACCTAACGGTAGCAAGGCAATGGAGTTTATAAATTGATTTAAGTTTACAAGACGCTACGAAACCCCCTTTTCCGCTTCGCGGAAGAGAGGGTGGACGAGCGAAGCAACGTCCGGTCCAAAGAACTCCTACTGAGGTCAGTAATCGCCAAAGCCCTAAGAAGAAATTAGTTGAATAAGTAAATTTTTAGTTATCTTTCCCATACCTAATTATTTAACCTATATAATCATGAAAAAACTAATTGCCTTTACAATTAAAAAAGCGTTACCCATCTTGCTATTAGCGATTATTACCTTTGCCGCTTATTCCCAAAAACTTCCCAAAATACAAACCGCCAGCCTGTACGCCCCCGACAATATAAAAATCGACGGAACACCGGCCGAGTGGAATAATAAGTTCCAGGCTGATAATGATCCTGACCGCATCAAGTACACCCTATCTAACGATGATAAAAACCTTTATATCATTGTGCGTGCACGGGCATTATTTGCGGGTGAAAAATTAATGCGTGGCGGTTTGACATTGACCATCAGGCCAATGGCGATAAAAACAAGCAGTAAAAAAGCACCCGGTGACGTGGCTATTACCTACCCTTTAACAAAAGATAAGAAGGTGCTGGACAATATTGTATTTACTTCAAACATTTTCCAGGTTTTAAAGAGCGATACAGCCGCAAACAAAAAAAAGATAGATTCGCTGCAACTGGCGCTTAAAAAAATGGCTTCGGCAGCTTTTACCGAAATTAAGGTCGAAGGGGTAAAAGAAATCCCGGAGCCGGTTATGTCTGTTTATAATGAAACCGGTGTCCGATCTGCAGTTGGGTTCGGCCACAGGATGGAGTTTACATTTGAGTTGGCCATACCGCTAAAATATCTTGCAGCCAATATAAATAACGAAGGTAAACTTAGGTATAACATCAGGTTAGGCGAAACGCCCGAATTAGATCCGTTTGGCGGAGTGGTTGATAGGTCCGCTCCGATGCCGACAGTAAATGGAAGAGAGTTGACTCCCGATAATGATAATGGATATATGTATGGAGTGGTAGATTTTTGGGGAGAATATACATTAGCAAAAAAATGAAAAAGCGCTAAACAAAAGTCTCCCCAACCGGGGGAGATTTAGAGGGGGCTGAGACAGGAGAGATGAAGCAAAGTCCGGTCCAAAGGACTCCTATGGAGGTGAATAATCGCCCAAGCGTTAAGAAGCAGTCTAAAAATGAATTATCAGGTTGTAGAGACGCAATATTTTGCGTCTCGGACCATTCGGGCGAAGATGCAAAGTTGGATTTGCATCCGGGAGACGCAAAATATTGCATCTCTACACGTGTTCCGATTTACAATAGCCAATTTAAAACCCAAACACAATTTTGGGACATCTTCTAAGAAGACATTAGTTGAATAAATAAAAATTTAGTTATCTTTCCCATACCTAATAATTTAACCTGCAGACCAATGAAAAAACCAATCACCTCAACTTTTAAGCAAGCCTTAACCGCTTTGTTATTAACGGCTGTTAGTTTCGCCACTCACGCCCAAACGCAGCCCCAGGTATTATCGGCCGTTACTGTAAACGCGCACCCCCAAAAGCAACCGCAAATACAGGAAATAAGCCTCCGCGCTCCCGACAATGTGAGAGTTGATGGTAAAATGAACGAGTGGGAAAGCCCGTATTTAGCTGCCTCCAAAACCGATGGATATTTACAGGCCTATAACTCTTCAAGCCGCATTTATTATACCGTGGCAAACGATGATAATAACCTGTATTTCGTGATACGTGGCTTAGGTTCGGGCGTGTCGCAAAAATTTATATCCGGTGGCCTTACGATTACCATAAGCCATGCCATTAATAGTAAAAGAGAAAAAGCTACCGATAACGTAGCAATTACCTTCCCAATAGCGCAGGATCTGAAAACCACCCGTTTGGTAATGAATTCAATAGCCACGGCAGGTAGTTATGTAGACATGGATAGCGTAAAGTTTCGCAGGCAAATTGATTCTGTTAACGTAATATCTAATAAACTGATAAGCGATGCCATGAAAGAGATACGCGTAGCCGGTATAAAAGAAATAACCGATTCTACAGTATCCATCTATAACACAGAGGGTATTAAAGCCGTTATTAAATTTATAAAAAGGCAACCCATTGTAGAGTTTGCTATCCCGCTAAAATACTTAGGGCTTTCGGTTGACAACCCCGTAAAATTCAGCTATAATATTAGATCGGGCGCTGTTCCGGAAGTTAATCAGCCGTCTGACGTAGCTTTTGCAGGTGGTATAGCGCCACCGGTGGTAATTTCGGGAGCAGGAGGAATGATGCCCCCGCCAATGCCCCCCGCTAACGCCAACGCGGGGTTTTTATTCAACCCTACCGATTTTTGGGGGATATATACGTTAGCTAAAAAGCCATAATTATTTAACCTTTATAATTATGGAAAAATCAAACAAAGTCTTTTCAAAATGCGCCCTCGTCAGTTTTTTATTGATTTTTATTAGCCATGCAGTAAATGCACAAACCCGGCCTAAAATACAAGAGGTGAGTGTGCGTGCGCCTGCCAATATGAAAATTGATGGCAAATTGTTAGAATGGCCCAACAAGCTTATAGCATTTAACCCGGACAATAGAGTAGCTTATGAGATAACCAATGATGACGACAATTTATATTTGACCCTTAGAGGGCCCTACTTTTACACATCGGCGAAACTGATGTATGGAGGGCTCACTTTTACCGTAAGCCGGTCTGTCGACAAAAAGGCGAAGATGAAGGCAACCGACAATATAACCATTACCTTCCCGGTGATAGACCCTAAAGACGCATCAAGCATCGTATCAAGTATAAATGACTTCCAGCCCATGCAGCACGATACCGTGAATAGAAAAAGGGAGCACGATTCGCTGGTGCGTGTTGTTAATGCCAAAACAATTACTGCGATAAAAGAAATAAATGTCACCGGCATTAAAGAAATACCGGATACAATTATCTCTATATATAATACCACGGGCCTAAAAGTTGCAGGAGCATTTGACCGTGCAATGTATTTTAATATAGAAATGGCCATCCCGTTAAAATATCTCGGCTTTTCTGTAAACGAGGCAACTAAGTTTAGCTATAACATAAAGTTGAAAGGGCAAAAAGTTGCACCACCAAGCGATGGGGGGCCGGATGGGATCATAACTACGGGCTCTACAAGCGTACAGGCAGCCATGGCGCTTGATGATTTTGACTATGTACATAAACCCACAGATTTTTGGGGCGAGTATACGCTGTGGAGAATATGGAACCATTGACCACCTTATTCCGAAATGTCAGACAGGCAATTTCGTTACACTTTGACCATGTTAACCTATTAAATGTTAATTTGATCTTTTTTTACGCCCGACACAATTCGGTGCTCAAGAGCGCACGGAATGGACTGGTCAAGGCCTCCGGAATATCCAGTCTTGTAATGAACAAGTAGTAAAATAGATTAAATATAAATTCTAACTTTCTTGTATATTTCACAATTTAGCGCTTGATTTTTAGCAGGTCGTTTTTCATTAGCTTTTACCTAGGAGTAATTGACTGCTTAAACTAAATTATATAATTTTTAATAAATGGAAGATCCTGTTTTTTACTGGAATGTCGAAATTCCGAAAGATTATGATACTTTGCTTGTTGATTTTATTCAATTATTAGAGAAACATAACCGGTTAGTGCAGAAATATAACTATATTAAAGAAAACAGGGAAGTATTAAAGGATAAAGACAACTAGTACCATTTGAATAGTTGATATAGAAATACTATCGTGCGGAACAACACTACCAATGATTGAAAACAATAAAACCCCCGAATTATTTATAGTTGGAGCCGGCCCGGGGGATGTAGAATTAATAACCGTTAAAGGCTACAAAATTTTGCAGCAAGCCGATGTTGTTCTCTATGACAACCTGGCTAATAAAGAGCTATTGAGTATAACCAAAGATGACTGCGAAAAGATATATGTTGGCAAACGGCCTTATGGAAAATACACCCCCCAGGAGGAAATACATAAATTAATTAAACATTATGCTTTTACCAAAGGAAAAGTAGTAAGGCTTAAGGGGGGCGATCCGTTTATATTCGGCAGGGGGTTCGAGGAGATCCTGTTTGCCAGGCAGCATGGAATTAAAACACATTTCATTCCGGGCATCAGTAGCATGCAGGCTTCCGGCTTTGACGATATACCATTAACCCACCGTGATGCCAGTGAAAGCATCTGGGTTGTTACCGGCACTAAAAAGGATGGCAGCTTATCGGCAGATTTGCGTTTGGCCATGCAAAGTAATGCTACAGTTGTAATTTATATGGGTATGAAACAATTGAATGCTATTGCAGATACTTATTTGGAAGCAGGCAAAGGTTCTACGCCGGCTGCAATTATTCAGCATGCATCTCTTCCTTTTAGGAAATCAGTTAAAGGTCAGGTTCAGGATTTGCCCGCGATTGCTTCGTCAGGTCAACTTACCTATCCGGCTATTATCATCATTGGTGCTGTCGTCGGTTTAGGGTTATGATAAAAGATACAGAAAGTATAGAAAACACGGCGTATCTGAAGCCTGTTATGTTTGTCGGTACCGCTTCTGATGTTGGCAAGAGTATAATTACAACCGGGTTTTGCCGCATATTTAAGCAAGACGGCTACGCGCCCGCGCCGTTTAAGGCGCAAAACATGTCTTTAAACAGTTATGTAACCGCTGAAGGTTTTGAAATTGGCAGGGCCCAGGCCGTACAGGCCGAAGCTGCCGGTATCAGCTGCCACGCAGACATGAACCCGGTACTTTTAAAACCTACAACGGACAAAAGTTCGCAGGTTATTTTACTGGGAAAGGCGATAGGAAATATGTCAGCCAGGGATTATTTCAAACCGGAAGGCAGGGCGCAACTATTTGCAGAGGTAAAAAAGGCATTTCATCGTTTAGCGGTTAAATATAACCCTGTTGTTATGGAAGGAGCCGGGAGCATATCAGAACTCAACCTCAAGAGCCGGGATATAACCAATATGCGGATGGCAAAAGAGGCCGAAGCGGTCACTTACCTGGTAACTGATATAGAGCGGGGGGGCATATTTGCAAGCTTATATGGCACCATCGCCTTACTGGATGAGGATGAGCGGAAACTGATCAAAGGGATTATCATCAATAAATTCAGGGGGGATGTGAGTTTATTTGCTGAAGGTAAAAAGAAGGTAGAGGAACTTTGCGGGGTACCGGTGATTGGAATTTTACCTTACTTTAAGGATATTGTAATTGAACAAGAAGATTCAGTCGCGCTTACGCAAAAAATGACAAGAGCGGTTGACGGAAAAGTAAATATCGTTATCATTCTTTTTAACCGTTTATCAAACTTCACTGATTTTAACCGGCTTGAAAACGATCCGCGCGTTAATTTATTTTATTCCAATAACGCCGAGGAAATTTCGAAAGCGGACATAGTTATCCTGCCCGGCACCAAAAATACCATTGAAGATGCCATCGCCATCAGAAATAACGGCGCTGCAAAAGCCATAAATGAAGCCTTTAAAAATGGTAAAACGGTTATAGGCATTTGCGGTGGTTATCAAATGATGGGCGGATCAATTGCTGATCCGCATCGCGTGGAAAGCAATATTCCGGAAACTGCGGGGCTTGATATCTTGCCGGTCCAAACCATTCTGCTGGCAGAGAAAACAACCAGGCAGTGTTTTTTCACGTATCAGAACTTAAAGGATAAGTGTACCGGTTACGAAATACACATGGGCGAAACGCTTGCAACTGAAGCCAAACCACTGAACTTTTTACCCGACGGGCAAACAGATGGTTATTGGCTTAACAATAAATGCTGGGGGACCTATATGCATGGAATTTTAGATAACCCGGCTGTAATTAATCAGCTTTTAGCAGAATACACTGCTGTTGAACATACAATAACGGACTATGCACAGTACAAAGAAGAACAATATGATAAACTTGCGGCTTTGTTAAGGGAACATATTGATATGGAGTACGTATATCAATCTTTAAAAAGTTAAATTATGCTTTACGGGCACGGTGATGATGGCTACCAGTTTAAGACTGATATTGTTGCAGATTTCAGCACCAATGTCTGGTATGGCGGTGAACCCGGGGGGCTGAAGGAACATATCTTCAAAAGCTGGACCATGATTAATAAATACCCTGATGTACTTGCTGAAAGTTTATCGAAGAAGATTAGTGAACATCATAGTTTACAGGCAGATAATATATTGGTTAACAGCGGCAGCACAGAAAGCATTTATTTAGTTGCCCAGGCTTTCAGGCAAAAAAAAACAGCCATTGTCCTACCCGCCTTTGCGGAATATGAGGATGCAGCAAAAATGTACGGGCATGAGGTAAGCTTTATTGACTGGGAGCAACTAAACCCTTCAACTCAAATTAAGACAGGACTTGTTTTTTTATGTAACCCCAATAATCCTACAGGCGAAGTATTTATTCATACAGAAGAGTTGCTAAGCAATAATCCCCAAACCATATTTGTTATTGATGAGGCGTTTATTGAATTTACATTAACCATCAGCTCATCCGTTTTACTGGTAAATAAATATAAAAACCTGATCATCCTGCGTTCGCTTACCAAAGCCTATGCTATTCCGGGCCTGCGGTTAGGCTATATGGTATCTTCTATGGAAATGATAGACCGCATAAAACAATTTAAATATCCGTGGTCGGTTAATGCAATTGCCCTCGAAACCGGGAAATTTATTTTTGAAAATTATGCCGATATTCAACTGCCGCTTAAGAATTTGTTGAAGGATAAAGAAAACTTTATAAATGCATTAGCGGAAGCACCCGCGAAAGTATTAACCAGCCGTACACACTTTTTCCTGGCAGAACTCTTAAACGGCGAAGCGTCAGCTCTGAAACAATATCTTATTAAAAACCATGGAATCCTGATCAGGGATGCAAGTAATTTTCGCGGACTTAAATCCGGGCATTTCAGAATAGCTACATTAAGCGCTGCTAAAAATCAATTACTGGTTAATGCATTAAAAGAATGGAAAAACCATACCTCTTAATTATACCGCTGATTGCCGGATACCTGCTCGATCTTTTATTGGGCGACCCGGAACAACTCCCGCACCCGGTAAGGCTTTTTGGCAATACCATCGCTTTTATAGAACGCTTGTTAAATAAAAATAACTCCAGGTTTTTAAAAGGGATGCTATCCGTGATCGTATTGTGCAGCTTTTGCTTCCTGTTTTTTTATGCTGTATCAGCGATTCTGATAGCTCACAATCAAATTGCTTATTTAATTTATAGCAGCATTTTTGTATATTATGGACTCGCCAATCAAGGGCTCATCAACGAAGGGAAAAAAGTATTTGAGCTATTAAATGAGGAGGGGATTGAAGCGGGCAGAAAACAACTTTCACGAATTGTTGGTCGGGATACCACAAACCTTAGTGCGCAGCAGATCCGCATAGCCGTGCTCGAAACCACGTCAGAAAACCTGAGTGATGGTGTTATTGCGCCTTTATTTTATTACGCGCTTGCGGGGATACCAGGCATGATGACCTACAAGCTAATCAATACATTCGATTCTATGATAGGCTACCGAAGCGAAAGGTATGAGCAATTTGGAAAATTTGCCGCCCGTTTGGATGATGTTGCAAATTTTATCCCATCAAGGCTCACTGCATTATTAATGGTGTGCGTATCGTTCAGTAAAAATGCTTTTCAGTTTGTTTTTAAGTATGGCAATAAGCATAAAAGCCCAAATGCTGGTTATCCCGAAGCTGCATTGGCCGGAATATTAGATACCCGGTTCGGAGGGCCTAATATTTATCATGGCGTTTTGCTGGATAAGCCTTTTATCGGCGGTAATAAAAGAAATGTAGCGCACGATGAATTTAAGAAAGCTGCCGGGGTAAATCATAAAGCCTGTTTGTTAATGATCATTTTAATTATAGCTTTTATTTTGATGGTGTATTATGCATAAATACATCATCACAGGCGGACCAGGCTCCGGAAAGACGAAGGTGCTGGAAGCGTTGAAGGAGATGAATTACCATTGCTCGGATGAAGTTTCCCGCCGGCTGATCATTCGGGAGGTTGAAAAAAAATCCAATTGCCTGCCCTGGAATAATCTGAATTGTTTTGCTGAAAAGGTTCTTGAAAAAATGGTTTCAGCGTATGAGGCAACCCCTGCTGATCAATTAACGTTTTATGACCGGGGCATACCAGATATTATTGCATACCTTAAAGTAGCGCGATTACCTGTTGCAGATAATTATTACGATGCATTGCAGGAAAACCCCTATCATAAAACGGTATTTATACTCCCGCCGTGGCAGGAGATCTATATTACTGATAGCGAAAGATGGCAAACCTATCAGGAAGCCGAAGAACTATATTGGGGTATTGCAGATACTTATAAATCTTTAGGATTTGATTTGATCGAGATTCCAAAGTTTGCTGTAAAGCACCGGGCAAATTATATTATAAATTACATTAACAACCAATAACTAACCAGGATTATAAAACCAAATGTCAGACAAACCTCAGTTTTTGATTGCAGCACCCTCAAGTGATTCGGGAAAAACTACCATAACGCTTGGTTTGTTAAAGGCATTTGCTAAGCGGGGGTTAAAAGTGCAGCCATTTAAGTGCGGCCCGGACTATATTGACCCTATCCTGCATGAAAAAGCCTGTGGCACTCCAAGCATAAATCTCGATACGTTTATGGCAGGCAGCAAGCATGTAACAACTATTTACAACAGGTATTTGCAGCAAAGTGACATTGGTATTGTAGAGGGGGTAATGGGTTTGTTTGACGGGGCCGATAAAATGAGAGGCAGCAGCGCCGAAATTGCCATTTTGTTAGGGCTACCGGTAATATTGGTTGTAAATGCCCGGGCAATGGCTTATTCCGCTGCCGCACTTGTTTACGGGTTTAATAATTTTAATCCTGAACTAAAAATAGCAGGTGTTATTTTTAATAACGTGAATACCTTATCGCATTATGATATGCTGAAAGATGCCTGCAAGGACTTAGCAGTTGAGGTGTTAGGTTACCTGCCAACCAGGCATGATATAAAAATCCCTTCAAGGCACTTAGGGTTAAGCATTGCTGCTGATATCAACTTTGATGAGCTATGCAATAAGATAGCCTTATCAATTTCAGAAACTGTTGATCTGGGCAGATTACTGCAATTATCAACACGAAACACTGTTCAGGAAATGGTGGAAACCCAATCCAAAAAAAGAAGAAATTATACAATAGCTATCGCACTTGACGATGCTTTCCGGTTTACCTATCACGAAAACCTGGAAGTATTAAAGCAGTTTGGTGAGATTGTTTTCTTTAGTCCACTAAAGGATGCTGCATTACCCGCATGTGATCTTTTATATTTAGCAGGCGGGTACCCGGAGCTTTTTGTTGAGCAACTGAGCCAAAATACAACTATGCTCAATTCAGTTCGTGAATATTGCCTGAACTATGGAAAAACCTATGCCGAATGCGGTGGAATGATGTATTTGGGCGAATATATTATTGATAGGCAAGGTAATCAGTTTAAAATGGCCGGTTTTCTGCCTTTGGCCACATCAATGGAAAAACCGGCATTGCATTTGGGTTACCGATCCTTATTTATTAATGAACTGAATATAAAAGGGCATGAGTTCCATTATTCAACCTGCGTAGAGCTTGATAATACAACTAAGCTAAACTGTAGTATTTTTAATGCTAAGGGCGTTGAACTTCCATCTAAGATTTATCTTAAAAACAGAACGCTGGCTTCTTATAATCACCTGTATTGGGGCGATGAACAAACATTTATCGAAAAACTTTTACAGGATAGCTTTTATACGCAATAGGCAATTTTACACTTCGTAAATACTGCCCCATCACGTATTGATAAAAATTCTTAATATTTTTGGCAGGAGCCGATTAATTGAACTCAAATTTAACCAATTGAAATAACAATGGCTGAAACGAAACGGCAACGTGTTACAAGGGCAGACGGGAAGGCTATTAACCTGGTTCAAAGAAGAGGGCATTTATCCTATTGCTACAACGCCTGCTGCTGCGGCAGAACTGACCGTGGTTTTAACGCCGTGCCGGTTGATTTGTACAAAAGCGAATGGATGCGCCGTAAAATAAGGAACGCGGTACACATGACCAAGGGTGGTTGCCTTGGGCCATGTACCCTTGCCAATGTAGTTACCTTACTTTTTGACGGCCATTCGGTTTGGTTCCACTCTATTAATAGCGACTGGCAGGTTGTTGCCATATTCGATTATATTGAAAGTATGATTGCTGCGGATGGCTTCCAGGTCCCCCCGGCAGAACTAAGCGAATATGTTTTTCAATTTTATACCTGGAAGGGTAACGAAGCACCATCACTTGCAGATCCGTTTACCCCGCAGGATGGCATTGTTTTTTTAACTCACGCCGATACCGACCTGCTTACACTGCACCATGCCCTGCAATCCTTGCCGGATGATTTTCCAAAAACATTGGGCATTAACCTGCAGGCGGTAAAGAGCGAATCGCATATGGCACAACTGCTTGACAGGGAAATAGCGGGTGCAAAAATCATTATTTTAAGAATATTAGGCCGCCCAAGCAGTATTCCCGGCTTTAGCGAACTGGTTCAGCGGGTGCAAAAGCAAGGTCAGCATTTAATTATTATAAGCGGAACAGGAGATTTTAATCCCGAATATGCAGCCGTATCTACTGTTTCGCCTGCCATTTTACAGGATACTTTGAACTATCTGCAAGCAGGCGGGGCAACAAACCTGGTTTCTTTGCTGTACTATCTGTCCGATCATTTACTAATGACAGGGTTTGGGCATGAAGCACCGGTTATTCTGCCGGGACATGGCATTTATCATCCAGACCTCCCCGAAAATGCCACGATGGAGGATTGGGAAAAGCATAAAGATAGTACACTGCCAAGCATCGGCATTACATTTTACCGCGCACATTACATTAGCGGCAATACCGGTTTTATTGATACATTGATCAGGGCGCTGGAAGACAAAAACTTAAACGTTCTGCCTGTTTTTACCGCATCATTAAAAGTGAATGATCCGGTTTCAGGCTGGCCCGCAGCATTTCAATTTTTCAGAAAAGACGACCGTATATTGATAGATGTGCTGGTCAATACTGTTTCTTTTGCCATGCAGGATGGTACTGTTAACCCGGGTGAAAACATCCTGGGCAAATTAGATGTGCCTATTTTGCAGGCGATAACCAGCGGTATGAGCCGCAGTTCATGGGAGTCTTCAAGCCGTGGACTTAATCCTTTAGATACGGCCATGAATGTTGCCATTCCGGAATTTGACGGCCGCATCATTACCGTGCCCATATCCTTTAAAGAAAAGGGCAGGGAAGCTAAAGGTTATGAACCGGTTGAGGACCGCATCGAACGCGTTTCAGGTATTGCGGCACGTTTTGCACGCTTGCGAAACCTTCCCAACCATTCAAAAAAAATAGCTTTTATTTTCACTAATTCAAGCAGTAAGGCATCTCAAATAGGCAATGCTGTAGGTTTAGATGCCCCGGCATCTTTAATGTCCATTTTGCAGGCCATGCAGGCTGAAGGCTACCAGGTAAATGATCTCCCGGAATCAGGTACCCAACTCATTCATGATTTGATCAATAGGTGCTCGTACGATGAAACTTATTTAACAGCAGAACAATTAATTAACGCTGTAGGCCGGGTTCCGGCTGCCCAATACGCTGAATGGTTTAATGAATTGCCGGAAGTTTTACAAAAATCCATGCTGAAACAATGGGGAGATCCTCCGGGTGAAACTTATGTACAAAATAATCAGATATCTTTCGCCGGACTTGAATTTGGCAATGTGCTTGTAGCGTTACAGCCGCCACGCGGATACGGGATGGATCCCGATGCCATATATCACCAGCCCGATTTGCCGCCAACCCATCATTACTATGCTTTTTACCAATGGCTCCGTAATGATTGGGAGGCTGATGCCATAGTGCATGTAGGTAAACATGGTACTTTAGAGTGGCTGCCCGGCAAAGGAATAGGCCTCTCTGAAAATTGTTTCCCGGACGCATTCCTTGCAGGTATGCCGCTTTTTTATCCGTTCATCATCAATGATCCGGGCGAAGGCTCGCAGGCCAAACGCCGGGCACATGCTGTGGTGGTTGATCACCTCACCCCGGCAATGACCTCGGCAGATAGTTATGGGGAACTGGCATTGCTCACCCAACTGGTAGATGAATATTACCAGGTTGAAACCTTAGATCCATCAAAACTGCCATTACTGCAACGCCAGATATGGGACCTGATCAAGCAAACCAATCTGGACAAAGACCTTTCGGTAATGTTGAAACGCGACCATGGCGACCACGTACACGAATGGGACGATGAAATGACGCCCGAAGGTGTGCCGGTTAGCATCAGTGAAATGGAGGGTAAAGATATTGCCCATTTAATTGAAGATATAGACGGATATTTATGCGAATTAGGCGCGGCCCAAATCCGTAATGGCCTGCATACATTAGGTCAGGCGCCCGAAGGCTCTGCGTTAACAGATATGTTGCAATCGTTAACACGGCTGTCAAATATCGGCGTTCCGGGTTTACCTGCGGAGATAGCGGCTCTTTTTGACTTTGACATAAACGAGCTTTTAGATAAAAAGGGACAACGTATAGCAAACGTATCAACGCTGTTTATAAACTTAGCCGACAGGCCTGTAGTTACGGCTGCTGATACTTTAGAAGTGATTGATGAATTAGGGAGCCACTTACTGCAATTGCTCCAGAAAAATAATTTTAATAAACAGGCAGTTCAACAGGTGTTTAATGAAACCTTTGGACTAAACGCAGGCGATGTAAAAAGCGGGGGGATAATTGAAGTCCTCAACTTTATATGCACCTCGTTAATGCCCAACTTAGCGCAAACTTATGATGAAATAAGCAATTTGCTTCATGGCCTATCCGGAGGTTATATTCCCGCAGGGCCAAGCGGCGCACCCACGCGCGGGATGGCGCATATATTGCCTACCGGGAGGAACTTTTACAGTGTTGATCCAAGGGCTTTGCCATCGCAGGCCGCCTGGCAGGTTGGTCAGCAATTGGCCCGCGAGGTGTTAGAGCGGCATTTAAAAGAAACAGGCTTTTATCCCGAAAATGTAGCCATCAGCATTTGGGGCACAAGCGCCATGCGTACCCAGGGCGATGATGTTGCAGAAATACTGGCCTTAATGGGTGTAAAACCAGTATGGCAGGCTGAAAGCAGAAGGGTTGTTGGTTTGGATCTTATCCCATTAACTGATCTTAAACACCCGCGAATTGATGTTACCACCCGCATCAGCGGTTTTTTCAGGGATGCTTTTCCGCATCTGATCGACCTGATTGATGAAGCAGTACAAATGGCTATTGCAGCTGATGAGCCGGAAGAAAAAAATTTTGTGCGCAAACATTATTTAAAAGACCTGGCAGAATTAAAAACACAGGACTTAACGATTGAAGAAGCCGAGGAAAAAGCAGCTTACCGCATCTTCGGCTCTCCGCCGGGAAGTTATGGCGCAGGGATTTTACCGCTGATACAAGAAAGAAACTGGGAAACTGATGCGGACTTTGCGACAGCTTATGTAAATTGGGGTGGCTATGCCTACAGCAAAAACGCAAGCGGTGTAGATGCTCGAAACGAATTTAAGCAAAGATTAGCTGTAGTAGAAGTAGCCTTGCATAACCAGGATAACCGCGAGCATGATATTTTTGACAGCGATGATTACCTGCAGTTTCATGGCGGTATGATCGCTTCTATCCGCAGTTTAACAGGCAAGCAACCGAAAGGCTATTTTGGAGATACGCAAAACCCTGACCGGGCAGCTATAAGGGACTTAAAAGAAGAAGTGCTGCGTGTTTTCCGTTCAAGGGTAGTGAACCCAAAATGGCTTGACAGCATTAAAAAGCACGGTTATAAAGGTGGCCTGGAACTAACCACCACGGTTGATTATATTTTTGGTTATGATGCCACGGCACAGGTTGTTGATGATTGGATGTACCAGCAAATAGCTGAAACTTATGCCCTGGATAAGGAGATGCAACAGTTTTTTGAAAAAAATAATCCGTGGGCCCTGCATGCCATTACGGAACGTTTATTAGAAGCCGCACAACGTGAAATGTGGGATGCACCGGCCGAAATATTACAAGCCTTGCAAGAGTTATATTTGCAAAGTGAAACCATGCTGGAAGAGCGCAGCGAAGTTTAACATATTGAACAGCGATATGCTATTTTTACAAAATAAAAGGTATTACCATAAATATGAATTATCCGTTTACAGCAATAGTAGGGCAGGAAAAACTCAAAAGAGCGTTGCTGTTGTGCGCCATTAACCCGGCGATTGGCGGTTTGTTAATTCAGGGAGACAAGGGAACAGCAAAAAGTACGGCTGCCCGTGCTTTGGCTGAGGTGGTACCTCCTATTACTAAAATAGTTAATTGCCTGTTTAATTGCTCCGAAACCAAGCCGGCAGATATCTGCGATATTTGTAAACAAGCAGAAAAGCAATTGGTGCAGGTACAGGTTCCGTTCATTAACCTGCCGATAGGTGCCACAGAAGAACGTGTGTTAGGCAGCCTTGACCTGGAGGGTATATTGGTTGAAAAGAAAAAGAAATTTCAACCTGGCCTGCTTGCTGCTGTACACCAGGGAATTCTTTACATTGATGAAGTGAATTTATTGCCAGATCATTTAGTTGATATTCTGCTGGATGTATCAGCCATGGGCGAAAATATAATAGAGCGCGAGGGTTTATCATTGAGGCACCCCGCAAAGTTTACGCTTATTGGCACCATGAACCCTGAAGAAGGGCAACTGCGGCCGCAATTTTTAGATCGCTTTGGCTTAATGGTGGAGGTGGAGGCACCTAACGACGTAGCTGAAAGAACTGAAGTGGTACGCAGAAGGATTGCCTTCGAAAATGATCCGGCCACATTTATTGCTCATTGGGAAGCAGCACAGCAAAGTTTGCAGGGGCAACTTTTGAAAGCAAAAGAACTGTTGCCTTCTGTTCAACTAAATGATGAACTGCTTTTACAGATCAGCGAGATAACCACTAAGCTCAAGGTAAGGAGTATGCGGGCAGATATTGTTATATTCAAAACGGCTGTAACGCTTGCGGCATTGGCGCAGCGCATTGAAGTTACGTCGGATGATATCATACAAGCTGCTGAACTGGCACTGGCCCACCGAAGAAAAAAACATCCTTTTTCGGAACCCAAAAGCAGTCGTAACAATACCGGTGATAAAAAACAGCAAAACCCTTCACAAAACAACAACGCTAAGGAACCGACAGGGCAAAATCAACCCCCGGAAATAAATAACGATCCGAAAGAAAATTCAAGCGCTCAAAAAGAGAGCACTGGACCATCCGCAGAAAAAAATCAAAGTACAATACCGGAGGAGCAGATTTTTGAAGCAGTACTCCCGCTGTCACAAATAAAAGTTGAGGATCTGTTATCAGAACAAGCTGCTCAAACAGGGCGGCGAAGTGTAAGTTCTGATACAAAAAGAGGATTATACATTAGCGCTGAATCTGCAAAAAACACAACCGATATTGCGGTAGATGCTACTGTACTTCATGCTTTAACGCGCAACCCGGAGCAGTTGGATATTACTATTGATGACCTGCACCGTAAAAAGCGGAACGGAAAAACGAGTAACCTGATTTTGTTTGTGGTAGATGCTTCCGGCTCTATGGCTGCAAGCAAACGGATGGAAGCAGTAAAGGGAACGGTTATCAGCCTGTTAACAGATGCCTATCAAAAACGCGATACAGTAGGTGTAATTGCTTTCAGAGGGATTGAGGCACAAGTGCTGCTAAACCCTACCCAGAGTATTGAGCTTGCCGAAGAAGCCATGGGCAGCCTGCCAACCGGCGGGCGGACACCTTTGCCGCATGCTTTACAAACCGCGATCCAGCTTTTGCACCGGTTTGATCAGATAAATAGCTATAAACCTATATTGGTTATTCTTACAGACGGCAAAGCCAATGTTGCATTACCAGGCGGGGGCGATGCATGGGGCCAAACAATTACTTTAGCTGCTCAGCTTAAAAAATTAAACATCCGGTCGATGGTATTAAACACCGATATAAATTATTTTAATTTAAACAGGGCCGAGGAACTGGCAAAATCACTTGGAGGTCAGTATTTATCATTACATGATATATCCAAAGAACAGCTTACGCCAATTATCAATCAATTACTATAAAGTTTCAGTACAGATACAAAGATGAAAGAAGGGATATTACTTTGCGGGCATGGTAGCCGGAAAACTGCAGGGGTTGAAGAATTTAAAAAGCTGGTTGAAATTTTAAAGGACAGATATAAAACTACCTTCGAAGTGGATTATGGTTTTTTAGAATTTAACCATCCGCTTTTTGAGGCCGCCGTTGAACGTTTGTATAGCAAAGGCATCCGTACCATTTATGCTTTACCTGTTATTTTGTTTGCAGGGGCACACGCCAAAAATGATATTCCTTATGAGCTGAACACTATCCAATCTTACTATCCTGATCTGAAAATAAAAATGGGCAGTCCTATCGGCGTTAATTCCCATGTTTTAGACCTGGCTAAAAAAAGAATTGAAGAAACGGAACTTACTTTGACCACTATTGACCGGAAGGAAACTTGCCTGGTTGTTGTTGGCCGGGGCACTACAGACCCTGATGCTAACAGTGATGTAAACAAGTTAATGAGCATGCTTTGGGAAGGTATGGGCTTTGGTTTTGCGACAACAGCATACAGCGGTACTGCCTACCCATCGGTAGACCAATCCTTAAACCTGGTAGAAAAACTCGGTTTTAAGCGAACTATTGTTATCCCTTTCTTTTTTTTTACGGGTGTTTTATTGGATAGAGTTTATTCCATTTTAGAAGAGAAGAATAATGCTTCTTCGCAGGAATTTGTATATACCGCTCCCTTTGGTACAGATGAACTGATGCTGAAAGCATTTGATGACCGTTTAGATGAGGTAATTAACGGCGCAGGAAATATGAATTGTCAGCTTTGCAAATACCGCAAACAGATAATAGGCTTTGAAGAAGAAGTAGGCAAGGAACAAATAGGCCATCACCTTAACGTAAAAGGCGTGCTTTTTGAGGAAGATGAAAAAATAGGCGAAAAAAAGAGCTCTTTAGGCAGCAGCTTCAAAAAGTTACTGGGGATTTAAAAGGTTACCATTTAAAAAACACCCTGCTGATCCAGATGCATCCAATGGCAATTGATGCTAAGCCGGCAATGCCATTCATCCATTTAAAGATCACTAAATTCTTTTCTAAAAAACGGCTCATGGTTGAGATCAGCACGTAGCTATAAATACCCATTGCTAAAATTATCCCGCCCGATTCAATTACCAAAACCATTACCGAACCGCCAATGGTAGTGGCGCTGATAACCAAAGCCGTTGTTAACGCCCCGCCGGTTCCGGCTAAGCCATGCAACATCCCAACCCAGAAAGAGCGTGTTAAAGGGTTTAACGCAATTTCTTCACCTGTTTTACCGTGTAAGTGAAGTCCGTCTGAAAGTAAATGGTCGTGGGCTTCAATTTTTTTATTATCGCGTACCATTTCATTTATTTTATAATTGCTTTTGATGGCTTGTATGCCTAATAAAATCATAATGGGGCCAACTGCTATTTCGGCCCATGAAGAAATATTGGTTACATATAACCTGAGCGACTCTTTAAAAACAAGCGCGATCATTCCGAAAATTATTAAAGTTACAGAGTGTCCCAATGCCCATTGGGACGCTTTAAAAATGACTATCCAGGATGTTTTTTTCTTTTTAACTGCTTGTTCAGATGCTAAAACCGATACAGCAGTCACATGGTCAGGTTCAACAGAGTGTAAAATACCTGCAATTAATGGCCGGCTGAAACTAAGAATATTCATTTGGATACTTTATAAATGCTCCATCTTTGTTGATCAGAAAAAGTACCAAATCAACATTCGGGATTAGTTTCGAACAAGTTTTATAACAGGCTTTAAGTAAAGCTATATAAAATGGTTCCTCATTGGCAAAGCTAAACAATTCGGTTAAGCGCCCTGCCATATTAAGCAATAAAATCTGGTCCGGAAATTCACCCGTATAACCGGCATCAATAGCTAACTGATATACAAAGTCTTTATTCCAGGTGTTTTTGCCACTATGGGTATCTAATAAGCCCTCTGCCAGCTTTACAGATTTGCCAAGCATAATGCCCATGTTCACTTTTTTGATGTTACTTATGGCTATTTTTTCGAGTGTTTCACCTATCCAGTTGCCGTAATGTATAAATGCAAATGCAGGAAGATCGGGAAACAGCGCTGCAAGGTATTTTTCACTCCTTGCACCCGAGTTAATAACAAGTTCATCCGAGTCGTTAGCGACCGCCACATCAATGCCCTGTACAATACTGGCAATGTAGGAAGATGCTGAAAAGGGAGTGACGATACCTGTTGTTCCGAGAATGGAGATCCCACCGATAATTCCAAGGCGCTCATTCAGTGTTCGTTTGGCTATTATTTCACCACCTACAACAAAAATGGTAACATCAACCCCTCTATTTTCCAGGCCGTGATCGGCCAAAAGTTTTTTACAGGCATTTACAATCATCAGCCGCGGCACAGGATTTATTGCCGGTTCGCCCACCCCGATTTCCAGTCCGGGCAAGGAAACCGTGCCAACTCCTTTGCCTTGTAAAAAGTTAATATTTCCCGAATCATTTAACCTTACTGTTGAGCCAATAATTGCGCCGTGGGTTACGTCGGGATCATCGCCGGCATCTTTTTGCGTGGTGCACTCGCAGGCTCCGTCACTTAGATTACAGCTAATAATTTCAAATTCGTGCTGAATCCCGATGGGTAAGGTAATGGTGATGCGCTCAATTTTGCTTTGCAGAATGAGGCCTTGTAAAGCCGCCTTGCTGCACGCGGTTGCGCAGGCGCCTGTAGTAAATCCCGTTTTTAAAGGTCCGTCGGGAATTGGCTGAAGCTCACTCATGCTGAATCATTTCTAATAATTCTGATAAGGTATGCGTTACTTTAAACGAAGCAGGCAGCTCCGGTTTTTTAATAATAAATATAGGGATATTACAGGCAATTGCAGCTTCGGTTTTTGCATCAAGCTTACCGTTTAAGCCGCTCTCTTTGGTTAGTATTACTTCGGGCTTTAGCTTGTTAAACAGTCCAATTTCTTCATCCTTTTCCTGTGGCAAACCAAAGATCAAATTTTGAGACGGAAAATTATGCCGGGCAGCAAAATCGATAGAGTAATCCCGGTTTAATATCCGGAACCAGCATGGGTTTGTTTGCCAGTAACTGCTGAGTTGAGGAATGGATTGAACCCCCGTAAGCACCAGCATGGATTGATAACCATTTTCAGTTATCGCTGCTAATGCTTCCGCGTAATCACCTATATAATAAACTAACGGGTTGATGATCCGCCCGGAAAACTCTCTTTCATAACGGATAACAGGAACTTCACCTGATAATGATGCTGCGGTAATATGTAACTCTTTAGCAAATGGATGGCAAGCATCTATAATATGCGAGATCTGATGCTCATTACAAAACGCTTTTAATGCTGTTTCATCTAAGCCGCCGCATCTATGTTGTCCCTTACCTTCAAATATCACTTCGGTGCGGGTAGAATAGATATAATCCACTCCCGCTTCATCCAGCGCGTTTGCTGCTTGTTTGGCTTCAGTTGTCCCTCCTAATAAAAGAATCATTTAACAGCTTTTGCAGTTTCCTTTTTCCTGAAGATGTGGTGCCAGTTATCACCATACAGCCACGACCGGTTTTTACGTGCGCCTACCGCTTCACCAACAATAATCAATACGGTACGGGTCAGTTTATTATCTTTTATAATCCGGCTCAAATCAATTAATTTTCCTGTCCAAACTTTTTCGTCTTTCCAGCTAACCCGGTATAAAACGGCTAATGGTGTTTCGGGAGGATAATGTTGTAATAACTGGGCCTCAACTTTCTTTACAATGCCAGCACTCAAAAATATACACATGGTTGCCCGCAGCTTTGCCATGTCTTCCAGCTTTTCATGCTCAGGCATTGGGGTATTTCCTTCGCCGCGTGTAAGGATGATAGTTTGGGCCACTTCGGGTATCGTAAATTCAGATTTTAAATAAGCCGCAGCTGCCTGGAATGATGAGATACCCGGAACAATAAAATAATCGTAATTCTTCTCATCAAAAATGGTCATTTGCTCCTGAATGGCCCCGTAAATAGAAGGGTCACCGGAATGCAGCCTTACAATTAATTTCCCCTGCCTGTACATTTCATCTATCAGAGCCATCTGCTCCTCCAGGGTCATGGATGCAGAGTTTCTGACCAATGCTGCCGGGTGTGCAAAATGAGTCAGCTCTTCAGGTACCAGGCTGCCTGCATATAAAATACAGTCGGCAGTTTCCAATAATTCTTTTCCCTTTAAGGTGATATACTCGGGAGCTCCCGGCCCCGCGCCTACAATAGCAATTTGCCCTTTACGTTCAAATGAACTGATCAGGCTAACGGCATACGTGAATTTTTTTCCGGATGAGACTTCTGCTTTGGTTTTTTCTATCAACCAGGTGTTAGTATTTGCCGCTAATGCTGATGAACTTTCGGACACACCGGGTACACCTATTTTGCCAAGCACTACATCGGACGGGTTGGCAACCTCAATTTTACTCAATTCATCAACAGGATAAGTAATAAAATTCCATTGGTGTTTTTTTGAGATACTTAAATAGGCCTTTTCTTCTGCTTTAATAGCTGCGGAAGTTAATGCAGCAATACTTTGATGGGCAATACCATCCTGTGTTAGTTTATCTAACAGCATCTCCTCAAATAATTCCGGTTCAATATCCTTTCCGCAGCCGCTTCCCAGCGTTAAACATTTGGGGTAAAAAGAAATCATAGGTGTTTCGCTTTCAATAAGCTCATAACCTACATAAATCAATAACTCATAATTAATGCGGTTTACATCGTTTATATTATAATAAACGTCAACAAACGCTGGTTTTGATTTTTCGAGATATGCGGTACCTGCATCTTTTACTTTTAATATCAGCGCAGTGGGCTGGTTATTTACAAATAGCGAAATGGCCTTGTTTAATGGTATTGATGCGTTTACCTGCCAGTTAAATTTAGCACCCAACAGATCCAGCGCCCAAATATCCTGCAAATCGCTTGATGTAGTAATTACCGCCTGCGCCTGGAAAACATGGCTCATCTTTTTAGTGATTTCATTTGCCCCGCCAGCATGGCCACTCAATACCGATTGAACAAATTTACCTTGTTCATCAATATTTATCACAGCAGGATCAGTTGCTTTATTTTTAATATGCGGGGCAATGCTGCGCACGCAAATGCCCAACGCACCAACAAAAATCCATATATCAAAACGTTGAAACTTTTCCTGCAATAAACTGTCAATATTATCAAGCTTTATAATATCTTTTGAATATTCCGTTTCGCGCGTAGTATATAATTTACTGCGATAAAATTCTTGTTGTATGGTTTTACCGATAGCTAAACCGCTATCAGTAAAAGCAACAATTCCTACCTTTTCCTCTTTTAACATCATCAATTTTTTATCGCTTTAAGTATAGTAATTTCATTATGCGAATTTACTTTTAATTTCAAAGGTTCAATCAGTTTCCAGTTAAGTGCAGTGGCTGTAGCTATAAATTCATCAATAGAATTTTGCTGTACCGCATTCATTACAATTATACCGCCCGTACTAATATATTGATCAATTTTATGCATCAACTCATTTAGCCTGCCGCCATGCCCGCCTATAAAAACGGCATCGGGCTTATTGATTGACGTAAAATCAAATTCAAATATATCGCCTAAATGAACATTTATACCAACCGCCCCAAACTTACGCCGGTTGTTTTGCATCAGCTGCATACACTCCGTTCTTTTCTCGAACGCGTGGACCACCAGCTGCGGAAAACGCAATTTTGCCTCTATGCTTAAAGAACCGGTGCAAAAACCAATGTCGTACAAAACAGTTTTTGATTGCAGGGCTAAGGCATGCAACGTACACAATCGTACAGGCATCTTGGTGATCATGTTCGGCCTGCCACTCAGGCCTTCAAATAAATCATCCTCAACACCAAAAGAAATATCCCGGTGCGCTTTCTTTTGCAGGATAACGCAATTTAACGGGTGAAATATTTGGAGAGAAGCTTCCCGCAAATCCATCTGTCTTACTTGTTCATGTTCGCCTTCCAAATCTTCTCCTATGCAAATGGAGTAATTATCGTAGCCATAATCCAAAAGCCTTTTCGCTATCGCCGGGGGCGATTTTTCTGCATCTGTTAGTACACCAATCAGAGATTCCTGCTGAATCAGTACCTCATCAAGCGCCTGCCATGATCTCCCGTGTACACTTATTGTTTTGAGCTGGTTACTATTGATATTGATGCGATGAATTAACAGCTGGATAGCATTGAAATAAGGGTAAGTATTGATTTGAGCACCAGGATATTTTGTTTGCAAAGTATTGCTTATGCCATAAAAAAGCGGGTCGCCACTGGCAAATACCAAAATGGTTTCATCGGTATTTTGATAGCTTTCAAATAAACTTTCAAGCGGCGCTTTGATCAAAATCCATTCATGTTCATGGGGCAATAAATGTTTAACCAGTTCATAATGGCGCTGCCCCCCGCTAAAAACACGATGCTTTTGGATGAGTTCCAATTGCTGTTTAGCGGGTTCAAATTTCTTATTCCCAATACCTATAATTTCAAAAAGCATATTTTATCAGCTAAAATAGTCACCTGTTTCATCTAATGTAAAGGCAGCGTTTACTATAGCCGCAGCAAAATTACTTCCGCCGCGTTTCTCTTCAATAAGCGCATAAGGCACAGCTAACATTTTAAGGCGTTCCTTAGCTTCAACCACATTAATAAAACCAACCGGCGCACCAATAATCCCTGCCGGGTTAATGGTTCCCTGCTTTACCTGATCTGCAATTTCAATTAAAGCGGTTGGCGCATTGCCGATTACAAAGAGTGCATCCGGATATTGGTGTGTAGCTAGCCTGATGCCAGCCTGCGACCGTGTGAGATTTTCCTTTTCGGCAAGTGCTGTTGCTTCTTCTGTATTTAAGAGGCAAATTACCTGGTTGCCATATTTTCCTGTAAAAGCTTTTGTTATCCCGGCTTGCACCATGGTAACATCCGTAACTATAGTGCCGCCTTTTAACAAATAATCATGCCATTTGGCTATAGCATTATCAGAAGCGTTCAGGTAGTTTAAATAGTCCATATCGCCGGAGGTATGGATGCAGCGGATAGCCGCCCAAAGAAAATCTTTAGGGTATTCAGCAACATCCAGGTGGCTGATGATTTCCTTAAAACTTGCCCTTTGTATTTCCGGCCCGCTCTGAGGTTTTCTGTCCAGGTACCCGCGCGGGGTCACCAAGTGGTTTTTGTATTTAAAGGTTTGGCTGTTGCCGATAACAACCAGGCTAAACATGTCAACATCATTTGCATTCAATGCAGCTAAGGTTGTCAGGGTTATTTTTTCATCGGGCCGTCCTACCTGGTAGCATATAGCCACGGGAGTTCCGGGATCGCGGTGTAATAGGAATATTGATTTAAGCTTGTTCAGCTGCCAGTAACGTTTCTGGCTTTTAGGGTTATAGATTGACGTTACAAAATCGCCCCATGCTGCTGCCTCTATCCGCTTTTGAATGGTTTTCCAGGGTGTCATCAAATCAGAAAGCGAGATACAGCAAAAATCATGGCCTAAAACAGCGCCCAGTTTACTTCCGGCAGCCACAAAAGCCGAAATTCCGGGGATGGTTTCCAGTTCAATATCCTCGCCTGACTGTGCTACCTTTTGATAAACAATTGATGCCATAGCATAAATCCCGGCATCGCCCGAACCAATCACCACGACATTATTGCCCTCAATCGCTTTTTCAATGGCGATATCCGCCCTTTTCTCTTCTTCGCTTAGCTCTTTCCCGATACAAATTGCGCCATCGGAGATAATATCTTCTATGAACTGAAAATAGTAATGATAGCCGATGATCACATCCGCTTCCTGTATAGCTTTTTGAGCAATGGGTAACAGGTAATCTTTACTCCCGGGGCCAAGACCAACAACTTTAATCATTTTTTTATAATCAATAACGAAAAATAAGGGATTTCCCTGTTTTTTAATTCTTTAATATCGGTAGTTATATATTCACCGGCGGCGCCTAAACGCTCACAATAATAATACTTCCAGTTTTTTGTTAGCAGATGTGGAAACAGTTCAGCCCACCCCATTCTTATTTTCATTAAAACCAGCGTATCAAAACCTTTAAATAGTTGTTCTATGTTTTCAATACTGCTTTCTAATGGCAGGAAGCCCAGTTTTTCGTTTTGCAAACATAAGGGCACCTGGTGCCCGGCAGCCCCGAGCGAAAAAGAGTTGATACCCGGCACCAGTTCAACCGGGATATTCTGTTCCTGTAGCCTTTGTAATAAATAGGAAAATGAAGCATAAAAACTCAAATCGCCCTCACAAACAATACTGATTTTTTTTCCTTTTTTCCAACTGTCAACAAGCAAGGATGCTGTTTGGTCGTAAGTTTCTTCGGCAGCGGATCTATCTAAACCCATTCTTAAAAAAAAGCCTTGTAATTTACCGGCATCCAGCTGATAGTGATCCAGCATCGGGCGCACATAGCTTTCCTTTCTTCCATCGGGAAAGTGAGAGCCAGGATAAAAAACAACATCTGACTCCTGTAGTATTTTAAGCCCCTTAACGGTTATCAGTTCCGGATCACCGGGGCCCAGGGAAACCCCATAAATTTTATTCGCTTTTTTCAACAGGTTGCTTTTTTCTTTTATATAAAAATAGCTGCCATTTTTCTTCAGCTATGCCGGCCTTGTCCATTTCGGCCCTTGCCATGGTGAAAAATAGGTCCGAAAGGCGGTTAACATAGGCCATGATGTAATCTTCCACACAGGCCGGGTCTTCTTTCATCAGCGTAACCAGCCTCCTTTCGCCACGTCTTATTTGTGTACGGCAAACATGGCATAAGGCCGAAATTTCGTTCCCGCCCGGTAACAGAAAATAATCGGAAGGGGAGGTAATACCCTCTTCCAGTTCATCAAGCCATTGCTCACAAAATTCAGCGCCATTGACAGGTTTAGGGTTTGTGTTTTCTTTGGTAGATTCTGAAGGCCGCGCCAGGTGCGACATCATATCCATCAAATCTTTTTGTATCCGATGTAAATTGGGTTGCCAAACATGATCCGAACCTAATTTTACCCTTAACAAGCCAATAGTTGAATTAGCTTCATCAAGCACGCCGTTACATTCAATCCTGGCCGAATCCTTATCTTCTCTTTTACCACCAAAAACCCCTGTGGTCCCCTTATCTCCCTTGCGCGTGTAAATTTTCATTGAAATATTTTTAAAATTGATATTGTACCTGCTGCTAATAGCAGGTACAAATTAACAGTAAAATCATTTAAGGATGTGCTATTTGTTTTGAATAAACAATTGGAGCATCAGAAAAAGCCTTTTAGTAAAACACGCTAAACGTTGGCTCCAAGCATTTTTATCGGGTCCGGGTATTTGAATTGAAAATCTAATCTTTTCTTTAATTTATCTGAATTAACAATTTTAAAGGAAACATGGCGGTTCTCTGCAAACCCGGGCGGCTCGAAGCCTGCCAGGATCGCTGCCTGCCGGTAATAATCTTTGCGAAGCGGGTGCTCATCTGCGCAGGCATTAAAAACTTCGCCCCAAATTTCCTGCTGTATGATATAGTGGATTATTTCGATGCAATCATCCCTGTGGATAATGTTTACCGGGGCATCCGCATTAGCTGCATCCTTTTTTGCAGCCAAAAACCTTCCCGGCAAACGGTCGTAACCTACAAGCCCGCCGAAACGAACTATGGTGGTAACAAACCCTTTTTGCTCCTGAAATAAACCTTCCACAATTTTCAATGCCTGGCCGCTTCCTTTTTGGGGTTGCAGGTCTTCATATTCAAAAACTTCCCGGTTGACATCAGGATATACAGATGTAGAGCTTATAAATAAAACTTTTGGAATCCTATATTTAATAATCGCATGAATAAGCGATTGAATTTGTGCCGGATGATAAGTGGTTATATCCGCCCTTCTTTCGGGAGGAAAGTTAATTATCAGGGTATTACAGCGAAAAAATCCATCTAAATCATCCCCGGAAAGTTCCGGGGACAGCAATATTTGGTAAGGAACAATTCCCCGCTCTTTTAAAACCGGGAACATATCCGTGTTTGTCACTGACCCTTTTACGTTTATTCCTTTTTCAATTAGATGATATGCCAATGGAAGGCCCAGCCATCCGCAACCCAAAATACTAACCATTTTTTAAAATTCAGTTTGTAAAATAAAGGATATTAAAATAAATATGGATAAGGTATCAAAAAATTCCAGTAAGGCGTTCTGCTTATTCCAGACGTTTTCCAAAGCACCTTAAACAAAATAGAATTTTTATCTTTGACCTCCTGAAGTAAAACAGCCAAACAATTTTACCCATATAGTAAACATGATCATATACATAAGCGGTGGTGTAAGAAGCGGGAAAAGCAAATATGCCCAGGACATCGCGTTACAACGCAGCACCACGCCTGTTTATATCGCCACTGCAAAAATATGGGATAAAGATTTTGAACAACGGGTGAAACGCCATAAGGAAGAGCGCGGCGGGCAATGGAAAACTTATGAAGCCAGTCAAAACCTTCATTTATTACCCATTGAGAACCAGACGGTAGTGATCGACTGTATCACCCTTTGGTTAACCAATATTTTTATGGATGATGAGGAAGATATAGCCAAAGCGCTCCATGTATTTAAAAATGAGATTGATCACCTGGAAAAACTCGCAGGAACATTTATCATCGTCTCTAACGAGTTGGGAATGGGGCTACATGCCGAAACAGCATTAGGGCGTAAGTTTACCGATCTGCAGGGCCTGGCCAACCAGTATGTGGCAGGCAAAGCCGATGAGGCAATATTTATGGTATCCGGGCTTCCATTATATCTTAAAAAGAATTGATGCCATGTTAAACTTAGAAGAACTATTTAAAGCCAGGCGTGACACACGGCATTTTAAAAAAGACCCTGTCCCGGATGAGGTAATTGAGAAGGCGCTTGGGGCCGGGCACGCCGCTCCTTCGGTTGGTTTGACAGATGCAACACGGTACTACGTTATCCGTGATGAAAACATAAAAAAAGAAATTAAAAAGGTTTTTGAAGAATATAACAGCAAGGCCGCAGCCCTGATCGGAAATGAAGGGCAAAAAGCATTATACAATTCTTTAAAGTTAGAGGCCATTATAGATGCTCCTGTTGGTTTACTGGTTTGTTATGACCGTTCTGTACTTAATGACTTTACCATTGGCACCATTGCCAGTAATGACACTATAAAATTCAGTGCCGTTTGTGCTGTACAAAACATCTGGCTCTCATTAACAGCGCAGGGTTATTCGATGGGCTGGGTGTCAATTCTAAATTATTATAAATTTAAGCGCTTACTTGGCCTGCCGGAAGAAATTGAACCGCTCGGGTATTTTTGCCTTGGCAAACCGGCTACTGATTATGGGCAGCAACCCATGTTACAGCAATCAGGCTGGAAAAACAAACCGCCCAGGCCCCATGTAACTGAAGTTTCGGCCGTAAATAAATATCCCGAACCTGCCCGTGAACCCGGCGGATTAAATTATACTGATAATTATAATGAAAATGATTTGCCGGCCCAGCTGCAGCAACTTATCGATGATAAAACAAAGCCTGCCGGTTCATTAGGTTTGCTGGAGGTTTTGGCCAAACAGCTTGGAATGGTTTTTAATACGCTGCAACCGGAAATTATCAATCCTAATATTATAGTTTTCGCGGCAGACCATGGCATAGCGCAGCATGGCGTGAGTAATTATCCGGCAGAGGTTACCCGGCAAATGGTAAATAACTTTTTAGAAGGCGGCGCAGCTATCAATGTTTTTTGCAAACAGCATGATATCGCACTTAAAATAGTTGATGCCGGCGTTAATTACGATTTTGCGCCTAATCAAAATATTGTCAACTGCAAAATAGCGAAAGGGACGGCCTCATTTATTAATGGCCCGGCAATGAGCCAGGCCGAGCTTCAGTTATGTTTTGAAAAAGGCGCCGGGGTAGCGAGATCAGTATATCAAACAGGCTGCAACACCATCGGGTTTGGCGAGATGGGCATAGGAAATACATCAAGCGCCTCCGTTTTGATGAGCGTGTTGTGCAAAATCCCTTTAATTGAGTGCATTGGTAAGGGCACAGGGGTTGAAAATGAAAAATTAAACCGTAAAATTGAATTATTGCAACAGGCAGTTGCAAATTATAGCGGCCATGCAGATGAATTAAGTTATATGGCCTATTTTGGCGGTTTTGAGCTGATGCAAATTACAGGCGCTATTTTAGAGGCAAAAAATAAAGGTATGCTCATTTTAATAGATGGCTTTATTGTTACTGTGGCTTTTCTTTGTGCTTATTTAATTAATCCTTCGGTAAAAGAACATGCTGTTTTTTGCCATGAGTCGGGAGAGAAGGGGCATAAGCTGTTACTTAAATGGCTTGATGCCGAACCCTTATTACACTTGAAAATGCGCCTGGGGGAGGGCAGCGGCTGCGCGGTGGCTTTTCCGGTAATTAAAAGCGCCCTCTGTTTTTTAAACGAAATGGCAAGTTTTGAAAGTGCAGCCGTCAGCAATAAAACATAATGAAAAAGGAACTGCAAATATTTTTTACAGCGGTTTCTTATTATACCCGCATCCCCGTTCCGGCATTATTGCCCTATGAGCCAAATTTTTTGAATGCCTCCAGCCGTTATATCCCGGTAATCGGGTGGCTTACCGGCACCTTCAGCTTTTTTGTATTTTATTTTTCAAACGATATTTTTGGCGCTTCAATAGCCTTGCTGTCAGCTATAGCGGCATCCATATTGCTTACAGGCGTGCTTCACGAAGATGGTTTTGCTGATGTTTGCGATGGCTTTGGCGGCGGATGGACAAAGGAAAAAATCCTGGAAATAATGAAGGATAGCCGCCTGGGCACTTATGGCGTTACCGGGCTTGTGTTAATTATTGCGTTTAAATTCCTGGCCCTTCAGCAGTTATTAAATACCGCTGGAAATGATTTCTACCTTTTATTATTAATTTTCACCGTCCCGCCCGCCCTCAGCCGTTTTACAGCCATCAGCTTAATTTATTCTTATCCTTATGCAGGTAATCCGGCAAATAGTAAAGCCAAACCCGTTACCGAAAATATTAACATTTATAACTTATGGATTGCCCTGATATTTGCCGTTGTTCCTTTAATGCTGTTAAGCTTTATTGCCCATAAACCTTTTTTATTGCTGGTTATTATTCCGCTGTATTTCCAAAAGCGGTATATGGGCATTTATTTTTTCCAAAAGATAGGCGGGTATACCGGCGATTGCCTAGGCGCTGTACAGCAAGTGGCCGAAATTATATCCTACCTGACATTCCTCGCCGTATGGAAATTTTCCTGATCCGGCATACCACCCCGGCTGTTGATAAAGGTTTTATCTATGGACGGACAGATGTTCCGCTTGCCGATAGTTTTGATGCCGAAAAAGAACTGGTCAGAACTAAGCTGCCCGAACATATTGACCTTGTTTTTTCCAGCCCGTCTTCCAGGTGTACCCTGCTTGCCCATCAAATAAAAGATTCTTTTGAAAGTGACGAGCACCTGATGGAACTTGATTTTGGTTTATGGGAAGGAAAAACCTGGGAAACCATAGACAGGTCAGAAAGTGAAAGGTGGATGGAGGATTTTGTTAACAATTGTCCCCCGGGAGGAGAAACCCTAAACGAAATGAATAACCGCGTAATGAGCTTTTGGGAAGAATTGATGCTACGCCCATGCCATCGTGTCGTGGTGATAACTCACGGGGGGGTAATACGGCTCCTATTGGCAGCAGTTAATGCATCCCCCCTTAAATCCATTTTCGACATAAATGTTAACTACGGTGAAGTCGTTTCGCTAAATGCGGCCAAATAGGCATAGCCGGAAAAATCAGGGCTTACCATCAAAATTACCGATCAGGGGGTAAATTACAGGCGAATGCCGAAAAAAGGGTAGTGTCTCAGTTTGAAAATAAATTATTTTTATGCTTGACAAGTTATAATTAACTTTGAACATGGCAAAAAAGGATTTAAACCAACTTGCAAAATTCATTACCGAGATCGCATCGGGTGAAAGCGAAGACAGTCATAAGTCTAAGAAAGAAGCTAATGTTATTGGGCGTAGTGGTGGATTGGTTGGCGGTAAGGCGAGGGCGGATAAACTATCTCCTGAACGCCGTAAGGAGATAGCTCAAAATGCCGCTTCTAAAAGGTGGGGCAATTGATTATATTAAAGATTGAGTAGCAATCTTGTTATTAATTATACCCTGCATAATTGTAAATGGTTGCATTAACGGGTCTGAAAACTTATATCTGTACCTTCTTCTGTTCCCCGATTTTATTAGTATATTACCCCTAACATCAGATGAAAAATCGTTCAAATGCTGTGCAAAAGCGGGTATATCATAATACCGACCTGTAATTTGACTTAATGGGTTTCTTATATCTTGAGCGGCAAATTCTCCTAATTCATTTACCTCCGCTACCGCACACGCCAACAACACCTCAGAAAATAAATTATTCTTTTTTGAACTTCTAATAGCTTTATAATAATTAGTTATTATAGAGTGCTGAGCATCTTTTAAAGATTTATCTATTGCAACTCTAAGATTATCAATATTAATTTTTAGAGATTTATTATCTAATGTGTCCCGTGTAGCGTGTAAACCCATGAGGTGTGCATAGTGGGGTAATCCCTTCGCCAATAAAGACAATTGCTTTAACGCATCTGGAGTAATAGTCATGCCTAAACGTATCGTAGCATTCGTTATAATAGCCTTTATTTCCTCTGGGGTCATTCTTGGCATATTCACCTGAATTAATGCCCTTGATACCGATTGATGTTCGTTCACCAAATCCTCTACACTATCTCCAACACCTATAAGAATAACAGTTGCTATCAAAGCGTGGTCAGATAGATTTTTTATAACATCTGAAAATAATCTTCTTACATCTTTATCAAGCCTATCAAATTCATCTATAATTATAACGGGTTGAAAAATTTGCGAAACAGACAATAGTGCTAATCTTACTTCATCAGGTGCTACATCTAAATGCGGAAAAAAATTAGCTGTTTCAAACGGTTTTGCCTCGCCTATTGTGTTAAATCCAATTGTTTTGTTAGTGCTTGTTAATCGCATTGATTCAAAAATCTTTCTCCAAACAGATGAAAATGTATCTGCTGTATCACAATTAATCCTTATAGATGAAACCTGACTTGTTGGATTTGGTACAAAGGCAGATAGAACATTAGCAAGGGATGTTTTTCCAACACCGCGCTCACCAAAAATTATTACATGTTGCCCTTTTTGAAATATTGCATCTAAAACCCGTCTAATCTGTTCTGTACGTCCAGAAAAAAGGTCTTTCTCGCTAACCGGTGTATTTGGGTTAAATATTTGACCTGCTATAACAGCAAGTTCATCGTAATTGACAGCG
>Ga0206816_1026_pt1 | contig 39696 bp, 33 predicted proteins | sample Alteio_BWOrgCont_88_FD_152866 | JGI IMG/M metagenome (GOLD analysis project Ga0206816, IMG submission 152866) | Enriched cells from forest soil in Barre Woods Harvard Forest LTER site, Petersham, Massachusetts, United States -... | ecosystem: Environmental > Terrestrial > Soil > Temperate forest >... | reverse complement strand
ATTAGCTTAAAGGAAGTGCATAATAGTTTAAAGGAAGTACATAATAGGTTGAAGGAAGTATATATTAGCTTAAAGGAAGTACATAATAGTTTAAAGGAAGTACATAATAGGTTGAAGGAGGTATGTATTAGTTTAATGGAAGTACATAATAGGTTGAAGGTAGCTTAAAAATAACATCTTTGAGCTTAAAACGGCATCAATTTTCATTTCTAATCCCGAATTCACGTTAAAGTAATATCGAATATTCCCAAACTTTAGATTTCAGGCTTTAACTTTAAACAATTTTTTCATCCTTATATGATAGTAGCCTTTTCTGGCTGCTGCAATATAAGGATGATGAATCGGAACATTCTAATGATTGTATTTAGGATTCTCAAGTGAGATATTTTCATCGCCTTGCTGATAGGGAAGATAAGTCATGATGAATTGAAACATCTCGTCTGTAACCTTCATGCTTCCGTTTTTTTCTGACACGGTTTGGGGTGGATTGAAGGGGTTTAATGGATTGTTTGTGGTGTTGTCATAAGTGCCTTCGGCATAAATCAAGGAGCCTTTTGGAATCTTAATCATTTGTTTAAAAGTATAGAAATATTGCCAGCGAAAATCCCAATTATTTATCCGAATCAAATGGATAGTATCGCCGGAAGGCGTTATGGCATAAGCGAGAAACTTCTTTCCAAGAAGGTGCATGTGGGGATTGACCGTGAGCAGGGAAATATCCATTCCGACAAAGGTACTTGTGTGGAATTTTTTGACAGTATTCGGAGGAATGACAAGTGGGGGAATAATTTTTGAAATACCAAGCGTACCTAATTGCAATTCAAATGTCGGACGAACAGGTTTTTCCTTGTCAAAAAACACATTGCAATAAGAAGTATCATCATAAGCAATCGGGGAAGGTCCATAATGTATTTCACTAAAGAGAATCATGCCTTGTTTAGCCATTTTATAGCCGCCGATTCCTTCAGGATATATGGTGGCAATGACACCCGGAAGATAATTCGTAACAGAAGGCGTGTAGGTAGGATAAGTGCCGTCATCGTTGGGGATCTGCATGCGTTCAAAGCCTTCTTTATGATTGAAGGAATCAATATCAACGATATATTGTCCGCCATAAATATCTTGCTTTTTGCCTTCATCATAACTTATCAACTGACCATTGACATGATGAACTACTTTTGGGGTGCCAGGAATGAATTCTATCACTCTGATGAAGGTATCATTTGGAATAGTATATGGGATTTTTATCAGATAAAATTTGTCTTTATTATCACCAACAATATGATGTGGATATAGCATCTTTAAAACCAAATCTGGAATGCCTAATTGTGAGCCTTTGGGAAATTGAGGCGGCTTGGGAAGTTTTGCAGAATCACCCATTGGGGCATCTTCCTCCACCCATTCTTTTATTAATTTAATGTCATTATCTGACAATACTTTTTCATCAATAAAATGAGAATAAGAAGGGTCTGCAGGGTACGGGGGCATGAACTTTGTTTCGGTAACTTTCTGAATTAATTTAGCTCTCTTCTTGCAATCATTATAAGTTATCAAATCAAATGGAGCGTCAGAACCTGGACGATGACAAGTAGTACAATTCTTATAAATAATCGGAGCAATAGTTTCAGCGAATGTTACTTTATCAGAATGCTTACAGGAAGTAATGAAAGCCACAACTATCAGTAGTTCTGTGACATTCAGTAAATATTTCCTTATATAATAATTCATGCAAATACCTTCAAAATATTATTCAATAAAGCATCCTATAGCTTCGGTGTTTTTAGCATCGAATGGTTTATTATTAACGATGTTTTCAAGAACGTCTTTGAGATAATGCTCGGTAACAATAGTTCTTTGTTTACCTATGGAATAATATAAATTATCAATGCTTCCGTGGTAAAGAATGGTGCCGGAAGATTCAATAACAAAGGTTTCAGGCATCACTTTGGCATTAATATTTTTGGTTAATAATAATTGAGGATCTAATAAAGGTATGAACTCCATTTTAAATTTAGTAAGATATTCCAGAATCTGATTCCTGTTGTAATAAGTTCCCGGAAAGATGCAATAGAAATCTATATTCTTATCCTTAAATGTCTCAATAATTTCATTAATAGTTAAAGAATAATTCTCACATATCGGACATTCAGGAGACATAAAGAAAAAGACCGAAGCCTTACTCTTTTTTATCTTTGAAAGAGCAACATGCTCACTGGAAACAGTGCTAATATTAATGTCATAAAAGGAGGAAGAAACAATAGGATGATTATTTGTATCAGATCCAGATTTGCATTCTACCATAGAACACACAATAATAAATATAATCAAACCTTTCATAATAACATCTTTAATTAAATACCTACCTATGTCCCTCCTTTAAATAGGTTTTCGGAAATAAAGAACAATAATAGAAGAAAATAATTAGGGCATCAAGGTCAAAATCACTGCCATAGCAATGAAATCAACCAATCTGTAACCGACATTAATTGCCCAAAGAGTCATGGAATAACCTTCAAATCCCTTATTCACAAAGGAAGTGGCGGCAGTGAATCCACCCCACAAGAGAATTGCAGTTTCAATATTAGTTCTCAAGCTGTGAACTACTCTTGCTGTGTCTGCAAAGACAATAATATGTGCCATTACAAAAGCAATAACAATGGATGCCAAAAAAGAAATTAACATTGGTACTAAAGGGCTGCTTTTCTTAAAATCTTCAGGAGATTTTCCGAGTTCCTTTGCCCAACTTCTTGCAAAGAGGACTGGCGAATACCATATTCCGCCAATGATGAAACTTGATACCGCACATACCAGCACGGCTACGAGATTAATGTTGTGAAATTGCATAATAGAATGTTTTAATTAAGGTAAATTATTTTTGAATTATTAAGAAGGCAAATATAGTATTTATATTAGCTACTCCCCTACTCTTTCAATCCATATTTATCCATATATTTCTTATAAAGTTGCTTTTGGATGTTATCAAGATTAATGTTTTTACCACGAATAAAAGCTTGAGTTAGGTTACTCGTCCGCATGTCTAAAGCATCTCCGTCGGATATAAAAAGTGTTGCATCCTTACCAGCCTCAATCGTACCGACTTGTTTATCTATCCCCAGAATTTTCGCAGCATTATTAGTTATTGCCATCAAGGCTTGTTCTTTTGTAAGCCCATAAGCCACGGGAGTTCCTGCATTAAATGAAATATTCCTTACTTGCCAAAAACCATCAATACTTATACAATAGTTAATGCCCGCCTGTTGCAATATTACTGGCAATTTATAAGGCATATCTATATCCTCATCATCACGAATAGGCAGGGAATGTGAGCGTCCAAGAACAACAGGAATATTTTGCTCTTTTAATAAATCAGTCGTTCGCCATGCATCATTTCCACCTACTAAAACCATCTTTACTCCATACTCTTTACAGAAATTTACTGCGGCAGTTATTTCTTTTACATTGTATGCATGAACATATAGTTTTTTACTGCCATCAAATAGCCCGCGCATACTTTCCCATTTCAAATTCTTCTCAGCAGGGTTCTTAATCTGGCTATAAGCTTTTGCATTTTTAAACAAGTCATTCAGGTTATTCAAATTCTTCTGAATCCTTTCTCTTTGCACTTCATCTGTCTCGGTTGCTGAAGCTCTGTTTATAGACATATAGGGCCAATTCAAATGTATCCCTTCATCCATTTTATAGGCAGCATCTTCCCAATTCCAACCATCTAATTCCACAACTGAGCTTTGTCCCGATATAAGGCCTCCCTGCGGAACTATCTGTGCAAGCAATACACCGTTAGAACGCACGGTAGCAGGCACTTTAGAGTCGGTATTATAAGCAATAATCGCCCGAACATCAGGATTAAGACTTCCTACTTCAGCATAATCATTTGTAGCCCTTGCTGCCTCTATTTCGCTCAAACCCAAAATGGTATTTAGAGCAATGAAGCCGGGATAGACATCCTTTCCTTGAGCATCAATTTTATCATAACCTGCCACATCAATTCCCAATTTAGAAACTTCGCCTACTGCTACAATTTTTCCTTTAGTAAAAGCCACAGCACCATTCGTTATTATCAGTCCATTCCCTATATGAACCGTCGCATTAGAAATTAAAACAGGTTTATCCTGGTCCTTTGCAGGAGAAGGGTTTTGGGAATAAACAAATCCTGTAAATATAACGCAAAATAGTATCCCAAATAGATTCTTCATATTTCAATTTTATAAGAATGATTAAATTAATTATTGGCTGCAAACATACGAATTTCAAATTACGAATTATGAGAAAAGCACTTCTTATTTTCGTAATTCGTAATTTAAAATTGTTTCGATACTCCTTTTATTGCATTGCCTCAAAAAAAGCTATGTCATAAAAGGAAGACATTAGAGTTCTTCGGAAAATAGGACACGGATAAAACAGGTGTTTTAATAATTTAAAATCATGTGTATGGAATCATGAATTCAGAATTGTCCTAATTGATAAATCGGAACAACCGATTCCATCTTATCCTTGAAAACCCCTTTGCTTCCTTATCCCAAGACATCCAAATCATGGAAGCTTTTCCTACGATATGGTCTTCGGGTACGAATCCCCAGAAGCGAGAGTCCTCCGAATTATAACGGTTGTCGCCCATCATAAAGTAATAATTCATCTTGAATTTATATATAGAAGTTTCTTTGTCATTAATGAATATTTTATCATCCTTCTCTTCAAATTTATTACCCTCATAAGATTCAATAATCCTGCGATAGATGGCAATATTAGAATGATCAAGATAGATAGTATCGCCTATCTTGGGAATCTTTATCGGACCGAAATCATCAACCTGCCAGTCATGAAATTTGTCATAAGGAAAGAGCGAAGTTTGATAGTAATGTTTGATTTCTTCAGGGCTTAATCTCTCAACATTTATAATGCACTTAATGGAATGCAATTGCTCCAAACCAATCTTGGAAAGAGGGACTAAATAATCTCCTTTATTAGAAACTAATTGCGGTAAATAAGCCTCAACATACCTGATGCTGTCCTGAAAGTATGTATCATCATCCGCTTTGATATGATAAGTCTGCAAAGCATGATCAGGAAAGGGAAGCCGACGATGATTGATGTAAATATTTCCATGAACAATCATGAAATCATCGCCTGGGATCGCGACACATCTTTTGATATAATTTTCGCGTTTATCAACAGGGCGGAAGTCTTCCATCGGGTAATTAAAAACTACCACATCATTGTTCCTGATATGAGTAAAACCAGGCAATCTACAGTAAGGAAGCTTCAACCATTCCGTATAAGATTTCAAACCTCTATATGGAAGCGTATGATGAGTGAAAGGAAAGGCAACTGGAGTCATAGGAATGCGGGGACCATAATTAATTTTGCTTACAAAAATAAAATCGCCTATCAGCAAAGTTTTCTCCATTGAAGAAGAAGGAATAGTGAATGCTTCAACAACAAAAGAACGAAGAATAATAGCTGCAACAAGAGCAAACAGAATAGCATGAAACCACTCGCCAACTGTAGTTCTTGAGCCTTCAGGATTAAGAGAAAGGTGATAAATGGTAATAAGGAATTGATTGATAAGGAAAATTGAAACTGCATTAAGAACAATTGCTTTTGCACCGAATAAAAGAATCAAAAGAAACCCCAGATTAATTAAAGAAAGAATCTTAAATCTCCTTCTTTGACGGCGGTTCAGGCTTCTTAATTTCCTTATCATTAAAAAGAGATTTTGATATTATTCTTTCTTCTTTTAAGAATGATTATTATGAATAATGAATTCTACATTATCACTTATTACCAATACCTTTTGGTAACTTTAACGATGATGCTTTTTCCTTCTGCCATAAAGATAAGAGGCAATAAAGATAGAAGCTAAGATAATAAGAAATGGAATTAAATAAGACCTCGATAATCCATAAGGATGCACAAAAGTAAAGAAACGATTCCAGCGAAACTTATGAGAAATATCTGTGTTCTCTTTCAAAGACATCCATACAAATACAGCCTTACCAACAATATGGTCTTGAGGTACAAAACCCCAGTAACGAGAGTCCGCGGAGTTGTGACGATTATCGCCCATCATCCAATAATAATTCATCTTGAAAGTATAAGAATGGGCTTCCTTTCCATTAATAAAAACTTTACCCTCTTGAACCTTCAAATCATTGTGTTCATAGACCCCTATTATTCTATCATATAAAACAATATTAGTAGTGTCAATGGCAACAGTCATGCCTTCTTTGGGAATTACCAAAGGTCCAAAATTATCAACATTCCAGGCATAAGATTTACTATGAGGAAAAATGCGCGAAGAATAAACTCCACTGTCTTCAACCAAGGGTTTTACAGATTTTATAATACTTATTTGTTTAAAATCTTCCAGTTTATTATTAGGAATAAAAACTTCATAATCTCCATTTGGAGCTTGGCGAACTTGTTCTGTAATATCAAACTTCTCAAGGATGTTTTGATTGATTTGACTGCCGTCAGTTCGCACTAAATAATTGTATTGAATCGTACCAACATTAAGAGATGGCTTGCTATTAATAAAAACATCTTTATGCCTGATTAATATAGTATCTCCAGCGATGGCAACGCAACGCTTAATATAATTTTCACGTTTATCAACAGGACGAGCCACAACCTTACCAAAATAAGACTGTCCTGTTTGCGGATTCATCTGATCATCTTTCCAAACATTGTCTCTTCCATAGTCGCGACAGAGTTGATAATAGCTCTGATCCTGGGCATTCAATGCAACAGTATCGCCGTCTGGATAATTAAAAACAACTGCATCATAGTTTTGAATCTTTCCAAAACCGGGAAGGCGGTAATAAGGAATCTTAGGCCATTCAATATATGCCTTGCCGCCAATAACAGGCATGGTATGATGAGCAAAAGGGAAAGCAATTGGAGTCATAGGAAGCCTTGCTCCATAACTTGATTTGCTTACAAAAAGAAAATCACCAATCATCAAAGTCTTTTCTTCAGAAGAGGTAGGGATAGTAAAAGCCTCCAGGAAAAATGCTCTGATAATCGTCGCAGCAACCACAGCAAACACAATGGCATCAAACCATTCGCGGGCAACGCCTTTCTTCTTATCATTACGGATACTCATATAATATGCCACAACCAAGAATTGCGTGATGAGCAACAAAGCAAGCGCATTAATAAAGTCGGCTCCAGCTAAAATAAGGATGAATAGAAAGAATAAAGCATTACCGATGGTAAAAGTCCAGAACCAAGCTTTCTGTCTGTTGTTAAGTCTTGCAAGAATTTTTTTCATAGTTTAAATTTAAGGGCTTATAACGAGAATCAATATATAAAATTATAATCAAGGATGCAAACATATAAATAAGGCATGAAAGGGATTGATAAATCCAATCAAACCTTCTTCAATTCCTTATCTAAATCTTCCAGAATCTCTGTCCAAGCCTTGTCTTTTAGCTTTGCGGATTCTTCAAGCAGGATGTCTTCATGAATTAAAGTCAAGAGACATTTCTTTCCTTTCTTTTCAAGATAAATATATACTGATGAATATTCTTCTGGAAGATTAAAACCCTTTACATTCCATAATAAACAGATACGCCCTTTTACAAAATAGATAACATGCACTATAATTTTTCCGCGACCCTTGAATGATAATTTAAACTCACTTCCTGTTTTGAATTCTCCTTCTATTTTATCCGCTCCGGTGAACTTTAAAATGGTTTTATCTTTAAATAATCCGCGAATCTTCTTGCGTGAAGCTATATAAGTTTTTTCTATCTCTACTGTATATTTCTTATGTTCCGTTATCATTTTATTTGTTTTTTATGGATGCAAACATAGTTATCTTTTAAGAACTATAAAACGTTCGCCGGACAGCTTATCAACTATTGCTTCTTCTGTCATTTTTTGAATAGAGGAATCTATCTCCACATCATTATCTGCTATGATGTATTCAAGATGGTTTTCTTTTATAAAATCCACTCTGCTTTGTTCTTCTGAAAAGAATTCATTCTTCTCTTTTTGATGGATGATATAATTATTGAATACTTCTCTTTTCTGTAGTTCCAGTATTTGTTTTCGATAGATACTTTCATCTGGAAGATCAATATCCATAGTGCTTTGGAGCAATGTTATGTTGATATTATTCTTCATTAAGGCAAGATAATTCTTATATGAGTATGCCATAAACAAGGTACTTACGAAAGTATAATGACCTTCAACATTCATAAGACTTCCTCCTTTATTATTTAATGATAATAGTTTGCTTTTTACTGCTGATAAATATTCAGGAGAGTAGTAATTAATTTCCTTTTCCTTGGTTACATTAAGTTGTGCATTTGTTTTATTGAAGCATGCAATGCCCCATGCCGCAATGATTATATAAGAAGTTAATCTAAAAATGGTTTTTGTTTGGGCAATAATAAGTGCAATGATTATAAAGGCTGTTATTCCTACTAAAGGGATAGATATATTATCAAAGACCTGTATTGAATCTAATTTTTTATTGAATAAAGACCATTCAAAAGCTGATAGAATAAAAAGAATAAACACTGTTATCAGTATTGCCTTTAATCCTTTTGAATAAAGCCTTTCTGCTCTTAAGAGAAAGAAAAGAAGGAGTGCAAAAGGAAGAAATATAAGAATCACTTCTGTTATGCTTTTTGCGGTATTATTGATTACGATTTTAAGATTTGCCATTGAAGAAAAAGAATCTTGTATTAAGAATAATAATGACGGATTATCAATCATCATTTTGGTGGTATTATTGAAATGATAAAACAATAAAATGAATGCAGGAGTCATTATTGCTGCCACTAAGATCTTTATTTTATTATCAACTTTTATTAGAAAGCACAAAATGATAACTGTGATGGGAACACTTGCTATTAAAGAGAAGTTAAAGTAGCATCCTATCAATAATATCAATAATGCAAGATCATTTCTGTTCTTTAAAAAGAGAATAGATGAGGCAAGAAACAGGATGCTTACCACAAAATATTTATGTCTTAGGATTGGATTCAGGAAAAAGAAACTATCTATGTGGTGAAGCAAGGCTTGAGGCAGAAAAAAGAACTTTATTCCCATAAAAAAGGGAATCGAAAGACAGATAAAAAGATCATAAATTGTGATTCGTTTATATAAATTAATCAAAGCAAGTGCTCCTGAATAAAGTATCAGGAAGAGAATACTATTTACTATAAGTTCTTGTATCAGTAAGGTATTCAATCCTGAAACTTTTTCAATAAAAGCTGCTATCCAGATTTCAAAATAATGAAAAGGTGAAGGCTGATTCATTCCATAGTAATTTAGAAAATTGCTCTCAATGCCTTGATTATTCAGGTAGTCTGCTACTCTTGCATAAAATACTTTATCTCTTTCGGGTGGTAGGAGTTGATGCGTATTTCCATCCAATAGAAATGAAAAACTATAGCCACAAACCAATAGAATCAGTATTACACTAAGCAGAATGATTTTATAATTCATTGCTAAAGTGTCAGGTAATCTTTCTCTCTTATCATGAACTTTATATACCATTGAAACTAATATTCCAAAGGGTATTATTAAACCTATATTCACAGTGATACCGCGGGTTATGATGAATGAATACAGAAATACTGTTACAAATATTCCACATAAAAGATGTGCAAATAGTTTAAGATAAGCTCCTTCCAAACTTATCTTCATTGCATTAAAAAATATTCCGCCGAGGATATAAAACAATGATGCTGCCATCAATGCAACGATGAAATATGTTATTATAATTTGTAACATATTAATTCGCTTTAATCATGATCGGTAGAGGATCTCGACGGTGTCAGAGTGTTTTCCGATTTCATTGCTATGGATCACTCCGATTAATTTTATTGATACAGGGATTCCAACATTTTTGGTGTTGACAGGTATCGTAAATTCAAGGCTTGCAGAAACGATTGTCTGCCCAATCACGAAGCTTTTGCTCTTTCCTATCTTCAAATATATGTGATGAATTTTGACATCAATAACCGATGTGATAATTTTGATTTTATTCCCCCTGACGATAACTTTTATTGTCGGTTTGTAGGCATCCTTCTTGAAATTAATTTCAGTACCATAAAACATCAAGGCAAGCCCCGTACCGAAGGTATATTTATCCTGAAGCATTGAGGTCCTGCGTAGCTGCCTGATGAATCCAAATATATTTGATGGCACTATTTCCGGCGCGGCACCAAGGTCTGCAAGGGTCGGAATTATATCCATCGAAAGCCCTTTTTTGCCTTCATTCAAATCATTGAAATAACTATTCCAGGCTTTAAGAAATGACGTTACATTTTTCTTGTTTTTTATGAAATATGCGAATATCAGGTTGCATTTATGCAGCCTGTCCAAGTTATCTTGAGAGATGTTTAAATCATCCTTATAGTACTTTAAATTTTCATCAAGATGTGCCAATAATCTTGCTCTTGCGGGGATACTTCGAGGCATCCAATTCCTTCTTGCCATAGTTTTTGGTGATTAAAAATGTCTTAAAACTTGATCTTAATTAGGAATAATCCATATAATATGGATTGTCCGAGACTACCGGACAATTGAAATTGTCGTGTATGTAGATGAATATATCGCAAAACTAACTGAATATATGCTGAAAGCAGGAACATTTTTCGTTTAACCAGTACCTGGAATGACTTATTCAGTTGCATTTGTCGTTCATTCAGTTGGTTTTGCGACATATTCATCTCCATAAGGAGCTTATTCAGTTGTCCGGTAGTCTCGGACAGATCAATTTTGAACGGCAGCAGAGCAAACTTTTGAGCAATTCTATATTGTAAAAAGCTAAAATAATCCAAAAAGAGCATCCAAAACGGTGATTTTTTTGAATCGAACTTTTTTGGGAAGGAAATAAGAGATTTTAAGAGTTTCATTTTATTTTTCAATTCGGCAAAGATATACATCCGCAACAAACTGGGGAGAAATTTTGATAGGCTTAAGTATTTACCTTCGATATTTTTTGCTGTCTCAACTATTTTATCTAATTTTGTACTCAAATTAAAAATTTAAGCTATGAAAAGAATAATAACCCTCTTTGCAATTTGGCTAATCACCATCAGCAGCTATTGCCAACAAGGGCAATGGACTTGGATGAATGGAAGCAATACAATAAATGCCGCAGGAGTTTATGGAACTCAAGGAGTTTTTGCTGCTGCGAACACTCCTCCAAATAATTATGAAGGGTGTCAATTCACCGACCAACAAGGTAACTTTTGGGTTATGGCAGGATTAGGCTATCCAATAGGTTCAGTTTATTATGGAGATCTTTGGGAATTCAATCCAGCAACTAATCAATGGGCTTGGATAAAAGGACCTGGAATTAACAATCAAAATGGTGTTTATGGAACTATTAATGTTCCTAATGCCGCAAACAATCCTGGTGGTAGGGGTTATGGAGTTATAAGTTGGGTTGATAACAACAACAATTTATGGATATATGGAGGTTATGGATATGATGCGTCAGATGCATTGGCTGGAAATATGGGCGACATGTGGATGTATAATATAACTACTAACGAATGGACTTGGGAAAATGGATCTGATATTTATTCTCCAGCACCAGTTTATGGAACTATGGGCATACCTGCGCCAGGCAATACCCCAGGTGGCAGATGTGAAAGCAATGCTTCCTGGACAGATGATAATGGTAATCTTTGGATGTATGGCGGGTATCTGAATTCTGGAACTTTAGGATCTGATTTATGGATGTATAATATAGCAACTAACGAATGGGCATGGATGAGTGGTTCGACCACTGCAAGTGCACCTCCAGTTTATGGAATAATAGAAGTTCCTGACCCAGCAAACTTTCCAGGAGGAAGAAGAAGTTATGCTGCATGGAAATCTACAAGTGGAGATCTTTGGTTATTCGGTGGAACAGCTTCAGGAGATTTCAATGATATGTGGAGGTTTAATATTTCTACAAATGAATGGACCTGGATGAGTGGTCCAAATACAACAAATGACGCAGGTGATAGCGGTGCTAATTGTGTTCCTGACACGGGCTATCGTCCAAGTAGCAGGTACGAGGATCGTGCCTGTTGGACACTGGGATGCGATAATTTTGTGAATTATGGCTCATCTACAAATGATATGTGGAACTTCAGTGTTTCAACATTACAATGGACTTGTATGAATGGTACTGCAAATACATCTGGTGTACCTAATTGGGGAACACTAAATATTCCAAGTCCTACAAATACCCCAGGTAACAGATGGGGTGCTCTTGGTTTTAAAGATCTTTCAAACAATTTATGGATGTTTGGAGGTTATAATGGTTTTTATAACGACATGTGGAAATTCGTTGTCGATTCCACCTGCCCGATTCTTTCAGGCAATGGTGGTCCTGTTGTAAGTGCTTTCAATGCAATCCCTTTGAGTGGATGTAATCCGCTTACAGTTACTTTTCAAAATAACAGTGTCAATGGCACTAACTATATCTGGAGTTTTGGTGACAATGATTCGAGCACATCTTCTAATCCCACGCATACTTACACCGATACCGGATACTTTTCTGTTACGCTCATTACTATTAATAGTTCCACATGCGGTCCCGGCTCGGATACCACTGTTCTGACTAATTATATTCATGTTTTACCTGATGCTCATATTACTATCCTGCCAGATACTACGCATGGATGTTCTCCATTGTTTGTTCATTTCGATGAAAGTGATACTGGCGTTACATCTTATTACTGGACTTTCGGCGATGGAGGAACATCAACTATTCCAAAGCCTGATTATACTTATCATAATACAGGGACCTATACTGTGACAGTCATCGGGTATGGTGCGAATGGATGCAATGATACCGCTCATTTCAGTTCGATTATAGTAGATACGTTGCCTGTTGTTACCACATCATTCACAGCAAATCCTTTGTCAGGCTGCAATCCTTTGTCAGTTACTTTTAATAATTCAAGTACCAGCGGAATAAATTATTACTGGAAGTTTGGTGATAATACTACGGATACAGCGGCTAACCCATCACATATATATACCACCGGAATATATTCGGTAACTTTATATACAACAGATTCTTCATTATGCGGGGTAGTTAAGGATTCGAGCACACAAACAAATTATATTACAGTAAATGCTCAGGCTATTGCCCACTTCACACCAGATAGTCTCTTGGGATGTGCTCCATTCCTGGTTACTTTTAACAACACCAGTACCAATGCGATTTCTTATTCATGGGATTTCGGAGATGGTAATCACAGCACTTCTACTAATGGTTCTGACACTTATTCAAATGCAGGAGTTTATCCGGTTACTTTAATTGCTTATGGTGCCGGCGGATGCAATGATACTGTGCATTACAATTCAATTTCTGTAATCAATCATCCTGTTGTGACCAGCCCATTTACTTCTGATACTTTCCAGGGATGCAATCCATTGACCATCAACTTCAGTAATAACGGATCAGATGCTACGAATTATTTATGGCGATTTGGCGACAGTACCACCGCGAATTCATTTAATGCAACTCATACCTATACCGATTCGGGTGAATTCACTGTAACATTGGTCATGATTAATGATACATCAATTTGTGGTGTATATACCGACAGTACAGTAAAGACGGAATATATTCTCGTTGCCGATCCCATCAAGGTTACCAGTAAATTCAGTGTAAGCCCTATGTCAGGCTGCACTCCTTTAATTGTCAATATCACCAACAGCAGCACGAATGGTTCAAATTATTACTGGAACTTTGGCAATGGTGAATCTATTGATACATCAAATCCTCCTCCGGTAATATATTTTGATTCTGGAACCTATCATATTACACTCGTTGTTTCCAATTACAATACCCGCTGCTACAATGCTCCAGACTCCATGACTGTTGAAATTGTTGTAGATTCCTGTAATCTCTATGTCCCCAATACCTTCTCCCCTAATGGCGATGGAAAGAATGATTTCTTTAATCTTGTGGCGGAGGGTTATGAAAATTATCATCTGATTATTTTTGACAGATGGGGATTGAAGGTTTTTGAAAGCAATAACAATAATATTAAATGGAATGGATTGCTCAATAATACAGGCGGAGAATGTCCCGATGGCACCTATTATTATATCTTCAATGCAAATGATTTCTATGGAAGCCCATATAATAATAAAGGTTTTTTGACTTTAATACGATAACGAACTGTTTATTTCGCCAGCTCATAGTTGTTGATGAAATAATTAATATCACCATACGGAATGTCTCGTAGTTCGCGGGAATCGGGCGGTTTCAATTTACTGTCTTTGTAGATGACAAGGATTTTTTCAAGGTCAGCAAGATACTTTTTATACTCCTCCAGCTCATCTTCGTCATCCTCTTTAAAGCCTTCTATTTTCTTCATGACAATTCTTCTGTTTCGCTTCAGATAATAGGCTAAGGAAGGGGTGAGATATAATATCGTAACTTCCTTGAGAAGCCTGGTAATGGCGATGACCAGCAACCCTCCCCACCATTTATATAGGAACCCCATGATGATTCCTGCCAATAAAAAAACGGTGTTCATGGTGGGCTTTAAGACCAGGTCTATACTCATTATTTTTACATCCTTTTGTAATAATGTAATGTTGGTTTCTTCATTATCTAATGTGCCCTTTGGTTCTCTGATTTTTGCAATCCACTTCCGCGTGTTGAACAACCCTTTGTTGTATGGTCTGATAAGGCAAAATATCAGGGCTAAGATTACTGCTTGAATTAATAACATTTTGATTTTATTTATTGTGAATTATAACTAATTTATTTTCTCTTTATTTCCCTATACCCTATTTCCCTATACCTTTTTTTCCTTTTGAATTCTTCAACAGTTCACCAACCAATGCCGGAACACCAGTTCCAGCAAGCTCTTTGATGATTGTAATATTTGGAAGATAAGGAATTTTAGCTGCATTAGGGTCAATCAAATACATCACAGCATTGTATGGCGCATGGCTGATCAAACCTGCCGCAGGATAAACTTGTAATGAAGTACCGATGACGATAAATATGTCAGCGGTTTCTGTCAATGAAACTGCAGCATCCATCATCGGCACCTGCTCACCAAACCATACGATATGCGGGCGAAGCTGGGAACCAAGCGTACATTTCTCTCCGATGATTAGTTCGGTTCCTTCAACATCGTAAACCAACGATGGATTAAGGGTGCTACGGCTTTTGCGAATCTCTCCATGCAGATGCAATACATTCTTGGAGCCTGCACGTTCATGAAGATCATCAATGTTCTGGGTGATGACTTGCACATCATATTTCTTTTGTAATTCAGCAATGGCGACGTGAGCGGCATTGGGCTTGGCATCCAAAACCTGCCGTCTTCTTTGATTATAAAAGTCAAGAACAAGAGCTTGGTCGCGCTGCCAGGCTTGAGGAGTCGCAACATCTTCTATTCTGTATTCCTCCCATAAACCACCACTGTCACGAAAGGTCTTTATACCACTTTCAGCACTCACTCCCGATCCTGTAAAGACAACTATTCTCTTCATTTCTTGTAACAAATCTTTAGAAACTCTTTGAATTTAATAAGCGTCGTTTCTCTATCCTCAATAAAAGAAAGATGCCCGGAGTGCTCCGAAATACTGATGTAGTTTTTCTTTGGAAGCATAGCAAGCGGGAGATTTTTTTCGAATGAAACAACAATATCCTTCATACCATACACAAAGAAAAAAGGTACTTTAATTTGTTGCAGAATAGTAGTCCGATCATGCCTTTCTCTCATCCCTAACAATGCAGCAGTCGCCCCGTCTTTCCTGGTATTTCTTGCAATCCTTTTCAGTTCGTCACCTTCTTTTTTAAACTTCTTCAGATTCTCCTGTGCGAATAGTTTATTGATTAATTCAGTAATATAATTCAATCGGTCATTCTGGATCAATTCCACAGCCCGAAGCCTGTCCTTTTTCTTCTCTATGGAATCAGCCAAGGTCGAAGAATTAATCATCGCCACGCCCTTCAATTGTCGAGCAAATAATTCTGCAAAAGCCAGCGTAACATAGCCCCCCATCGAATGCCCCGCCATCACACATTTCTTGATCTCCAAAACATCCAAAACATGCTTCACAGCCTTCGCCATCATCTCCATAGAATGTATTTTATAAAACACATCAGAACGCCCGTGCCCCGGCAAGTCTATCGCAATGACACGATATTTTTTGGAGAGAATTTCTATATAATTCAACCAGATTTCCCGCGACTCCAGGAACCCGTGAATCAAGACAATTACTTTCCCTTCACCCTCATCGGAAAAGGAAATTTTGTGATTAAGATACAAGACATGATTGACCATAGCAATACTTATTTGTTATAATTTATGTTGATAAACAACTCCTCCGAAAAGGAATGAAACAAGAATGATTTTATATAATTGATTACTGAATTCATTGCAGTGATTAGTCATTAATTTAGTATCGCAAAGATACATAAAATTAAGCTATACAATTTCTATTCAATCTTATTGTACATCCCTTCAACTTTTTGAACATTACATTTCAAGAATACCTGAAGCAAATACGCTCTTAACCCTACTTCTTTTCCAGTGCCTCCATCTTTCTTAGCAATTCTTGATTCTGTTTCCTCAATTCTTCCATTGCCTTCTTCAATTCATCAATGGTTTGCTGCTGTTCCTGCATTCCTTTTACTAATGGAACAACAAAATCGGAGTATCGAAGGGAATATAATTCATTAGCATTAACAGGCTTGACAAGACCACTGAAATCATAGCCGGATTCTTGAGTTGCCTTCTCTACTTCCTGCGCAATGAAGCCACTAAAACGTATCTTCTCAATATCATATTTCCCATTCCATTCAATAGAATCATTCTTATATTTATCTATCAAGGAATTTTCCTTGTGAATGTTGTAGGTATAAGTAACAGGTCGCAATCTTTTAATGAATTCAAGACCCTTCACATTCTCTGAAATATTATCCTTTATTCGTCCATCGCTAAAGGTAGCCCATGAAACCTCGCCACCTATCCAAGAGTTGCTGGTATTACCTATTTCAATACGGTTGCTAACATTACTTATGCCTCCTGAATTGTATCCGAAGCAAGATGTATTAGAAAGATTAGTACCACCGAAATAGGCATTATATCCGATGCCGGTATTGAAGGACCCTGTAGTGTTTGAAACAACAGCATTCATGCCTAATGCCACATTGTTTGAGCCTGATATATTGGCATTAAGAGCATCGTATCCCATGGAAGTATTATCAGTGCCGGAAGTATCATTATAAAAGGCTGCAACTCCATAAGAACAGTTATAACCACCGCTTGTATTTTTGGCACCGCATTGGTACCCCGTAAAGGTATTAAATGAACCGATCGTATTCGCCTGTCCTGAATAAACTCCTGTGAAAGAATTTTGAGCTCCTGTAGAATTATTCTCTCCGGATTGGAATCCCAGGAAGGAATTATTTGTTCCGGTAGTATTGGCATATCCTGATTCACCTCCAACAAAAGTATTATAAGAAACCGTATTGTTATATCCTGCCGAATCGCCGATAAAAGTATTGAAAAGTCCTATGACATTTGAAAAACCTGCCCTGAATCCTATGTAACAATTATTATAACCGCTTGTATTGTCGAGCCCTGATTGATAACCGACAAATGTATTGGCAGAACCTGTATTATTAAACCCCGAACTATGACCTACAAAAACATTATCAGAAGAGCTATTTAAATATCCCGCGTATGCCCCTATCGAAACATTGGCAGTACCGGAAGAATTGAGGTAACCTGCATAATCGCCAATGCTGATGTTATACTGACCGGAGAGGTTGTAATAGCCCGTCTTGTATCCCATAAAATTATTATTTGTTCCATTGGTATTTGTATATCCGGTTTCATATCCTATAAAAATATTCGGCGTCCCTGAATTTGTTGAATACCCTGCCTGATAACCCATATAGATATTATTATCCGCATTGTTATTATACCCGGTATTGTATCCGACTGAAACATTCCCGCTACCTGTGGTATTGGAATATAGAGCATAATCACCTACTGCAGTATTCTGATAACCATTTGTTGCTGTAGTAGGTTGGTTATTAGAAAGTGTAAAAGTACCTATCGCAACATTATCTGTTGCCCAAGCTGTATTTCCGTTTGTATAAGATTGAGTTCCTAATGCATCATTGCCAACAGCAGTATTAAACCCAGCAGTAGAATTCTGAAGAAGAGCCGCTTCCCCTATAGCTGTATTTCTGATTCCTGTCGTATTATGGATCAAAGCAGCACCACCGCATGCAGTATTCCACTTACCAGTAGTGTTATTTTCCAACGCCCCTATGCCAATCGCAGTATTTTCAGTTCCATTTGTATTGTATTGCAAAGCATTGGCACCAACCGCTGTATTCTCACCTGATGAACTTGGGTTTTGTAATGCTTGATAACCGACAGCGGTATTAAAACCAGACGAAGCAGAGTTGAGTGCCTGGTATCCGAATGCCGTATTATACAAGCCGGAATTAGTATTTAATGCCTGATAACCGAAACAAGTATTACCTAAAGAACTGCTATAATCAATGTAACCTGAAATTGTATTATTCACCTTTATTTCCAGGGGTTGAGCATCGGTAGTGCCAATAAAATCAGTGCCTGCGGTAGTTCCTGAATTGCCCGTCAATGACCAACTATTGCCGCCGCTGAAACCACTCAAACAAATCCACGATGTACCATTCCAATAATAGAAACCAGGCACCACATTGTCAGGACTGGTGCCGTTTGTGGCGGTATTATACACCAATAAGCTCGTAACGATTCCACTGCCAATCGGGGCATTGGAATTAGTGGCAGATAAAGCAACTCTTGGAATCAAAAGACCGGTATTAGATGATGCAATATCCAGCATTGCCGAGGCATTCGGCATGGCACCAGAGGAATTGATACCAACATTCTGGGCGTTGCCAATGATACCATATAATAGCATCATAAGTATCAGGAATATCTTCTTTATTGCAATCATTTTATCATGCTTTTTTTCTCGAAATATTTCGAATAAATCACACTGCAAAGTACGGTGAATAAAACATTCCTGTCAATCACCAAAACTCGTGAAATAATTCTTTAATTACAGATCATCTCACCTGTTTTGGTGATGATAAATTTGGAATGATTCATCATAAAAACCAAAAGCACTATCATTATCATTTAAAGCAACGTCATTTGGAATAAAAGGTTCATCATTATTCTTTATCTTGTCGTCTTATGGAATCATCTTGTCGTCTTTCAAAGATCTCTTGTCGTCATTTGGAATCAACCATTCATCCATTAAAGTTTTCTTGTCGTCATTTGGAATCAACTCATCGTCTTAAAAACAAAACTTCCCGAAGTTTTACCAAAACCTCGGGAAGTTTTACCAAAACCTCGGGAAGTTTTACCAAAACCTCGGGAAGTTTTACCAAAACCTCGGGAAGTTTTACCAAAACCTCGGGAAGTTTTGGGAAAACCTCGGGAAGTTTTGGGAAAACCTCGGGAAGTTTTGGGAAAACCTCGGGAAGTTTTGGGAAAACCTCGGGAAGTTTTGGGAAAACCTCGGGAGGTTTTGGGAAAACTTCGGGAAGTTTTGGGAAAACTTCGGGAAGTTTTGGGAAAAAGACGACAAGTTTTGTTTTTAAGACGATGACTTTTCTTGGAATGCACTGATAATGTGCGTAATAGTCTAAAATATGATTTTTAAAGATTCTTCTATTTAATAGAATAACCATAGAAAATGGTAATTTGAAGCCTGTTTTTCCTTGATACTGTCGAATTTTTCTGCCATCCTGACAGCTTTTTCTGCCATCAGGTCATTGCTAATTAAATTTGACGAAGGGGTCATGGTATAAAACTATTGATTTGTTTTTAACCTTAGTAGAAAACAAAACAAAGATAAATTCAACCTTATTACCTTATTATAAAGAATAAAATAAGGTAATAAGGTTCTTTAGTCTCTCATGACTTCAATTTTCTACTAAGGTTAAAAAAAATAGAATCAACAGGTTTAACCCATAACCGAGGAATGCATTATCCCTCAAGAACAACGTAATATTTATTAATCACCAATATTCGTGATATTAGGAAATAGTTCCTGAATATTTCACCTGTTTAAGTGATTTTATGGATACTATATATAAGGTATCTTTGCCCCTCGAATTTAAAAGAAAATTAAGGCAATAAAATGTTCAAAAAGATCGTCCTTCTTTCAAGCATTATTTTGATGTCAAGTCTTGCTATTGCCCAACATTTCAACTATAAATTATACACCATGAAAGACGGGCTGCCCGGGCTTGACGTATCCTCGATAATTGCCGATTCCCGCGGCTATATTTGGGTAAGTTCTTATGGCGGATTGAGCCGTTTTGATGGCAGCACTTTTAAGAATTATGGAATGAATGACGGGCTGCCGCAATACTCTGGCGGGAATAATTTTATTGAAGATTCTTTGGGAAGAATTTGGTTTCCTTCCAAGAATAATGTTACCTGTTTTGATGGTCTTGATTTCAAGCAATATCCGATAGAGAATCCTCCAGCTCAAATCAACATCAATGCAATCTTTCAAAGCAAAGAAGGACGTATTCGCTTCGTTACTTTCAAAGGAATTTATGAATTGAATAATGGCTTATGGAAGCGCATGAATCTCTTCCCAGACCATCCTGATATGCTCTACAATTATGCCGAGGAATTAGAGGATGGTTTCATGATGATTAATTGCTTGGATAGCATCATCAAGGTCAATAAAGACGGGTATTTCGAAACAATCATCCGCTGTAAGAATGCTGATGAAAGATTCAAGACTTTGACAAAAACAAATGGGCAAATCTTCACGAGCACCCTTAATCATTTGTATGTTTATAAAGGCAATCGTTTTGAATTATTCCATGATGATATTCTAAAAGACAAGAATATCTTTTTTGAATTCATAGATAGCCGGAAACACCTGTGGGTCGGGACGATTGATAATGGTATCTATGTATTCATCGGTGATAAATATGAACAGATAAATCCTAAAGAATTGAAGCTCTATCAAATCAATAAATTCGCAGAAGACTATGAAGGAAATATTTGGGCAACGACCTCTGATGGCTTGCTGAAATTAAGTCCTTCATACATAGATTTCTATCCTGATGAAACAAGAACCTTCAATAAGTATGACATCCGTTCTTCCTTTAAAGACAAGGAAGGCACGCTTTACTTCGGTCATACAAAAGGAGGCTTTACAAAGTATCAGAATGGTAAATTCATTGACTCAAAAGATGTATTAGACAAGGCTTCTAATGAATTAATTGATGACTGGGTACAAGGATTCTGTATGGACAATAAAAAGAATCTTTGGCTCTTCACGAATGATAATAATCTTATCAGAATTATTGGGAATAAAGCAGAAGATATGAGTGCAAAATGGAAGCTGCATCCGGGTTCCAGCCCCATGCTATTTGATTCATCAAACAATACCATCTATGCCGGCAATCCTTATGGAATAACAAAGATTAAAGATGATAAATTCACGGTAGATTCCATCCCGAATTTCTTTGGAGATAAGATAACCTCATTCTCTCTTGACTCATTAGGAATGCTTTGGTGCTCCACCATGAAAGGTAAAATCTTTATGAAGAATAATAAAGGTGAATACACCAGAATGAACGCCCAGCTTGGCATTGACAGCATCTTCCTAACCATTCAATGGCTTGATAATTCGTCATTATACATAGCAACAAATGGCAAAGGCATCTATAAATACCACAGAACAAATGATAACAAATATGTCCTCGATTATCACATCACAACCAAGGAAGGTTTGCCGAGCGATATTGTTTTTAATCTGACTTCTGATAATAAAAATTCTTTACGGATTTCCACGATTGCCGGGCTTGCCCACATAACCTTCCATAAAGAAAATGATAAAGAAACCTATACCATAAATAAGTATGGCGAGCAACAAGGCTTCAACAATAAATCCTATTATTATGCCAATCTTCTCACTGATAATAACAACGACATTTGGTATGGAACAGATGAATACCTTGCACATATTCCGACCAATAAAATAATTGAAGATACAATCCCTCCCATCATCCATATTGAAACCGTTTCCTTGTTTAATTCCAATAGCAATTGGGGCAGGTATAGCAAGGCTTTCAGTAACTTTTATCATCTTCCGATTGATCCTGTATTACCCTATAATCAAAATGATATTTCCATAGATTTTAAAGCTATAACTTTGGGAAATAGTAACAATATTCAATACGAATATAAGTATGAAGGAAAGGATTCATCATGGATTAAAACAGGAACAAATTCACATCTGTTATTTGCTAATCTTTCTCCTGGAAAATATAATCTATCCATCCGTTCAAAGAAGCCAAATTCCGAATGGAGCAGGGAAACAGCGTCCTTTGAATTCACTATCACGGCACCCTTTTATTCCACATGGTGGTTCAAATTATTTATAGTACTATTTATAAGTTCTATTGTCTATGCTATCTATAGAATCCGCCTTAATCAGGTCATTCAATTACAGGAAATAAGAAACAAGATAGCAAGTAATCTGCATGATGATATTGGTTCGACATTAAACAGCATTTCCATATTCAGTGAAGTGGCAAGAAAGGATTCAAACCAGCGAGATGAAGCCCTTGAAATGATAGGTGAAAGCTCGCGTCAGGTCATTGAAGTGATGAGTGACATAGTCTGGTCTATTAACCCAAAGAATGACAGTTTCGAGAAGATTATTTTCCGAATGAAATCCCTATCCTACAACCTTTTGAATGCAAAGAAAATAGATTTCATCTTCAAATCTGATGAACAATTAAACAAGAAGAAGATCTCTATGCAAGACCGCAGGAATGTTTATTTAATCTTCAAGGAAGCAATCAATAACTTGGTCAAATATTCAGAAGCGACAAGGGTTTCCATCAACACTACTTGCTCTGATCATTCTATCAAAATGAGGATTCAAGATAATGGAATCGGCTTTGATTCCACCCAACCTTCTTCAGGCAATGGTCTTAATAATATGAAGAAAAGAGCCGCTGAAATGAATGCTCAATTAACGATAGACACCGCACCAAATCACGGAACTATCATTGAATTAAACCTTAAAGCAAAGTAGAAAATGGAGTCTAATAAAAAGATTAGAGTTACGATATTTGAAGACAATACAAACCTCCGCAAAGGCTTGATGTTCCTCATCAATGGCAGTGATGGATTCGAATGCGTCGGTGCCTTTGCCAACTGTGATAACCTTACTAAAAACATGATGGATACAAAACCGGATGTTGTTCTGATGGATATTGAAATGCCGGGTATCAATGGAATCGAAGCCGCTAAGAAAATCAAAGGCCAATTCCCTCACATAAAAGTCTTAATGGAAACAATCTTTGAAGACGATGAAAAGATCTTTAATTCCATCTGCAATGGAGCTGAAGGATACATTCTCAAGAACACTCAACCATCACAAATCCTTGCTTCTATAAAAGAAATCTATGAAGGCGGTGCACCCATGACACCAAGCATTGCAAGCAAAGTCCTATCCATGTTTAAGTCTGGTAAATCATTCGATAAGAATGAAGAATTCAACCTTACCGATCGTGAGCAGGAAGTCCTAAAATGCCTTGTCGAAGGGATGAGTTATAAACTTATTGCCGAACATTGTTTCATCAGTTATGATACGGTCAGTTCTCACATTAAAAACATTTACAAAAAGCTACAAGTCAATTCAAAATCCGAGGCAGTGGTGAAGGCTATCCGGAAGAAGATTTTGTAAATATAAAATTATCATCTTTCAAATTCCATTCTGAAGTAAGATTTAGATTTCAGTAACGTTTAGACATTTGGTTCTAAACGTAAGCCTATATTAGAGATGCTTTAATATTCAAAATAAACTATCTTTGCATCGTAAAAGAAAATGATTCCTTATTGGTAGGATGATGAATGGGAACTGAATATTATATATGAATTAAAAAATATAAAATACAATGATAAAAGTTACGAAAAGAATACCTAAAGCAATTGATGACTTCGCTCGATTCATCAATGAAACAGATGATTTACAGAAGTCAACAGACGTGCATGGATTTACCATTTATCCTCTTGATGCAAATGGTAAAATAGATTACTTAGCTAAGGAAGGTAAGACGGAAATTAAGAATGAACCAATGTACAGAAGGTACGACTGGAAGCATGAAGAAAGCAAGATGTGGTCGAAGTTTCGTGCTGAATTTGAGGAGCTTAATAATGAAAGAAAAGAGGATTTACCAAATCCTGAACTCGATAAGAAATTAAAAAAAATTATTACTGATTTTATTGCTTATGATGGTAAGACTGATTTGATAGAAAAAGTTGATAGTATGCAAACCCCTACTTATCAGCTTGAAAGGTTTCATATAAGGCAGGATCTCTTGACGTTTGAAACACCTTTCAGAGATATTAATATTAAGTATGAAGAAGAGATTCCGTTTAATAAATTCGAGAAGGACTTTATTAAGAAATACAAAGCATTACATGATGCCTCATTTAGAATTGGTCAGAGAATAAGAAAGGTTCTTCCTGCAATCAATAATCTTCATAATAGGTTGCCACATCTTTGGGAACAAATTCCTGCCTTGAAGGAGAAGCTGGATAAAGCCCAAAATAGTATTTGCATCCCTCCTCCAACTATGAAAGGTTCAATGGTCAGTGAGGTGATAAGTTTTACCGTACCTACTCCCGAAGAAAGTCAAAAGCGTACCGATGATTTCAATGAACATATCACTAAATTTCAGGGAGAGGTTACTCAATTTTGCAACGAATGTACTGCAACTTTTAAAGAGGTAGAATGGTTTGAGACGTTTTGGGATAATGATGAAGAAGAATATCAGGAACCTTTGTTTGAAAAGATAGATGCTATGGTAAGTAATTTTCTTGATATGGATTGCCGGTCTCTTGATTATAGTTCAATTGATGATGACCATCAGGATTTTTTAGGAGCTTGGAGCCAACTTATGAAGGAAGGGGAAAAGATAAGCGATCCTTGGTCAAAGTTTGTTGATGAGCAAAAATTATTCATGGGCGTCTATACTGCTTTTATATATTTCCTGCAAGATTCATTTGCGAAAAATGATCATGATGAAGATACAGAAGTCATTGATGTCTCCAAGCCATTGGTTGATGAACAGGATGACTTGCGGGCAGAGACTTTGAGACGCTATGAAGCTGATGTAAAGAACGATACAAATATCTATTTTGATTCGATGGACTGGCATATTATCCTTGATAAATATGATAGAGAATGGGATAATAAAAACAAGCGAATTATTATGAAGAAGGCTTTGGCACAGCATCCCGAAGAGCCTGTATTGCTTATTCGTTATGCTAACATGGAATTGAAAGATCAGAACTTTCAAAAGGCTTTGGAATTGTTTAAACAAGTTGAGAAAATTGGACCTCCTTTTCATCCTAATTATTATTCCGTCAAAGCACATGTTTATCTTGAATTGCAATCACCGGATCAGGCTATTCCATTGTATAGGAAACTCACCGAACAACAAGGCGATGAGATAAAATGGTGGAGGTTGAATTCTTATTCTAATCTTGTTGATATTTATGATGCGAAAAAAGATTGGGATGAATGTATAAAGATTAGTAAAACCTTGATTGCCGAAGAACCTGATAAAGATCTTTGGACTACACGGCTAGCATATTTCCTGGCTCAAAAAATGGAATTTAATGAAGCAGAGAAAGTTCTTAAATCATTCATCGAAACACATCCTAAAAGTAGTCAGGCAGAGAAACAACTTGGGCATACTTATTTTGATCAGAAAGACTACCTGAATGCCATTCAACATTATGACCGTGCTTTTAATCTTGACAAGGATGAAAACTATGGAGTCCTTTATAATAAAGGCAATGCATTATTTGAACTAAAGCGATTTGATGAAGCTGCGGTTTGTTTTGAAACTTGTATTCTCTATTTCAAATTAGAAAAGGATTACAATCTTGCAGCAGGCAAATGTTACCTTGCCCTTAATCAAAACTATCTTGCAAAAGCCCATTACAAAAGAGTTTTATTTCTTGATCGCGACAACAAGGAAGCTATAGATGCTTTGGTATTAATGCAGAAATCGGACAAGTAGTTTCTTCATTTCTTATTTGTTTTTTTCCTGACATTTTAATTGGGGTAATCAATAAAAATAAGTTTCGCCTTTTGCGGCTGCAATAAATGATAATAGAAATTATTATAAGTTTGTCGGCATGAATAAAAATACTATTGTTAAGTCTAATGAACAGGATTACAAGGAATTTGCCGGCATTGCGAGCCAATCTTTTATAGAGTCACACGGAAGAAGTGCTGCCCCTGAAGATATTAATAAGTATGTCTTGGAAAATTATAATTGGGATGTTTGTAAGGCAGAGTTAGCTGATGCAAAAAACAACTATCACTTTATTTACCATGACAACATTCTTGCAGGTTTCTCGAAAATTGTTTTTAATGTTCCTCATCCAAATATTGCTGCGGTAAATGTCACAAAGTTAGAGCGATTCTATTTGCTGAAAGAGTTTTACGGAATGCGAATTGGGGATGAATTATTCAATTATAATATAGAATTATCAAAGGCAAATCATCAATCTGGGATGTGGCTTTATGTTTGGAAAGAGAACCTTAGAGCGATTCGTTTTTATAAGAAAAAGGGATTTGAAATGATAGGTAGTCATGAGTTTAAGTTGACAGAAAAGCATTGCAATCAAGATCATCAGTTATTTTTGAAGTATTAAGACTGCTGATGTTTAATTCTCAATCAAAGTCGCAGGATATGGGTCGAGTCTGATAGGAAAAGTATGAATACTTGAACTCTATAGTTTAATAAACAAGATAAATTTGAATTCTTTTTTCAATGTCTAAAGCCAACGTAGAAGTAGAACCTTACAGCAAATCGCGAAGGGGCGATTGGCTGTAAGGATTGCCATCGTTACCTTTTAGTTTGTTTACTCACCATGTTCTGAAAGGTTTATGATTTACTTTTCAAGTGTTATGTTCATTCTATTTCTTTCCGTTTACTTTCTGCTTGATATAAGTAAGCGCTTCATTGCTGATTTGATTTGAATAATCAATGATTTTTTCTTTTGAAATTGCTTCATCATACTCCACTTCAAGCATGTCGTAATCTTTGTAAGAATCAAAAGGAGTTTCCTCATCTTTGGCAAATGATTTTATCATTTTCACAAATAATTGCGCCATCACTCCTCCTGCAAATGGCTGCCCGATGAAAACTTTTATTCTGTAATTTGATTCATCAAAATAAATTTTCAAAGACACTTCCAAACTGAAATCATTTTGGTCGTTATAATCCATCAGCCAATAAGCAGCTTTGAAGTGATGAAAAGAATCATCACGAGTTTCAGTTACTGAATAGAGATATTTGATTAAATCATTTATCGTACCGGAGCTTGGGAACACTCGTATGCCATGCTTCGGTGGCTTGGGTTCTTCAAAATATGTCCACGAATGTTCCTTGAAAAGTTTATCCAACTTTACAAGATTTCCATTCAGGTTTTGCATCAATGGGAAATACACTTCTTTTAAAACATTTTGCATCACCTGTTTTGATTTTTTCAATTTCACTTTCTGTAGGTTCGGTGGGTTTTGCATTCTCTTGAGTAGTTCAATTTCTTTATCAAAATCCTCTGAACCCGAAATATCCTTCCCCTCAATAGCATCCAAAACCAATTGTTGTGACCTCATAATTAAACCAGTACAAAACTCAAAAAACAATTCTGAGTTTCCACCATAGCCTTGAATATCTCCAATGTATTGTTGATAAATATTTCGTTCATCGGTCTTAATCCAAAATGGTGGATAGCCAAAGGAAATTAAAATCAGGTTGGTAAGAATCCTCGCATTTCTGCCATTGCCATCATAGAAGGGATGAATAATCACATAATCCAAATGAAACTGTAAAGCAACATCAAGAGGATGCGGAGCTCCCTTTTTATCCATCTTAATCGCATCAATTGAAGCATTGGTTTTATTCAATAATTCATGCATTCGCTCTTGAACTTCATTGGGCGGTACAAAATCAAATCGCTCCCCTTTATAATTATATATATAATTAGGCTCCGTTTTCCATACACCAATTTTGCTTTTCTTGGTTTCATCTTCTTCATTCATAATACCTTTATGAATGTCACGAATTCTTGCCTCCGAAATACGAATATCCCCTTTACCAATTTTGAGAATTTCAGAAATCAATCTGTCATGTCCTATCATTTCCTGAACATCTTTAATAGGTTTGCCGCTTACAGTCAGATTGCCCACCATTACACTTCGGGTTTCCTCCATAGTAAGGGTATTGCCCTCCATACTGTTAGAATAGTAATTCCAATCTAAACGAAATTTATAGTTTATCTTCTTTTTTATATCCTCACTCAATTCCCCATAAGAATTTATTTTCTCTTGAAGTAAGTCAACATGATTTCTCTTTTCTTCATAGGTCATTTTAGGTTTTGTTTAATTCAATTGATTTCCTTTTTCAGCTTTTTAGTTGGCTGCAAAGATACGAATCCTTTCGGGCTTGATATTGCTCATCATTTCCGTACGTACGGGATTGCTGCACCGCAAGGGCGGAATGCAATCACAAAACGGTGAAAGAATGAAACCGGGCTGGTAGGCTTTAGCCTTCCTGTATGGTAGCAAGTTTTTTTAATGTTGTATTTAAGAAGGTATTATGATTAATAAATGGGCAACCATACAGGAAGGTTAAAACCTAACTGTCCGGTTTCATCGTCAGAATTAATGATTGATATTAAGATTTATCCTTCAAGAATCTTGTCAGATTAGCTATCAATTGATTATAGGTTTCTGGGCTTACGTTTCCGATTACTCCTTCTATCATTTCTTCCTGAACTCTTCCGATGAATCCTAATCGAATTAAAAATGGTTTAGGCAGATTAGAGTTTATGAAATCAGTATGTTGGTTAGAAATCAGTATGTCAAAATCTTTTACTTCATGTCTTACTTTGGATGTTATTCCACATACCAACCAATCTCCAAATGGGGAAGTTTCTTTAATAACAATACAGGGCGAGGTTTTACTTTTCCATCATTTTGTGGTAATGGAATTCTAATTATATCGCCTTCCTTCATTTATTGTATTTGGGATTAGGTTCCATAACTTTTAATTGTCGAAGCTATCATCTTCATCGTCATAAGCCCTTGCCAGCCCATCAGATGAGAGCTTGTATAATGATTCGGATTCCTCATCAGTATGTCCCTTTGAATTATTTTCCTCATCCGAAGGAAGAATGATAACTTCAAATTCTTCAGACTTAAAATCATCAGGCAATACAATCCTTAATTCATTGCCTTCTCTCTTTACAATTTTTCTTATGGCATTCATTATTCTATTTATTAAGGTGCAAAGATACAAATCCTTTCCGGCTTAATAATTCTCATCTTCGTTTTGATGCAGCTCCCAAGGGGTCGCTATCTCAAAACGATGAAAGAATGAAACCGGAAGGTAGGCTTTAGCCTTCCTGTATGGTAGCAAGTTTTTTTTAATGTTGTATTTAAGAAGGTATTATGATTAATAAACGGGAAACCATACAGGAAGGCTGAAAAAGCCTACATGTCCGGTTTCATCGTCATTACTTCTTTTTCTTTAATGATTGAACAACAAAATAAAAGATAGGAGTAATGGCTAAACACAATAAAATATTAGCCAAAAACTTTTTAAGAAGATAATCTCTCTTCCCTACAAGTATTGTTTCGTCTTTTGGAATCTTAAAGAATATGCTTGCGATTCCTAAGCAAATTATTACATAGACTACTATGATTATACGCCAAGTTATGAACATGATATTTATTTATATAATTTTTCCACTACCATTGCAAGTTGGACAAGTTTTATGCGAATCAACCAATCCACTACCACTACATATTTTACAATTTGTAAGTCCTTTGCCTTCGCAATAACTACAATTTTTCCATGTTGTACCCTGACATTCGGGGCAATTAATTTCTCCTGCACCATGACATATTTCACAATGCTTCATTTTTTCATAAAAAGCATCCCATCCTGCTTGAACCTTTGGTGAAGTATAACCACCAGGATAGCATTGAGGACATTTTAATTTATGAGGACCAGCAAAAATATAACCGAGACAAGGCACTTTTCCTTTACCATCACAATTGGTACAATTTGTCTTTCCCTTACCTTGACAACTATTACAAGAATTTTTAGAAATTAAAAACCCTGTTCCGTTACATTCATTGCAAGTTTTTTGAGAAACAAATTGATCGGTTTTATTTGTGGAATTTCCTGTATTATTAGCTCCATAACTATTATTTGAATTGGAATGTATGCTTGTATTTTTATTTTCCCTTCCTGTAACAATCATTGAATCTCTCCCAGAATCCCAATAGCTAAAAAGCGTTTGAACTATAGCAGTATTTACTGGTATCAAATCTTGATTAAATTGAGGGTGCTTACCAGGTTTAGAAAAGAACTCAAGTTTACCATTGGGATATGAAAAGAAGAATAAAAGAGGTTTATCATTAAAGAAAAATTGTTGGTTTCTTGTTGGGATAACTCTATTACTTACTGACAAATTATTTTGATTCTCAATAACAGGAATCATTTCAGGAGTAACAGGTTTAACTTCTGTTCCATAAATCGGATGAACTTTATTTCCACAATCACAATATTCGTATCCACCAGTTAATGTTGCTGCATAACACTTTTGATCAAAATTTCCTCTTGTGAAAAAATACATAGTCATAAAATATAAAATAAAAAAGGAGCCTAAACCAATGAGAGAGTTCCTTCTTGTCTCCCTTTTGATTAATGGAGAAGGTGAAATGACTTGCCAAAACCATCTAAAACCAAAGCCTAAAGCAATAATACTAAAAACTACAGACATTGACTTAAGTAACCAGATATTAATTCCAATGTTATGGGAGAATCGTTCAAAAAATAAATTATAGGTATACTTTAATCCTTGATAATTTAAGAAAGCAGCAACTGCAAAAGTTAGTGCAAGCATCGCTATCCCTATTATAACATATCTGACGATTTTTAAATAATTCATTTTGTATTAGTTTTTAGAATTTGTTTAAGAACATAGAAAGAAACAAACATTATGCCAACTTTAGGATTTCATTTTCAGTTGCCAAAATTACATAAATTACTTTAGAAACAAAACAAATGGAACATTTCAAACACTTCCCCTTCAATCCTTCTTTCTCCTCTATTTCACCCTTACCCGCCTCAATCCCCTCTATCCACGCAACTTTCCACACTCCCACCAACACTTGTTATTAAAGAAAAAAGCATCGCGGCTTTCGGTAATGACCTGCTTACTGTAGATAATTACTTACTTACCGTGGTAAATGTCTTCCTTGCCTTAGTAAATATGTTCCTTGCCTTAGCAAGTATACCTGCTTGCCTTAGCAAGTAACCCTACTTGCCTTAGCAAGTATACCTACTTACCTTAGCAAATGTCTTGTTTGCCTTAGCAAATGTCTTACTTGCCTTAGCAAGTATACCTACTTGCCTTAGTAAGCAATACAATTACTTGAGTAAGCATATCATTATGCTCTGTACATGCCATATTTGCTAAAGATGATGCCTTTTGTTGCTGATATAATGTCCTAATGGCTTGAGCTATTAGTATATTTTCTAAAGCTGAATAGTTAAGTTTCAGGAATAAGGGTATAGGGTATAAAGGTATATAGGTAATTTTTATACCTAATATCCTTATACCTCTATATCCCTATACCTTATACCCTTAAATCAAATCAATGAACAAGGTCCGCAATACACCATTTGTTCCATTGTCATTGATACACTGATGTGACACCCAATACCTTCCTGGAGCAAGCCCGCTAAATTGTTTAAAAGCATTTTGAGTGGCTCGCTGCATGACTAAGACTGTACCACTACTGCCCAACTTCCATTCGTGGATACAACCAACATTCAAAACATCACCGATACAGTGAAAACTCCCGGAAGTAGTATCCTGGAAAAGACCAAAGATGTTTTTCTGTTTTATCCCCACTCCCTTTACAAAAAATCCTCCGCTGACACAAATTTCCTCCGCGTGTACCGGATTCAAACCCATTGCTGCGGAGAACGTACCCATTACAGCCTTCAAAGCTGTGTTAACCGCATTCCAAGTTGGCGTTTTCGCAACTCCGATAGCTGCATTAAAGGCATCAATTAAAGCCAATATGGCAGTAACGGTGCCGATAGGTACGGAAACCCACGTGCTGGTAGAGAATTTCAATACGACAGCCCTTGCCTTTACTCCGCGATTCCGGTCATTACTTTTGATTTTTAATGCCGCAGTTAGAATGTGGATAGCGGCAGGGGTGCTCATCAGGATGATGTATTTCCTGTTTTTGTAATCAGTACATCTTAAATAGGACTGATCGTTGAGGTCAAAAAACTCAAGTGTTTTCATTCCCTCCAATGATTTTATTGTTTTCATATTTTTTTATATTTATTTAATTATTATTGTTCAAGCGAATTAAGGAATTTTTCGAGGTCGTTATGCGAAAGACCTGTTTTCTTCATCATTAATTCCCAGCGTTTATGACCACTGCCTTCTCGGTGCAACAGGTCATCTTTAGTAAGGCTGGGATAAGCCTTGATGATTTTTGGAATAAGTTTATTCCATTTTTTCTCATAAATACTTTCATTCTTTTCAGTTTCTTCATCTGTGATGTAGAATTCTTCTTCGACTTCTTTTTCTTTGATTTTCTTTTCCATTTTAATTTTATTAAATTGTTTTACTATTTTATCTGATTTTTCAGGCTGCAAAATTACTGCCTTTTGAAAGGGTGAGTGTTACATAATTCTTTAAAAGACTTACATAATTCCCATATCAGTTTTTTTTCATCGTCTTGTGATTGCGACTTTTCAGGCGCAACAACAAAACGATGATGAAACTTCAAATACTACACCTCGTGAATTTTAGCAAGCAAGGAATTCTACCCTACTCTATGCTGCAAATCATCGGCAGCGTTCTTAAAATCTGGCTTCTTGGCGGATTCCTGTTTGCCAAAATTGTAACGCATGCGCAGGTACACATAACGGGTGTCGAAGTTGTAGGTAGAGTTGATATGTTGGTCTTCATAATCAACAACCACCCGCTGCGACTGGGTGTATAACACATCGCTGATATTGAGCGTACACTTCAATTTATTATTGAAGAGCGCTTTCGAAACGCCAAAAGTCAAGTCGCCACTGGGCTTTATAAGAAATATGGAGTACTCCGTGGGCGACTGATAAAAGCAGGATGTCTCTAATTTCCAACCATTGCTGATAAGAAAAGTCTCGGTAACTGTGAGGTTCAAAACAAGATTTCCTTTATCAATCGGATTGCCGTCGAGCATGCCAAGGTAGTGGTTATAAGTGAAGTTGAGGCTGCTTTCATTGATCCACCATTTCATAAAATTATGAGAGTAAACAAAGTTGAGATAGTAGTTGTCAATGGTATTCATGTTGACCACGTTTTGGTGCATAACGCCCGTGGAATCTACAAGGTGGGTCACATGGGCAATGCCTCCAATGGTGTGCGATGCGCCAAGACTCGTGAAAAGAGATTCTTTATAATCATGCGTAATATCAACGTTATTGGCTATTTCAGGTTGCAGGAAAGGATTGCCAACTTTATAGAGATATTGGTCAACATAAAAGAAAAAAGGATTAAGCTGATCGTAAGCAGGACGGTTAATTCTGCGCGCCAAAGTATATTGAAAAGAGTTATCGTTATTGATCTTTTGAGTAACAAAAACAGAAGGAAATAACTGTAGATAATTGTTGATATTATCCTCATGCATGGTAGGAGAATTTCCTTCGGAATGGGTTTGTTCGGCACGCAAACCCGCCTGTACTTGCCACTTGTTGAAATCAGCAGAGGCAGAAATGTATGCTGCATTTATTTGCTCTGTATAAATAAAAGAGTTGGTGCGCGTGGTATCGTTTACCCAATTTTGATCGGTGGAATTCTGTATCTCAAACAACAGATTATTATTTGTTTTTACATAACTGCTTTTAATGCCTGCATCAATTTTATATTTCTTTTCGAATGGGTGTGTAAAATCCACTTGCCCGGCATAGATAGCTATATCGGTATTTGGAAAGCTGCGCTGATAACTTGGTATGGCATTTTCGATGCCGGATTGATCAAGAAAATATAAATCATATTTCTCCAACGACCTGTTGTAATAGGTAACATAATCACCGGAAGTGCTTATCTCCGTGCCCGTGCTGTCCAGCTTTTGATTGAAATATAAACCAACAGTTGCATTTTTAAAACTACCATTAAGTTGGTTTATCTGATGTAATATATCCACCAAATTGGAATCTACTTTATTAATTTGGGTAGTCGAATTTAAGGTAGTATTGGTATTCCTTTGTGAGGCATCAAAACGTATTCCGAAGGTACTATTTTTGTTTGGATAAAAGTCGGCTCCTGCTTTTAATAATTGAGTTATAGGTGCGAAATGCAGGGTTATTTGCTGGTCGAAATCTGTCGTATGATCACCGTCATATACTACCCTGTTTACTGATTTACTTTCCAATCTGTTGGGATAAGAAATATTGTATTTGCCATAAATATTATACTTGAGAGTTCCATAATTTAGGTTTAAGCCACCCTCTCCTTTAGATACTTTATACTGCCCGAAACCCGCATTGACTGTGCCATTGAAGCCTTGCTTCTTGCTGTGTTGAGTCACAATATTTATTATTCCTGCACTACCCTCCGCATTATATTTTGCAGGAGGAGTTGTCATCATTTCAATTCTTACAATATCGCTGGCAGGCATTGTCAACAAGTAATCCTTCAACTCATCTCCAGATAAATAAGTCGGCTTTCCATCAATATAAATCTGAACACCGCTCTTTCCTTTAAGAGAAATATTTGCGTCCTGATCAATGCTGACACCAGGCGCAGTGCTGACAACATCAAAGGCAGTACCGCTGATTTTAACGGCACTGTTTTCAACATTCATCACCAACATACCAGGTTTCTGACTATACAATGGTTGAGTGGAAGTAACCGTAACCTCTTTCAAATCGGATCTTGAATTAAGCATAACATTACTGTAATTAAGCGTTTCGCCTTCCTTAATAAAGAAAGGCTTGATAATTTGTTTCTCATAACCGACAAGAGAAATCAAAATAAAATAGTTCCCGCTTACAATAGATTCTAACGCGAACTTGCCGTCTGTCGCGGTAATCACGCCTTTCACAAGTGTTGAATCCTCCGCCTTTAGCAAAGTAACATTTACGAATTCCAAAGGATTTTTATCCTTATCAATAACATTTCCATTTATTATTGAATTGCTTGTTGTCCCTGCAAAACCAACATTAAGGCTTAATACAAAGACGATAGTTAATAATGTACGATTCATGATTAATTTATTTTGTTTTACTTTTCCTTTTTGACGTTACAGTTTTTAATAATTCGTTCGAGAACTTTCTTGGTTATATCCATATCCTTTTTAGAAACCCCATTCAAAGCCACAGCCCTGTTCTTCAGCACAATCTTCTGCACATCACGAATAATTTTCTCTCCTTTCGGGGTTACTACCAAATTAGTTCTTCTCCTGTCTTCAGCAAAAACTTTGCGGTTAATATATTTTGCTTTCACCAGCAATTCTATTATCCGAGTGACAGAAGCATTATCCTTAAAGACTCTTTCGCCAAGTTCCTGTTGAGTAATATCAGGATTCTCCAAAAGATTTTTAATGATAAGCCATTGATCAATAGTGATGGTGAATCCCGCCTTCTTCAATTGCCTTTGGGCATATTGCCGGTATGTCCTGATAGACTTATCTATCGAATAAAATAGTATATCGTTTAAATGCTCCATAAAAATAATTATGGCGCAAAATTACAAAATGATTTGTCAATATTTGATATATCAAATAAACATTTAACATATTTTTATTATTTAAAATGACTGACTTTATTAGCTAATAGGTAACCATATTGTCATACCGGCAATATTATCCAAACATTCACCTTGCTTAAAACCAATCTAATCAATAGTATATTACAACATACCCCATCAACATTTCCCCGAAAAAGTGTCAAAAAGTCACCCTTCTAATTTCATTCGGGCAACATCAATAATCCAAATCATCTCAACTACAAGAATTAAGCATATCCAATAATTATCATTCGTATTAATATGTCGATTTTTATTTTGATTGTTTAAAATAATATCCCCATTACCCAAATATGTTATATCTTTGCAGCCCGTAATAATGAAAGATCAATTAATATATTAATTATAATGAATAAAAAGACCGACTTTGTGCACTCCGATGAACGCGAACCGCATAGAGCAAGAACGAAAACCATATTGAAAGACCATCCCGATATGAGAGAATTAATCGGGAGAAATCCTTATACAATTCTGATAATAATGTTTGCTGTATTCCTGCAAATTGGTTTAGCAATAGTGCTTAGAGAACAGCCTTGGTGGCTGATTTTTGTGATTGCATATTTTGTCGGAGCCTTCGCTGATCATGCCTTGTTTGTTTCGATTCATGAATGCGCCCACAATCTTTTATTCAAGAAGAAAGCTGCGAATACCATATCTGCAATTTTTGCAAATCTTCCACAGATTATCCCCAGCGCCATCTCTTTTCAGAGGTATCATATCAAGCATCATTCCTTCCAAGGCATCCATGAATTAGATGCCGATCTTCCTAATGAATGGGAAGCAAAATTGATTGGTAACTCGACATTTGGTAAGGCAATGTGGATGCTGTTCTTCCCCTTTTTTCAGGCAGTTCGGGTTGCTCGCTTAAAGGAAATAAAGCCTTTGACAGGATGGATTGTGGTTAATATTTTATGCCAGATAGTATTCTCAATCGCTATCATTTATTTCTTTGGACCGAAGGCTTTCTTTTATCTTTTATCAAGCCTTTTCTTTTCAATTGGCTTGCATCCACTGGGTGCACGTTGGATTCAGGAACATTTCCTGACAATCACTGATGAACAGGAGACTTATAGTTATTATGGTGTCTTAAATAAGATTGCTTTGAATGTCGGGTATCACAATGAGCATCACGATTTCCCATCTGTGCCCTGGAATAAATTACCCCAGATTAAAGCTAAGGCGCATGAGCACTATGATAATTTGCATTCACATAAATCATGGACGAAATTGTTCTTTAAGTTCTTGTTTGATCCCAATGTTTCCATGTATTCAAGGGTGGTGAGACAAGAGCGTGGGAAGATTGCTTTGACAGATCTTTCCACACCGGATACTGACTTAATTAATTCAGAGAAATAATTCAAAACTTGAAAAGACAGCCACGAATTTCACGAAGAATTAATCAGTGAAATTCGTGGCTCTTTTATTAATAATATAATGTCTAAAACCACCGCTAACCGCCCGATAATATTAGTTACCAATGATGATGGTATCACTGCCCCCGGTCTTAGGGCATTGGTGGAAGAAATGCAGACTCTTGGTGAGGTGGTTGTAGTTGCACCGGATAGTCCTCAATCCGGTATGGGTCATGCGATAACTATCAACAAACCATTGCGTCTTGACAAGGTTTCTTATCATGGTGAATCATTAGGCTATCAATGCTCTGGAACGCCCGTGGATTGCGTGAAGATAGCTATTGATAAGATACTGCATCGCAAGCCGGATATTCTTGTTTCAGGTATTAATCATGGCTCGAATTCTTCTATTAATGTCATCTATTCAGGCACCATGTCTGCTGCTATGGAAGGGGCTATTGAGTCCATTCCTTCCATAGGTTTTTCTTTGAATAATTATGAGTTGAATGCAGACTTTGTTCCTGCACAAAAGTTCGCCGGTATCATTGCTGTCAATGTTCTTAAACATGGTTTGCCACAAGGAACCTTGTTGAATGTCAACATTCCTAAACTTTCTGAAAAGGAGATAAAAGGAATCAAAATTTGTCGCCAGGCAATTGCAAAATGGGAAGAAGAATTTGATGAGCGAAAGGATCCTTATAATCGTAGTTACTATTGGCTTACCGGAAAGTTCAAGAACTATGATCATGGCGAGGATACTGATGAATGGGCACTTGCGAATGGCTATGTTTCGATATGCCCCGTGCAGTTTGATTTCACTGCCCATCATGCAATTCCTTTTCTGAACAACTGGGAACTTTAGAATCAATTAGGAATTACGAATTAGGAATTACGATTTTGATATGATTAAAAAAGACTCAATGATATTCGGATTGATATGTGGAATGCTTGCTCCATTCATAGCTATTCTTGTTTATTGGTTGATGCAATTCCACGAGATGAAGTTGAGCGAATACCTTAGCCACATCATCGTTTACAAATTAATATCGCCTGCACTAAGCTTGAGTCTGATCATCAATCTTGGTGTCTTCTTTTTGTTTCTTCAGAAGGAATATTATCAATCATCTCGTGGTGTATTATTCGCCACTTTCATCTATGCAGGCATCATTCTTCTTGCTAAGGTCGGAGTTATTTAATTTCTTAAAAAACGTTTAATCAAAGCATGAAATATTACATCATTGCTGGTGAGGCTTCGGGAGATTTACACGCTTCGAATCTTATCAAAGAACTTAAATTATTAGATAAGCATGCCACCTTTCATTGTTGGGGTGGAGACTTGATGAAGGCACAGGGCGCAACGATTGTGAAGCATTACAAAGACCTTGCCTTCATGGGTTTTGCGGAGGTGCTTTTGAATCTTAAAACCATTCTCTCCAACATTAAATTCTGCAAGAAAGACATCCTTGAATTCAAGCCTGATGTCTTGATATTGGTTGATTATCCGGGCTTCAATTTAAGGATTGCGGAGTTCGCAAAGATGAAGGGATTCAAGGTGTTTTACTACATCTCGCCGTCTGTGTGGGCATGGCATGAAAGCCGTGTAAAGACTATCAAGAAGTATGTGGACAAGCTCTTTGTCATCCTTCCATTCGAGAAAGAATTCTATGCAAAACATGATTACAAAGTCGAGTATGCAGGGCATCCTTTGACGGATGGTATTAATGATTGGAAGAAGAATAATCCTGATGATACTACCTGGCGAAAAGCCCACCATCTGAATGATAAACCCATCATAGCAATCCTTCCCGGCAGCCGCAAACAAGAGATTTCGCGCATGTTTCCGATCATGCTGGAGGCTTGTGATAGTTATAAAGAATACCAGGTAATCGTTGCCGGTGCGACTTCCATTCCACAGGAATATTACCGGCAATTCGCGGGCGGAAGGGATGTGAAAATCCTCTTCAATCAGACCTATTCCATTCTAAAAAACAGCGATGCAGCCATCGTGAAATCAGGTACTTCGACCTTGGAGGCTGCCTTGCTCGACACCCCTGAAGTCGTGTGTTATAAGGCGAATGCGCTCTCCTATTCCATTGCCAAGAGGGTTGCGAAGGTGAAGTATATTTCCTTGGTGAACCTGATAATGGACAGGGAAGTGGTGAAGGAATTAATTCAAGATGACATGACGGCGGACAACATTCGCAAGGAACTCAATGCCCTGTTATTCGACAAAGAAAAGCGCACCAATCTATTCAAAGATTACCAGGAATTAAAGAATAAACTTGGCATCAATGGTGCCTCCAAAAGCATTGCCACCAAGATGTTTGAAGCAATTGACAATGGATAATTGACAATTGACATTCCACATGATGTCAATTATCCATTGTCAATTGTCAATTGGTTTTATCATCATTTTA
>Ga0206816_1025_pt1 | contig 40234 bp, 28 predicted proteins | sample Alteio_BWOrgCont_88_FD_152866 | JGI IMG/M metagenome (GOLD analysis project Ga0206816, IMG submission 152866) | Enriched cells from forest soil in Barre Woods Harvard Forest LTER site, Petersham, Massachusetts, United States -... | ecosystem: Environmental > Terrestrial > Soil > Temperate forest >... | reverse complement strand
AGCCAGACGAGCACACAGAATTCCGATCCTACGACCTGCGGACATTACGATTATGTAATCACAAGGACCTGGACAGCTACTGATGTTTGCGGTAACAGCAGCAGTTGCGTACAGACCATCTCAGTACATGATATCACAGCACCAGTGATTACCTGTCCATCGAATGTAACAGTAAACTGCCAGGATGACAACAGTTCAGCCAGCACAGGGGTGGCAATGGGCTCGGATAATTGTTCAGGCGTAACAATTGCTCAAAGTGATGTAAGTACCCAAGATTCAGATCCTGCTCATTGTGGATATTATAATTATGTTATTACAAGAACATGGACAGCCACAGATGTATGTGGAAATGTCAGCAGTTGTAATCAGATTATCACTATTCATGATATAACAGCACCAGTAATAAATACTATTTCCTCAGATTATATTGCTGAATGTGATGGGGCTGGAAATTCAACAGAACTTTCACTTTGGTTAGGTAGTAACGGTGGTGGAGCAAATGCAACAGATAATTGCAGCTCAGTTTCATGGACTTACAATATTTCCAACAATTCTTCTGGATGCAGCTATTATACAGGTTCTTGGACTTATGTTTTCACAGCATCTGATGTTTGTGGTAATTCAAACACAACAAGTGCAACGTTTTCAATAGGTGACACTACACCTCCTGATATTACTTGTCCTGGAGATGTGACAGTAAATTGTCAGGATGATAACACTTCGGCAAATACTGGGGTAGCTACAGGTTCAGATGAATGCTCTGGAGCAATAATTACCCAAAGTCAAACAAGTACTCAAGATTCTGATCCAGCCACTTGCGGACATTACAATTATGTAATCTCGAGAACATGGACTGCCACTGATTCTTGTGGAAATTCAAGTAGTTGTATTCAAACTATAACTGTACATGATATTACGGCACCTATAATTAGCTGCCCATCAAATGTAACTGTAAATTGTCAAGATGATAACACTTCAGCAAATACAGGGGTAGCAACTGGTTCTGATAATTGTTCAGGAGTATCTATCAGCCAGAGCCAGACGAGCACGCAGAATTCTGATCCAATGACTTGTGGTCATTACAGTTATGTAATAACAAGAACTTGGACAGCCACCGATGTATGTGGTAATTCTAGTAGTTGTGTACAAACCATTAATGTACATGATGTAACTGCACCAGTTATCACTTGTCCATCTAATGTAACTGTTAATTGTCAGGATGATAATACTTCAGCTCATACAGGAGTCGCTTCTGCATCAGATAATTGTTCAGGAATATCAATCACTCAAAGTCAGACGAGCACCCAAAATACAGACCCTGCAACCTGTGGACACTATAATTATGTTATTACAAGGACCTGGACAGCCACTGATGTTTGTGGTAATTCCAGTAGTTGCAATCAGTCAATATCAGTTCATGATGTAACAGCACCGGTTATCACCTGCCCATCTAATGTAACAGTAAGTTGTCAGGATGATAATAGCTCATCAAATACAGGGGTAGCATCAGCTTCTGACAATTGTTCCGGAGTAACCGTAACACAAAGTCAGACAAGCACTCAAGGTGGAAATCCTGCTAATAACAATTATTATAATTATACTATTTCAAGGACTTGGACTGCAACTGACGTTTGCGGTAATGCCAGTACGTGTGTTCAGACAATAACAGTTCATGATATTACTGCTCCAGTAATTTCTTGTCCATCAAATATTACTCAAAACAATGACGCTGGAAATTGTTCAGCCGTTGTTAACTTTACTGTAACTGCATCTGATAACTGCGCTTCAAGCAATAACATAACAATAGTTTCCTCTCCTGCATCAGGTTCAACTTTTGCAGTAGGAACTACTACTGTTCATTCAACTGCAACTGATCCATCAGGCAATACAAGTACCTGTAGTTTTACAGTTACTGTACAAACCGAAACTGTTTCCTTATCTAGTCCTTTACAAAATGGAGGATATAATTTAAGTTGCTTTGGCGGAAATGATGGAAGTATTACAACTATATTAACTAATGGAACTGGTCCATTTACATTTACCTGGTCAGGTCCTAATGGTTATACATCAACTGTTCAAAGCCCTTCAGGTTTAGTTTCTGGTTCTTATTTTGTTACAGTTTATAATGGTTGTACAAGGACAGCTTCAATTAATCTTTCTCAACCTGCTCCTATTAACTACAGTGAAACAAAGGTCAATGAATCTTGTTACGGAGGAAATAATGGTAGTATAACGATTACGAATGCTTCGGGTGGAATTAGTCCTTATACATACAGTAATAATGGAGGCAGCAGTTATCAATCATCCAGCACTTTCTCTACTTTGACTGCAGGTACTTATACCGTAAAAGTGAAAGATATTAATGGATGTTTGAATAATACTTCAAACATTGCGGTTACCCAGCCAAATCAGATTACCGTTAATCCTACACTCCATAATGTAACTTGTAATGGCGGAAATAATGGATCCATTTCAATAACCTCAGGAGGTGGAACCGGCACAAAGATGTACTCAATAAATGATGGTTCTAATTACTACCTTAGTGGATCATTTACCGGATTGACAGCTGGTGCATATCAAATAATTGTTGAAGATGCAAATAATTGTTTAAGCAGTACAGATAATGTAACACTTACACAGTATGCGAATATTACATTTACTACTACTGTTACAGTACAAAGCCCTTGTACTGCAAGCAATGGAAAGATTGTAGTATCAGCAACTGGTGGTGCAGGTTTCTATAATTATTCTGATAATGCAGGTTCCACATATCAATCTGGTGCAACTTTCAATAGTCTTGCTACAGGAACCTATACTATTAAAGTTAAGGATGCAAGCGGATGTTTAAGTGGCACTTCTTCTGTTTATGACGGATGTAGCGGTAAAGATGAATCTGCGTCAGCACCTGCTTCTGACGGAAACAATATGTCAGTATATCCGAATCCTGCAAGCGACAAGGTAACTGTATTATATAGTTCTGATAAGGATGAAAATTACACATTACGTATAGTTGATATGTATGGCAGGATTGTTTGGACACAAAATGGTTCGGTGGTATCCGGTAATAATCAGGTGGAATTAAATCTTACTACATTTGCCAAAGGGGTTTACATAATTGTTTTGGAGAGTGGGGACGATATTCATAAATCAAGACTTATTCTGCAGTAAAGCATAGATAAAAGGATATTCTTTCAAAAGGACTGGTAAATTGCCAGTCCTTTTGCTTTTATAGTGATTTGTGAAAAGGCAACTTTACTTCCTATTCCAGGAGATTTACAACCGAGATAAGGAGTGAAGTTATCCATTAGACTTCTTTCATAATTGTACTATTAAAAATTTGATGAAAGTCCCAGAGGGACGACCTTTTTTTAATTAATCCAGACTAATGGGAAAGGTAGTCCCTCTCGGACTTTCATAGGTATGCTTATACTTTTATTACTACCATAAGCCCATCCTTCTGGGACTGAATTATGAAAGAGGTCTAATATAAAGGAGTACTTCCAATCTTCCCCTCATTCTCCAAAACCCTCCCCTTTTATTCCCGAAAACCCTCCTCATCCCCCGATTTCTGCCGTTCTTTTTGGTCGAAACCTTCAAGGTTTTGAAAACCTTGAAGGTTTTAAAGAAACCATTATTCGTCTATTATACGCATTATCAGGTCATTTCAGAGGAACTGTCCGTCTTTTAAACGATTCTTTTCGTCTTTAAAATGGAACTTCCCGTAGTTTTCACAAAACCTTTGGAAGTTTTCCTAAAAGTCCAAGGAGTTTTCCTAAAAGTCCAAGGAGTTTTCCTAAAAGTCCAAGGAGTTTTCCTAAAAGTCCAAGGAGTTTTTCCAAAAGTCCAAGGAGTTTTCCCAAAAGTCCAAGGAGTTTTCCTAAAAGTCCTTGGACTTTTCCCAAAACTTCCAGAGGTTTTAGGAAAACTTCGGGAAGTTTTGTTTTAATCATGGATAGTTGATTGGAAATGACGAAGCATTAACCGGAAATGACCATTAGAAAAAGGTAAAACAGGAGACGATAACATGGAATGACAAGAAGATTTGGAAAAATGTCGGTGCTTTCAATCCCAAAGTCGATTAAAAGAATTCAGGTAACGGGTTAAATGGGTTGATTGTGTTTATTAAAATTGACTGCCGGTTTCTATACACCACTAATATTATTATATGAATGTCCGTCTTGATACCTAACAAAGGAAATAATGAATATTGAACAAGGAATAATGAATAATGATTTGGAATTCTGACAAATACTGAACAATCATATTAAATATAAAAACTGTGAGGGCTTGTCATTCCTGACAAGCCGCAACTTGGTATATATAACCCGACAGTCATTAAAGAATAAAGTCTCAGAGGGACGATCTTTTGGTAATTAATCCTAACTAATATGAAAGGTCGTCCCGCTGGGCTTTGATAGTATGGTTATATTATTATTACTACCAAAAGCCAGTCCCTATGGGACTGAATTATGAAAGAAGTCTATTCAAAAAATGTTGTTTCCAACTCTCTGTTAATGCTTGAACATTTTTAATAAATTTTCGTTTAAAGATATAATTAAAAGAAGATGAAAAAGTTAAATGATAATTGGCTAACTGAGGGCTTGATAGACTTCGAGTATAAAAAGTACATTCTACTTGCATATTTGCAGGAGGTGGAAAAGAATTTTAATGATAAAAAGTTGTATCCATTCTTATCTGACATGATGGATCATTATAATAATTTGGTTCTCTTGAAGGAGAATAAAAGTTTTGTCGAGGGGCATTTCCCAAAGCAAATCAGCAAGGTGGATGTTCAGAAATTCAAGATAGAATTCGAGCGGTTATTAGCGGATGACAAATGCCTGATAGAGGTGGAATCCATCCTTGATTTTGCCATTCCATTGATGAAAACTCATTTGCTGGAAGGGAGGGAATTATATCAATTCGTTGAGGACAAATTAAATATTTTCCCAGTAGGAATTATTCCTTTGAATTCCGAAATGGGTTACTTCTTTTTGATAGGAACCAAATCAAATGAGACTATCGTTTATGAATATCAGATTACCATTTTTGAAAATGCTCAAGAGAAATACAGAGGTATTAAGACGGAATATATTTCTTCCTATAGTCGGTCCGTTATCAATACTTTTGAGAACATTAAATTGGATTTGATAAGGACTTACAAGAAGTTTTCTAACCCTGGAACTTATGTTGTCGAATCAAAAATGTCTTTCCCGATTCGTGAAACATTATTGCCGATTGCTAAAAGGTCTTTAGTCCGGTATATTGAAAGCAAAATTTAAGATTCGCTTCGAATTAATAATTCACCGAAACCAGTCTGAATACATCAAGTAATTATTCGCGATTCTTTCGATTAATTCTTTGGTCTGTTCGATGGTTAAATCCTTGACTTTCTTTGCCGGGATACCTGCATAGATAGTGCCTGATTCGATGTGGGTATTCTCAAGAACCACAGCTCCGGCAGCAATGATGCTGTTAGATTCAACGAGGCAATTATCCATCACGATGGCACCCATCCCGACTAATACATTATCCATCAAAGTACAGCCATGAACGATGGCATTATGCCCTATAGAAACATTGTTGCCGATAGTAGTTTTTGCCTTCTGATAGGTGCAATGAATGATGGCTCCATCTTGAATATTTACCTTGTTGCCGATGGTAATAGAATTGACATCGCCCCTCACCACAGCATTGAACCAGACACTGCAATCATCGCCCATAATCACCTCACCCACGATTGTGGAATTATCTGCTAAGAAACAGTTCTTGCCGAAGACTGGCGAGATACCTTTAACAGGTTTAATTAATGCCATGAATGATTAAAGAATTGCTTATTTGTCGCGGAGATCAATCACTTCGATACCAGGATAATTTGCAGGAACAAAAGTAAATAAGGAGTCCTGGAGGGGAGTATCATGAATAAATTTATCAATGGTGTAGGTGATTTTATTTCCGTTCTTATCAAATATTTTGCTGTTGATAATGGTCTTTTCATTTTTATCAATAGTCAATCTTATCTTGAAGAATTTTTTCTTTTTATCCAATGGTGTAAGGTCAATTATTTGTACTGACTTTCCATTCTCTACCTTTTCTTCCACGAATTTACTTTGATAACCCTTGTCATACATCGTGAAAATGTTTGCAGGAGTTATGGCATCTGATTTCGTGTTGGGGTCAGTGATCTGAACCTCTTTGGAATCTTTCAAATAGGTCCAGACAGTGGTGCCATCACAATAGACTTCTTGCCCGGCTACCAGCAATTTATATTTCGTTCCCTTTAAAAAAACTTTGCCGATTTGCTTGTCATTTGTTTTGTCCTGAGCATTCTCAATGGTATAGGTGAACTCCGCATTGATGCTGGAGAATGATTTATACTTTTCGCTTAATCCCTTCAAAATATCCTGCGAAACCTTATCGCTCTGGGCAAAGATTCCAGTGCTTAACAAAACCAACATTATAACTTTTCCGATTTTCATATTCTTTATTCAATTATAGAATTGCAAAATTAGGAAAAAGGAAAGGATTCAGTTAAGAGGAATTAAATGTGCCTTCCAATGGGTTTATAGAGATATGGACGTAAAGTGCTGTTAAATACTGCTTTATTAGCAATTAAAATAGTCGCATAAGACATTAAATGACCTTTTATCTTAAATGTAGGTCATACATTCTTAAAGGTAGGTCATACATTTTGAAATGTGGGTCATACATTCTTAATTGTTAGGTATGACATTCTTAAATGTGGGTCATACATTCTTAATTATTAGGTATAACAATTTTAAATGTGGGTCATATATTCTTAAATGCAGGTCATACATTTTTCAATGTGGGTCGGAAATTTTGAACTCGCAGCAGGATTATGTCTTTTTGGTTTTATGGAAAAAGAGAAGCCACGAACTTGAAATTTGTGGCTTTATTTTCTTCCTTAATTTAATAATAGTTGCTCCCTTTTCGGGGAGCTGCCATCAATAAATGAAGGGAATAATCCTACTTGTATTTCTTCAAATGATCTTCGAGGCTCATCTGGTCTTTTATCAAGACTTCGCGTGCCTTACTTCCTTCAAAAGGACCTATGATTCCGGCATTTTCTAATTGATCAATAATCCTGCCTGCACGATTATAGCCCAGCTTTAATTTCCTTTGGAGCAGTGATGCAGAACCTTGCTGATGCTGGACAATGATATACGCCGCTTCATCAAACATGGAGTCCTTTTCTGAGGCATTGAAATCGCCCTCACCTTCCTTGCCTTCCTCATAAACTTCGGGGAGACGGAAGGCATCGGGATAGCCATGCTGGTCGCCGATGAAGTCAGTAATTTTTTCAACTTCCGGGGTATCAACGAAGGCACATTGCAGACGAATCAAATCTGCACCGGTGGACAAAAGCATATCTCCACGACCGACCAATTGATCAGCACCACCAGCATCCAAAATAGTCCTTGAATCAATCTTTGACGTAACACGAAAAGCTATACGCGCAGGGAAATTTGCCTTGATGGTTCCGGTAATAATATTTACCGAAGGACGCTGTGTGGCAATGATAAGGTGAATACCTATAGCCCTTGCCAATTGCGCCAATCGAGCGATGGGCAGCTCAACTTCCTTGCCAGCAGTCATGATTAAATCTGCAAATTCATCAATGACTAATATGATGTAGGGAAGGAAATGATGACCCTCATTAGGATTCAATTTTCTTTGAATAAACTTGGCATTATACTCCTTTATATTCCTCACTTGCGCATCCTTCAAAAGGTCATAACGATGATCCATTTCTATGCAAAGAGAGTTCAGGGTCTTGATAACTTTCTTGGTATCTGTAATGATTGCATCTTCATCATCACCGGGAAGTTTAGCAAGGAAATGACGCTCTATTTTCTTGAATAATGTAAGCTCGACTTTCTTAGGATCAACCAAAACAAATTTGATTTGAGAAGGATGTTTTTTGTATAGAAGCGATACCAAAACAGCATTCAAACCGACAGACTTTCCCTGACCTGTAGCACCTGCCATAAGAAGGTGAGGCATCTTGGCTAAGTCGGCAACAAAGACTTCATTAGAGATAGTTTTTCCAAGACCAATGGGAAGATCATAATCAGTGTTCTGGAATTTCTCCGAACCAATGATAGAACGCATGGAAACGGTATCAGGCTTGGAGTTCGGAACTTCGATACCTATGGTTCCTTTGCCTGGAATGGGAGCAATAATTCGTATTCCCAAAGCAGAAAGACTCAGCGCAATATCATCTTCCAGATTCTTAATCTTAGCAATACGAATGCCTGCCGCAGGAACAATTTCATAGAGTGTAATTGTTGGTCCGACAGTAGCTTTTATCTTATCAATCCTGATGTCATAATGCCCAAGTGTTTCGACAATTTTATTTTTATTCTCTACTAATTCTTCGTTGTTTACTTGAATCTTATTCGAGCCATAATTTTCCAATAAATCTATGGTAGGGAATATATAATTCGATAATTCAAGAGTAGGGTCATAAGGCGTGTCAATAGTATTCCTCGTGCCCTTCACTTCAGATACGACTTCCTCTACAGCCACAGTCTCTATCGCTAAAGGAACATGATCCACTTTTTTGTTTTTGTCTTTACTTTTAAGAAAGGTTTCTTCTATAGAATTTTCATGATTTTCTTCTTCAGCATTTTCTTTTTCATCTTCTTCATTCCCTACTATTTCCATGTCTAAATCCTTCTGCTTAGGAGGAGTTGCTTTCTTAGCTCTTGGTTCCTTTATTGCAATTGGAATATCTTCATTGGCAAGGGCTGGTTCCAGCTTCTCTCTCTTCGGAAGTTTGAAATTAATATTGAATGCAATAACAAGAAATATCAGCATAGCAAAGAACAAAAGAAATCCTGTGCCTACCATGCCCACAACACCTTCCAGCCAAATGTTTAGTTCATATCCGAAGGCTCCTCCTATGAATAAATAATCATGGTCTCTTATCAAATAAGATAAAGTGATGGAGCCCCATACAAGAAAGAAAAAGCAATAAGAATAAGCCTTACTCAAAGGATAAATAACTGCATTCAAAACAATCCTTGCACCTGTGATAAACAGCAGGAATACTATCAGAAATGAAGATACTCCAAACCAATCTTTAATGAACTGATGCGATATAACGGCTCCTATCCTTCCCAACCAATTTTCTGCATGAATATCACGGGAAGAAAATATTTCATTCCATGACCTTTGGAATATATCATCATCTACCTTCCAGGTAAAAATAAAAGAAGTAAAAGACACCATTAAGATGACGGATAGAAATAATAATAGCAGTCCGAAAACCTTATGAGTCCGTTCGTCTTTGAAGAATGCAAAGCGCACTTTCCTTTCTCCTTTCGTAGGTTTTACGGGATCAGTGAAACCATCCGATTCTTCCTTTGGTTCTATGAAAGGGCTTTCATCTTTGAATGTATTCTTTTTAGACATATTTTGCTTTTATGAAGGTTGCTAAATTACAAAAACTAAGGTATCTTATTATTAATTTTGATTTGCCAGGATGCAACAATAAATGATTTCTAAAAACGCTTGCTATTTTGGGAATAAAGATTTATCAGGGAAATATTATTTTCGCACCATCACAATAGAAATTTCATAATACTTCAAATCATGCCAAACTTCGATATAGTAAGCAAAATAGACATCCAGAAATTAGATAATGCCATCAATACCGTAAGGAAAGAAATCCTAAACCGGTATGATTTTAATAACAGCAAAAGCACGATTGATCTTGATAAAAAAGAAATGTCGCTGCACATTGTTACCGAACAGGATATGCGTCTTAAAACTATTGAGGATATTATTATTTCAAGGATGATGAAGCAAGGACTGGATGCATCTTGTCTTGATTTCGGGAAAGAACTCTATGCCTCAGGGAATATGGTTAAAAAGGATATTAAAATCAAAACAGGCATTGATAAAGAAACTGCGAAAAAGATAGTGAAGATCATAAAAGATACTGGAATCAAAGTTCAGGCATCCATCAACGATGACCAGGTCAGAGTCACAGGCAAAAAGATTGATGACCTCCAGAATGTAATTTCTCTGCTTAAAACCAAGGATATTGGAATCCCATTGCAGTATGAAAATTTTAGAAGCTGACAGGAAAAGATATTATTAATCAAATAATCTATATCTTTGCCCTTCATTAAATAATATAAATATGGCAAAAAAAGAAGAAGAAGAAAATTTTGATGATGAGTACAAGATCACCAAATTGTATTGGAACATCACTGAATTGGCAGAAATGTTTGGAGTTACTACATCACTTTTAAGACTCTGGGGAAGACAATTTGAAATCTTGAACCCAAGACGTATTAACTCCCGTGGTGACAGAAAGTATAACAAAGAAGACATTGAGCATTTCAAATTGATTTATCATTTGGTTAGGGAAAAGGGGTATTCTATACCGGGTGCTCAAGCTAAGTTGAGAGAGATGAAAGATGACCCTATCAATAACGAACAAGTTGTTCTGACGCTTCGGTCTGTCAAAGAATTCTTAGTTGAGTTGAGAGCTAATCTATAGTCTTTTTTTAGTTTTCAATCCCGTAATAGGAAAGACTTAAAAATAAAAAAAGAGCGATATACTTATCGCTCTTTTCTTTTTATTGGGAGTTTACAAATTGAATTCTAATCCTATCAAACCAAGCTTTTGATAATAGTTTCGACAGATATTCTCTCGGCTTCCGCTTTATAATTAAGGACAATTCTATGACGAAGAATTCCTGCTGCAACTGCCTGCACATCTTCAATATCTGGAGAATATTTTCCATTGAATATCGCATTTACCTTAGCACCGATAACTAAGTATTGTGAAGCCCTCGGACCAGCACCCCATGAAAGATAATTGTTCACCATTTCGGTCGCAAGTTTTGTATTCGGGCGAGTCTTTTGAGCAAGAGTTACGGCATAATTCAAAACATTATCTGCAATAGGAATCCTGCGAACCAAATCCTGAAAATAGACAATTTCTTCTCCATGAATAATGACTTTAAGTTCAGGTTTGTAATTAGAGGTTGTGTTTTTTACAACAGTAATTTCTTCCTCATACTTCGGATAATCCAACAAAACATTAAACATAAAACGATCTAACTGAGCTTCGGGAAGCGGGTAAGTTCCTTCCTGTTCGATAGGGTTTTGAGTCGCAAGAACAAAGAATGGCTTGCCTAAATCATAACGGGTCCCGGCAGCGGTAACAGTTCTTTCTTGCATCGCCTCCAGCAAAGCAGATTGAGTCTTTGGAGGAGTTCTGTTGATTTCATCGGCAAGAATAATATTTGCAAATAAAGGTCCTTTGATGAAACGAAAATGACGGTTCTCATCTAATATCTCGGTACCGATAATATCAGAAGGCATCAGGTCGGGGGTGAACTGAATTCGGTTATACGTCAAGCCTAAAGTTTGAGAAATAGTATTAACCAACAAAGTCTTCGCCAACCCCGGCACACCTACCAATAAGCAATGCCCCTGCCCGAAAATAGAGATGAGAACATCCTTCACAATATCGTCTTGCCCGATGATCACCTTGCCGATTTCTTTGCGAAGGTCCTTGTAAGTTCCTACAAGAGAATCTACTGCTTCAACATCGGAATTAAATTTTGTATTCATAGTTTTTATTATTTACTTTTCAAATTATTTGCCAGCAACATATTTCACCCAGTCTTTTAAGGCATCACATTTCAGATAATCCTTATTGATACTTACATAAGTTTCGGCACGTTTTTTCTTCACCCAATCCAACAAGGTCAGGTTTTGTTTATCAGATAATGCAGCGTTTCTGATCTTCTGATAATCGTCCTTTAGGTTGGCAGTATGAGGAGAAGTTTTTGATTTAACCATCAGTAATCTCAATGCAGCCTTTTGCTCTTTATCCGAATAAGAAACAGGTTTAGAAATCTCACCTAATTTCAGTTGATCAATCTGAAAGAACAAAGTTTTATCCATGGTTGTAGCATCAAATTTTGTTGTGCCATCCTGCGTGTTTTGCATTAATCCGGCATTGTATTTTGTATCCGCATCATCAGAGAATCTTTGAGCAGCATCCGTAAAAGTTATTGTTCCTTTATTAATTTCTGTTCTGACGCTATCAAGAAATTTACTTGCAATTTCTATGTTTTCATCACTGACTTTCGGACGTAATAAAATATGTCTTACATTAATCTGATCGCCCCGTCTTTCAATCAATTGAAGAATATGGAATCCATAAGGTGTTTCAACAATATCAGAGATTTCCCCTGGTCTAAGCTTGAATGCCGCAGCTTCGAAAGAAGGTTGCATATCGCCTCTTCCAAAGAAACCAAGTTCACCACCCTTCTTGTATGAACCAGGGTCTTGTGAATAGAGAGTTGCAGTAGCTACAAAATCCCTTTTGCCTTTCAAAATATCCTGTTTGTATTCTTCTAATTTATCCCTAACAGTTTTTTTCTGTTCTTCAGTAACTGCAATATTCTTTACGATTTGCTGAATCTCAAATTCAGATTCAATCCGTGGCAAACTGTCCTTTGGAATATGTTCATAATAATTCTTAACATCAGAGGGCGAGGCATTAACATCCTTCGTAATCTTTTGTTGCATTTGCTGGGTAAGCATCTGGTCTTTGATGAGTGTTCTGAATTCTGCTTTTAATTCAATAACAGATTTTCCCATACGCTCTTCCAAGAGTTTTTGAGAACCAATCTGCTGAATATAAAAGCGCATTCTTTTATCTAATTCCTCATCCACTTGTGTACTCGAAACTTCAACGCTGTCCAATACTGCTTGATTCAGCAGAAGTTTATTAATCAGCATTTGATAAAGGATCTCACACCTCATATTCGGATTATCCTGACCACCTTGAAGCAGGAATTGCTGATATTGAGATTCAATGTCCGATTGAAGAATCACATTCGCCCCGACGACACCTACCACCTGGTCAAGAATCTTCACTTGAGCCTTGCTGCTAAAGGAATTCAGCAGCATCATGCAGAATAAAATCCCAGTTATATTTCTAATTATTTTCATTACAAATTTGTTTTAATAAACTTTTATATCACTATTCTTCACAGCTTCGTCATAGACTTTCTTTTCCATATCTCCTATCAATTTGAGTTTCCTTTTATTGATGATAATACTCTTGATATTATCTTTTTCGAAGGATAGGGGAGAGGTACTTTCTTTAATCTTGAACCCGCTTATATTTACAAAATAGAGATAGGTGGAATCCTCAATTTCAACATAGCGATTATTCTTGAGGAATTGTTCTTTGTCGTAAGTCTTGATAGGAATTTCCTTTAATAAATCATCAAACAACAACCATGAATTATCATCAAGATAATAGTTCACAGCATACTGATGACAGTAGTCTTCCAGCAGTTTCCTGTCAGCAGGCTTTGATGATTTATACAAAAGTCTGACAGTATAAAGTCGTGGAGAATTCTTTGCCAATTTCAGATAAAGAACCTTGATGATATTATCCTTCAATTCAAAATTCCCTTCATGCTCATTGTAATATTTTTCAATCTCCGCATCCTTTACATTAGTGTCTAATTGCTGCCTTACCAATTCTTTTTCATAAGCATAAATGACCAATGAATTCTTATAATCCGCCAGTTGTTTCTCAACATCTTTTGATTCATCATTAAGGTTTTTATTAGCTTTATTTAACACCAATTCATTTCGAATCCAGGAATCAATATAGCTCTTCACTATCTGTGTGCTATCTTGTTTGGAACTTCCTTTTGGAACAATTCCCTTAACATCAGCCTGATACAAGGTAGCATCGAACACCTTTGCCACCGGCGAATTGCCACTATCAGTATGTTTAAAATAGGAACAGGAAGTCATCAGGGAAAGGATTAAAAAGTAAATTATATTTCTGAACAATGCAGTTTTATTTAACTAAGGAAAACTAACGACAGGTTCAGGATTTTATTACTATTTAATCGTTGCCAAGACATCCTTATCAACTTTGTAAGGATATTTGCTGCGAAGAGATGCAATCCATTCTTTCTCCAAACTTGACTGATAGTCCGCAGTCACCAAGCCCTTGGCTTCATCAAGAGTCTTTAAAGTCGGAGCCAGTTTATCTTTTACATCAATAAATATCACGGACTTGCCGGAAGTGAAGTTAGGTGTCAGTCCTTTCGTCCATTTGATGGAATCAATATATTGATTATCGCCCTTTGAAAACTTGCCTTCTTTGATAGAAAGATTCAATTGTGAAGAGTTATTGATAATCGCCAAAATAGAGTCATTGGTGTAGGTCTTTTTCTTCAATAAATCACGCACTTTACTTGCTATGTCTTCCGAAGAACAGTTGTAAATAGTAGCTTCCAGACGTTCGCCCCATTTGTAATTCGCTTTATTCTTTTCAAAGAATTCTTTCATGCCAACAGTATCTTTAACAGCCTTAGACCAAACCTTTTTATCGGTCAGATCAAACAACAAAATACCATCTTTATATTCCTGCATCAAGTCCTTGAATTCAGGGTATTTGACATCCAAACGACCTTCTTCATAAGACATGCAGGTTTCATTTACAAAATTATCATACATCCCATTAATGATCGCTTGAGGGGTGGTGTTTTTCCTGGAAGTCTGATGAGCGGCGATATACTTTGCAAAGTCTTGCTGGGTATATTGTTTGTCGTTCAGGCTGAACATATTCTTAGTCAGGTTTGCTGCCTTTTCAGCCACCCATTTTCCATTAATTAAACTTGAATCTGCAATGGCAAAAAACTCATCCCTGGTCCTGGTGTCTTCTTTGAATTTATATTCCTTTTTAATCTTCGCTACCATTGATGCCTTGCTCACTTCAGAACGGGAATCCTTGCCAATGTTGGCTTTCAATTCACTTTGCATTTCATCATAAGAACCGATTTCTTTGCGATTAAGCATCTTGATAATGTGCCATCCATAAGACGTGCGGACAGGGTCTGAAATATCTCCTTTATTCTTCAAAGCAAATGCTGCTGCCTCAAATTCCGGAACCATTCTTCCGGTCTTAAACGAAGGCAATACGCCACCATTCTTGCTGGAGCCGCCATCATCGGAATATTGCTTGGCGAGGTCTTCAAAGTTGCCACCATCCTTGAGCTTCTGAACCAATTCATGAACCTTCTGAACAGCTTTTGCAGAATCTTCCGCACTTGCTCCCTTGCCTGCAATCTTCACCATGATATGTGCTACCGAAACTTCTCCCGGGTCTTTTCTTTCGTCTAATTTCTTGATGATGTGATATCCGAACTTTGTTCGAACTGGCATTGAAACATCACCTACTTTTGCATTAAAAGCAGCCGATTCAAAGGGATAAACCATCTGCATGGCAGAGAAATATCCTAAATCGCCGCCATTGTCCTTGGCAGATGGATCTTCAGAAGTTTCTTTGGCAACCTTCGCAAAATCTTCTCCCTTGAGGATTCGATTCCTGATAGCGATGATTTTATTATAAGCTTCCAAAGTATCTTTTGGCAAGGCATCAGCAGCACATTTTATCAGGATATGAGCGGCATGAACATCCTTTTTCATTCGTTCATAAACCTCGTGCATCAGCTTGTCGGTAACTTCTTTATCCACCAGGTACGGGGTGGCTAATTGCTTCTTGTAACCTGCTAATTCGGCAACAAAAGTCGAGGAAGTATCCATTCCCATATCACATGCCTCTTTTACTTTCAGCTTGTAATTGATGAAAAGTTCGAGGTATTCAGCAGCAGCCTTTTGGTCACCTGGTTTTTCCTTGCTGTTGTTTTTTCTGAAGACTTTTTCAAACTCCGATTTAGTAACATTTTCTCCTGCGATAGTAATTAATACAGGGTCTTTGGTTTGTGCTTTGATGGTATTGACAGCCATTGCTGTCATTAAAAAGATTAAAAAACTTACGCTTACTTTTTTCATTATTTATTGAATAATTATTAATATTAGGGGTGCAAATTTATAAAAGTTATTGACAAGATGACAAACATTAAAGATTGAACACTGATTTTTGTGGCAAATTCAGGGAATTATACTGATAGCCATTCGGAAAAAATTCCAAAAGAGAAAGCCCTTCGATGCTCGGATACAGAGACGAAGGGCTTTCTGAATTCAGCGAATCGCTGAACGTTTCATTTTTCAATTACACCGTTGCGCTGAAGGAAATTCCTCCAAAAGGTGCTGACATAATTCCGTCGCCATGCGCATTGCACGCCTGGATACGGAACCAAAGTTTAACGCCGGTAGCCACCGCCACCAATCCTCCATGGGAATTCGGAAAGGTATCCGGAGTCGTCCTCACAAAATCCGCAATTATAGAAGGATCTGGATTGGTGGATACCCAAATCTTGAAAAACGTCGCACCCTTCATTGGTGCAAAGTGCATTAATCCAAATCCTGCGGTATCGCTCTGAACGATAGAACCGCCATGCGCCTGACCTGGCTTGGTGCCGTCGGTAGTGGCATCTTTGGTCATTTCTACCAAATAAGCCTTGGTTTCAGCGACATTTTCCCCTGTTTGCTCAAAAATTACCTTCGCCATAGCTTTATAAACATCCACTCCGATATCATTCATGGAATGAAGATTTTCTACCGAATTGGCTAATTCAACAATAGCATCCTCCTTGCGGGTGATTGCTAAGGTGATGTTTCCTTCGGCAGTCTGACCTAATGCACCTGCGGCAGAAATTTCCACATTGACGCTTACAAAGGCTTTGTCACCTACTAATTTAATTTGATCTCTGTTGATTTCAGGACTGCTTGTCTTGTCCAACTGTTTTGGTACTGATTTTAATTCGTGGCTCATTTTCTTATTATTTAATTATTATTTATATAAATTTTACTTATTCTATTTTTATTAATTTCTATAAAAAATCCTGTTATATAGATTCAATGATGTCTCCCGAAGCAAGTTCGGGAGACTCCGAAGCTGCTTCGGGTTAGTCTGGAATGAGTTCGGAATACTCCGAAGGCTCCTCGGAGACACCCGAAGCGAGTTCGGGAGACTCCGAAGCTGCTTCGGGTTAGTCTGGAATGGGTTCGGAATACTCCGAAGGCTCCTCGGAGACACCCGATGTGAGTTCGGGAGACTCCGAAACGACTTCGGGTACCTCAAAAATGACTTTCCAAATGAAGAAAACGATATTTCTCCCCTTCCATGAAGAAAATCCGATACTATATATATAGGAGTACCTATCAGTTCCATAATTCGAGGGTCTTAGCCTTATGCAAAAATGCAACCCTCTGAATCGGAGAATTTTTCGATACAATTTTATTCGCTGTTATGAAATATTTCATGGCTGCAAGTTTAAACATTCTTTCGGTGATTCCAAATATTTTTTAGTTTTGCAGGGAATAAATTAATAAGATGATGATAAGAAAAGTGGTTTTGGTGATGGTGATTGTTCTGATGGGTGTTAATGGTTATGGGCAAAATTATAAAGCCGTTCAAATGGATTCTGAACGATATTTTATTAATGATACCGGGCTTATCAGATGTATAAGGATTGATTCTATAGATGTTTCGGTGAATGACACTATTTTAACAAATTTTTTTACTTTAAGTCCTGGCAATAACAGCAATGGGTGGTGCTATGATACAACTGCACCTACATGGATTGGATTGAGAATAATTCTTGAAGCTGACGGTACAAATATTTTCCAAAATTCAGTAGGTGATTTAATTTTTGTTCATACCCTTGCCCAGTTAAATGATTCCTTTTATTTTTATGAATACCCAAACTATGATTACCTTGAAGCCAAAGTTATTTCAATAGATACAGAATCTTTTTTATCAACAATTGATTCTATAAAAACTTTTTCTCTACAAGCCAAGAATTCTTCTGGAATAAATATTGCAAATAAGTTTAATGGTTTAGAATTTAAGTTGAGCCAAAATTATGGGTTTAAACAACTTTATAATATGCTTAATTTTCCAAATGACACCACCAAATATACTATAAGCAAATACAGAAGATTAACGAACCAGGAAGTATTTGATTTTGATATTGGAGATGTGTTTAATATTTATGATTCATGGTCTTATATAGGTCCCTATCAAACAGGTACGAATAGTTATCTGATTAATATATTGGGGAAATTTTATTCATCAGCAAACGATACAGTTTTTTATGTTCGCCATGTTGATTACACTTATACAGACTCACAATTCGGTTCAGGTCAGCAAATCTATAATGATACGATAAACTATACAAATTTAAACAGTTTTTATTCCAATAGATTACCTGAACAACCAATAACAGACGGTACTTATTTGACATTTTATTATCTCCTCTCCAAGCCAAATAAATTTTGTGGGGAAGTTTATATGGAATTTATTGATAGTTCAACTTTAATGAATTCCCCTGGATGCTATGTTTCTTTTTCAAGTGAATACCCATTTGGTATTACAGATTACGCAAAAGGATTTGGAGAAGTTTATAATTATTATTATCTGATAGCTGTAAATGGAGGAACGGATGATTATAATTTAGTCGGTTATTATAAAGCAAATCATTGCTCACCATCCGCAGGAATTTCATTAATCAATGAAAAGATTCCAAATCAAATCACCCTCTACCCCAATCCCAACTCCGGCACCTTCACCCTCAATGGTCAATTATCAATGGTCAACTGTCAATTGAAGATTGTTGATATTTCAGGAAGAGTAGTCTATACACAAAGTATCAGCAACACCAGCGGCAAAGAAATTATTGATGCCTCTGCTTTGAATAATGGCATGTACTTCTGGGAACTGCTGTCAGGGACGGGATTACAAATCCCAACCAGCACAGTGGCACAGGGTAAACTTGTTTTGATTAAATAACCTTAAACAGTAATCCTTTCGGAGCCGGAATAAATTAGTAAGCTATCACTTGCTCCCGATGATAGTAAGATACCCGTTTAGCTCCTTACCGGTATTCAGGTAGAGAATGTAGTAGTAGGTACCATCAGGATTATTGCCTCCATTCCAGGTGTTATGATAATTGGAATCATCATAAACTTTTTCTCCCCAACGATTAAAAACTATCAGGCGGCTGTTTGGGAATTCGTCCATATTGAGAATGGAAAAGAAATCATTCCTGCCATCGCCATTCGGAGTGAATACATTCGGAACAGCGATGTAACAATCTTTGACATACAAGGTGTATTGGCTGGAATCCAGAAAGCATTCACGTTCTGCTGAGTTGACAAATGTTATTGTGTAAAAGCCTGGATTAGGATAAGAAAGGTTGTAAGGACCTAAGCCGGTTCCACTATTGATTATTGCTCCTCCGAAGTTGATATTAGATATACCATTGCCAAGCAAAGTATCGCTGAATGTTACGATGGCATTATCATAAGTACACATCGAATCCAAAGGCGATATAGTCAGGCTTGGCTGTGGATGAGGAATGATTCTTACATTCACCGAATCGGTAAGATTGTGACCGCAGGAATCATTCACCGCAACTATGTAGGTAGTCGTCGAAGCAGGACTTACGGTATGAGAGTTGGCATTGCTTAAGCCATTATTCCAAACATAATTATATCCGATATATCCGCCCTTGGTAGCAGTAATCAAATCAATAGATTGCCCAAGACAAAGCACAGAATCAGAAGTAATGGAAGATGTCATGGGCTGGACATCTATGATAGGAATAGTAATCGTGATCGTATTGCCACAAGCAGCCGGTTGCTGAATAGTAATGGTCAATGTTTTATTGGTAGTGGTATCTATCATATTCACCAAGGCATTGATGGTTAAGGTATCAGAAGTTTGTCCGGCAGGGATGGTAATATTCCCTGTAAGTGTTGTGTAATCCACGCCATTCGTGGCAGTTCCGCCGATGGTGTAAGTAATATTTGTCGCATTTGACAACGCTATTGGCAATGTAAAAACAATCTTTCCATTATGGCAAGCAGCCGCCGCTGGAAAATCAGAAAGAACTACACTATCAGGGATTTGAACATTCACTGTAATGCTTTTGTTTGTAGTATTTCCACAGGAATCTGTAACACTGACATTGTAAGTTGTGGTAGAATCCGGTGCTACAGTTTGTGTTGCATTCGACCCTAAACCATGATCCCAAAGGTAGGTATAAGATCCATGACCACCCGTGGTTGCCGCATGAAGGGTAACGCTGTTATGATAGCAGATGGTCGTATCATTATTCACTGTCAATGCAATAGGGTTGACATTAATAATAGTAATCTTTGTAGAATCCATTCCATTGCAGGACACATATCTGATGACAACTGTTCTGTTCTGAATATTTAATGAATCATGCAGAGCAGTTATATACAAAGTATCGGTAAGTTGCCCTGCAGGAATAATAGCACTATCCGCAAAAGACACATAGTCAGTATCACCAACTGCAGTGCCTTCTATAGTAAAATGTATCACTTCATTATTGCCTAAAGGAGTAGGTATTGAAAATAAAATATAACCTGTTCCACAACCGAAAATGGAGACACTGTCGGGAGCAGAGGCATGTGGGGAATTCACCAGATGAACCGTTATGGAATCATATTTTGAATGAAAGCACATATCAGTTGTCGTAATATGATAAACAGTATTGGAAGTAGGATAAACAATGATGGTATCAGTACTCCCGACATTAGGACTCCATAGATAGGTATATGCTCCGAAACCGCCAATATCATGAACAATGAGAATGGCAGGATCGCCCCAGCACACAGTTGTATCAGCACTTACGGTATCCCACATTCGGGTAGGATTCTTAATTGGCAGAACTACGCTGTCAAGAGCAATGGTATTGCAGCCGGTAGCAAATGAAATCCCTACAATGACAAATTTAAGAGAATAATCTGTAGTATCAACAAGAGGATTAATAATAAGAGTATCGTGAATAGATCCCGATGGAATCACGACGCTATCAGGCAGGTAGGTATAATCAATACCATTAATAGCACTACCGGTAAGTGTAAAATGAATAGTGGTGTCATGAGTTAAAGTATCAGCAATAGAAATAATTATTTGTGCGGATACGCATCCCCTGACAAGGGTATCACCAAGTGTAGTATCAGTAATATGTGAACTGACATAAGCACTGCCTCCAGTGAAACTTCCTTGCTTAAGCATTACACCTGAATCATATTCGCAATCTCCAACATCTGCAATGGCAATCTTAATATGATAGGTATCGCAGGGAATTACCCAATGCAATGCTACTAACGGCGTTGTAAATCCATCATATTGGACAGTAAGTCCATTTGTATTATCAATATAATAAGCGCAGTTGGTACAAGGTCCGGTTGGAACGGAACTACATGCGGAATTCCCATTGTTGACATTGTTAATAGAAACAGGTGTAAGAGTGCTTGGAATTAAAGCTATATTGGGGTAACCTACAATGCCTGGACCTCGAATAAAAAAAGCAAAAACATCATTATATTGAGTATTGACAAACTCATTATATTCTTCTGAAGCAAATACATAGCTAAACTTAACAGTATCACCAATAGGGATAAAATCAAATTCTAAAATACTCGCATCATAGGTTGTTCCGGATATTATTGTATTTAAAAGAGAATCTCCTGGTGTACTATTACATGTTCCTTCACTGCATGAATTATTAGGACCAGGTGCATTCCAAATCTTTCCAGAGGTTAAAATTACTCCTCCTGCCAATCCAATATTGGAGGCTGAGCCATTAAAATAACCCATAGCTCCGGTATCTCCAGTGTATGTAATATTAAATGCCTGTACTCCACTACCCAGCAAGACTTGTTGCACTAATTGTGTAGGGGTTAATATGTTACTGACCGTAAGTTGTGCGTTTGCCGACATTGTCATTAACAAAGCAAGACAAAAGATCATGATTGCTTTTTCGTATATTTTTCTCATTATCGAATCTTTACATAATTATTTGATTTGACAAAATTACATAAATTTTGGAATATTTAGATTGATAGAATTGAGTTTCGATAAACTTCCTTATGACTTCTATTAGTAAATCTTGGCGAATGTGAATGTGGAGAGTTTTTTTTGAAAAAAATTATATTTCACATTTTATACTCGCTTCAAGAAAATTCATTAACTATTGGCTTTATTCAATCTTTTTTATTTTTGCAAACCTTTTAGGAAAGAATTTATCAAAGACAAGAATTCAGGGTTTGGTGATTAATAATTATAAGTGTAGTTTTGTCCGGCGAAAAAAGAGTAGAATATCAGAAATTAATTTAAGGCGATTTAACAGAATAGAATGAAGAAAATAATTTTGGCAGGTATAGTTTTTATCCTTGTATGCGGGGTGGGCATCATGTTCTACATGGGCGTATTTACAAGGGTTACCAAGCATATTCTGGAGAAAGACATGGGACCTTATAAATTGGTTTATGTGGAACAAAAAGGAAGCTACGAACAGACGCAAAATACAATTCAAAATTTAACGGACAGTTTGGAAGCACAAGGTATCTCTGCTTATAAAGGATTCAGCATTTATTATGATGACGAAAAGAAAACTCCAAAAGAAAATCTTCATAGTGATGTCGGATGCCTTTTGAAGAAAGAAGATTGTGATAAGATAGACACAATGAAATTTAAAGTAAAGGAATTTCAGATGCAACATTGTGTGGTCGCGAATTTTAGTTACAGGATAGGACTTTCCGTGCTGCTTGGGAAGATGAAGGTCTATCCTGCTTTGGAAATATATCTCAAAAACAGACATTATAATAAGATTCCTTTAATGGAATTATATGGACCCAAATCCATAACTTATATCGTGCCTATCTCTTACCAATAAAATTTAATCTGTCCAATATTATTTGGAATAATACACCCATCGCCGATAAGAATATTGTTTTTAAATTCGTTATTAAGCAAACATAAATTATGCCTCAATTCCCTAATCAGATTCGATCGAAATTACCAAAGGTTGGCACGACCATTTTCACCATTATGTCAGCCCTTGCCAATGAACATAAAGCAATAAATCTATCGCAAGGTTTTCCAAACTTTGAGACCTCTCCCGAACTCATAAGTCTTGTTAATAAATACATGAAAAAGGGCTTTAATCAATATGCTCCCATGCAAGGCATCATGTCTTTAAGAGAAGCTATTTCTGAAAAGATGGAGAGTCTCTACAATACAAAATATAATCCTGAAACAGAGATAAATATTACTGCCGGAGGAACGCAAGCAATCTACTCCGCAATTGCAGCAGTTGTTCAGCAGGATGATGAAGTAATTATCTTTGAACCGGCTTATGATTGTTATGCGCCTGCCATCGAATTGCAAGGTGGAATCCCATTATACATACAGCTCAAAGCCCCCGATTATCATATAGATTGGGACGAAGTGAAGAAGTTGGTTTCGCATCGCACAAGGATGATTATGATTAATACTCCTCACAATCCAACAGGTGCTGTGATGAGTGCTGCCGACATGAAACAACTAGAAAAAATCACGGATAAAACAGATATAATTATCTTGAGCGATGAAGTCTATGAGCACATTATTTTTGATGGAATAGAACATCAAAGTGTGGCTAAATATCCTAAGCTTGCGGATAGAAGTTTTGTGATATTTTCTTTTGGAAAAACATATCATACTACAGGATGGAAGATGGGTTACTGCCTCGCTCCGGCTAATCTTATGACAGAGTTCAGAAAGGTGCATCAGTTCATTGTCTTCTGTGCGAATACTCCTATACAATATGCCCTTGCAGAGTATATGAAAGATAAAAATAGGTATCTTGAATTAGGTCAGTTTTATCAGGAGAAGCGTGATCATTTTATTAATTTAATAAAGGATTCAAAGTTTAAATATACACCTGCGTCCGGTTCTTATTTTCAGTTATTAAATTATAGTGGAATCACTAAAGAAAAGGATACTGAATATGCCATTCGATTAACGAAGGAAATTGGTGTTGCTTCGGTTCCGATATCTGTGTTTTATCATCAGCCTGTTGACAATAAATTTCTCCGTTTTTGTTTTGCTAAGACGAATGAAACATTAGAGCAAGCAGCCGAGAAATTGTGCAGTATATAAAGTATGGAAGACCTTAGAATAAGCCTGATTCAGTCATCCCTTCATTGGGAAAATAGAGATGCGAATCTTAAAATGTTTGAGGAAAAGATTGCTTTCATTCCAAATAATTCAACAGACTTAATAGTCCTTCCTGAAATGTTCACAACAGGTTTTACCATGAATGCTCCATCTAATTTTGAAGATATGAATGGCAAGACTTTTCAATGGATGCAAGCTATTTCAAGGAAGAAAAATTGTGTGGTAACTGGAAGTATTATCATCAAAGAAAATGATAAATATTTCAACAGATTAATCTGGATGAGACCTGATGGAAGCTTCGAGATATATGATAAAAGGCATCTCTTCAGATTAGCAAATGAAGACGCTACATATACTTCAGGGAATAAAAGATTAATAGTAGAATTGAAGGGTTGGAAGATTTGTCCGATGATTTGTTATGATCTTAGATTCCCAGCCTGGTGCAGGAATCAGAAGGATTATGATGTATTGATCTTTGTTGCTAATTGGCCCGAAAGACGTGTCTATGCCTGGAAACAATTACTCATAGCAAGAGCCATCGAAAATCAAAGTTATGTGATAGGTGTGAATAGGGTAGGGGAGGATGGAAGTGGAGTTATTCATTCAGGAGATTCAACGGTTTTGGACTTTATGGGCAAGCCTCTTAGCAATATTATTCCACATAAAGAGATGATAGAAACAGTTACTTTATCCTTTAAAGAATTGGAGGAATTCAGAACGGCTTTTCCATTTGCTTTGGATGCGGATAATTTCATTATTAAAAATTAATACAATTATATTTCCAATATTATTAGTAATTTTGCAGAAGTTTAAATGAAGGTGGTCGTCAAGCAAGTACCCCGCCCTTCATTAAGCAGATGAAAGATTTCATTTGAAAGTTTAGAATAATTAAAAACACTTTGACAATAAGATATGTCGTTTGAAAAATTAAATTTAATAGAGCCGATAAAGCGTGCATTGGCGGAGGAAGGTTATGTACTTCCCACCCCAATTCAGGAGCAGGCAATACCATACATTTTAAAGGGAAGAGACATCCTTGGTTGTTCTCAAACAGGTACTGGAAAGACCGCCGCATTTGCTGTTCCGATACTTCAGATGCTGTATCAACAGCGACTTGAGGGTGAAGCGAGGCAACATCCAAGGGCATTGATTTTGAGTCCTACCAGAGAGCTTACCATACAAATTAATGAGAGCTTTAATACTTATGGAAAATACACAGGAATCAAATGTGCAGCCTTCTTCGGTGGTGTAAATATCAATACTCAAATGCAGGGTTTTGCAAAGGGAGTTGATGTTGTTGTCGCTACTCCCGGAAGGCTTACGGATATGATGAATCAGGGAAGAATCAGTCTTGATAAGATCCAGATATTGGTCTTGGATGAGGCTGATAAAATGTTTGATTTAGGATTTGCACAGGATTTGAATAAGGTTTTGCAGGCGGTTCCGAAGGAGTTGCAGACCTTATTTTTCTCTGCTTCCATGCCTCCTGATATGGCTCAATTCGCGAGTAATATTTTAATCCTTCCGGTTCGGATTGATGTGGCTCCCGGCACTTTCAATGCTCCTAAGATCAAGCAGGCTGTGTATTTTGTGAGGCAGGAAGATAAAACAAAATTGTTGTTTCATTTGATTGATGAGGAGGAAGTTGAATCGGCTTTAATCTTTATTAATAATAAAAAGGAGGCTGATAAATTAGTCGCCGAACTCAACGAGAAAGGTATTAAATCAAGAGCCTTGCATGGAAAGAAATCGCAGAACAACAGGGAGGATTCTCTACAAAGATTAAAGGATAAAAAGTTGAAGATATTGGTAGCTACGGATGTCCTTTCGAGGGGTATTGATATTGAATTATTGTCGCATGTCATCAATTATGATATGCCCCGTGAGCCGGAGAGTTATCTGCATAGGATAGGTAGGACTGGTCGTGCGGGGGCTGCGGGATATGCGTTATCTTTTTGCAGCAAAATTGAGATGAATATGTTGGCTCGTATTGAGAATTTGAATGACTTCAGGATTCCTGTCATTGCCAACCATCCTTTCATTACCAATGAGCATTATACTGATGTTCCGAAATATAAAAAGAATCCTCAAAAAGCGAAAGTTATTCAAGAGGAAATGCCATCATTGCCTACTGTTACGAATGTGCAATATGAGGAGCCTGCAGAAGATGATTCAAAGCTGAAACGCCGCAGAATAGTGAAGAAAGATCAGACTCTTATCTCTCAATCAGGGAAGAAAAAGGTCGAGAGGTCTGCTAAGAAAAAGGATTCTTAATTCATTCAAGTTCATCAACGCCCAACGTTTTTATATCTTCGCCCCAGAAGATACTATTATTCCTCTCCAGATGTAAACTGGCAATACAAAGGGAACCCTCGGCTCGACTGCATTATAAGGTTAGTTTACATAAATAATTTAATAAATAATAATAAAATGAAAAAAGTAAAAAACATCATTATTGCCATTGTCTCCGGCATGTTTCAAGAGGGAGCAGAGAAGCTGTTTTCAGTAACAGAAAAAATCAAGGTGAAGGTTGAAAACAACTTTGCCGGAAGGTCTTATGTTGATAAATTAATTCGCGATGGCGATGCCGAAAATTTTATCTTCGAGTTCGTATTCAGCCGTGGTGGCGGAAATAGAAATGGTGGCGGTAAGTATGTTACCTTGATGTCCACCTTTTACCCGGTCATTAAGGCAGCTATCAATGCACCGGAGGATGCGGAAGGCAGAGCAAAATGTGCAGAACATATCCAGACTGCGGCTGCGAAAACATTGTACATTACCATTCCTCCATTGTTGTATGGTTCTGTCCTGACCGACTTTATCAAGGCTATGCGCGATGCAGTGGGTGCTAATCAGGTGGACAAAGCATGGCATGATTTAAACGGACAATTGAAAAAAATCCTTGTCCTCGTGCAAGCCGCAATGGACGAGGATGTGACAGATTCGGCTGCCATTATTTGTGAATATTATTCGTTTCATGTAATCGGAAAAGGTGGAAAATCTATTCAAGTATTTTCAGGAGAAGAGGGTGTTGCCGCAGGAGAAATTGTTTTGGTATTGCCAAAAGGAGCTGATGGATGTTGTTATGATATTAAACTGTGGAATGCCGACAGAACCACATTCACCAGAGCACAGCCATCTGACATCACTCATGCAACCATTGGCGGATTGGTTTCAGGTTCTACACAAAATGTTTCTGTCGCTGAAATCCTTCATGGAAAATTGGTAAGAGAAAGCCAGATAATTGCTGTAAAAGTGAAATAGAAGGCTCTAAAAATCGCCGAAAAGGGCAAAAACACAGCCGCTGATTTCATTGAATTAGTCCAATAATTCATGACATCAGTGGCTTTTTTCATTCCAAATGATGGAGGAGCGATAAATTCCTTAGAAGGAGCAACTGGTATGATACCAGAAGCAACTGGCGCAGTACCAGGAGCAACTGGTAGTAATACAATAAGCAACTGCTGCGATACAAGAAGCAACTGGTAAGACACAAGGAGCAACTGGTATCGTACAAGGAGCAACTGGCAATGATACAAGTAGAAACTGGTAAACTACAAGGAGCAACTGGTAAGATACAAGGAGCAACTGGAAGGGGGCTAATGTCTCCGGCAGCTTTTTTCCCCTTATAAAACCCGTTTTTCAGGTGTAAAAAGGAAGATTTTTGAGGAATGGGGTTTTGGGGAATGATTTCTATTTTGCTAATTTTGCTGTTCAATAAATAATTTAGGAAGATGAAAAAGGCACTTGTTTTATTAACGGTTATACTATTATACAATTGTAGCTATGGGCAAATGGGCGAATGGACTTGGATGAATGGGAATAATTTCGTAAATTCATTAGGTCATTATGGAACACAAGGAGTATTCAATGCAAATAATAAACCTCCAGGATTATACGAACCATGTGAGTGGACTGATAAGGAAGGAAATTTTTGGCTTTTTGGTGGAGTAGATACTTTAGGAGCTTGTTCGGATTTATGGGAATTCAAGGCAAATATTAATCAATGGGCATGGATTAAAGGTTCTGGTATCGTTAATCAATCGGGTAATTATGGAAATTTAACGGTTGCTTCATTGGCAAATAATCCAGGTGGAAGGTGTAGCAATCCATCATGGGTTGATACAACTGGTGATTTATGGATGTTCGGCGGTTTTGGTTATGATATTAATGGAAACTGTCATTATTTAAATGATCTTTGGAGATACAATATTGCAACTAATGAATGGACTTGGATGAATGGAATGAATACTGTTGATGATACTGGTAATTATGGAGCTATAACTATTCATGCTACAACAAATAAACCACCTGCAAGAGATGAAACAAATGCTTCTTGGACAGATAGTAATAATAATTTGTGGTTGTTTGGAGGAAGAAGTTTTTTAAATAACTTTAGTCTTTCTGATTTATGGAAGTATGATTCTTTTTTACAGGAATGGGTTTGGATGAAGGGAGCAAATACTGCTAATCAGCTACCAGTTTATGGAACTCAAGGAATTCCCGATCAAGCTAACGACCCTGGAGGTAGATGGTGTTATTCTAAATGGAAAGATTCAAGTGGTAATTTTTGGATTTTTGGTGCTGGAGCAACAATGGTTGGTTCCTATAATGATGTTTGGAGATTTAATCCAATAACATTGGAATGGACTTGGATTAAAGGTCCTAATTTTGCAAACGATACAGGAACAATTGGAACGCGTTGTATTGGAAATTTGACATTAAATCCGAGTGGAAGAAGTGAAAATCGAGCGTGCTGGGCACGAAATTGTGAAAATTTTATTTGTTTCGGTGGTTCAACACCTTTTGGTTATACAAATGATCTTTGGAATTATAATGTTGGAAATAATGAGTGGGTTAACGTATCAATAAATCAATATGGCAATTACGGAACTATTTTGGTTTCGAGTCCTACTAATTTTCCTCCTATTCGAATGGGTTCAATTGGTTGGAGTGATAGTTTAGGGAATCTTTGGATGTTTGGTGGCATGAATCATAATAGTCAAACATTTAACGATATGTGGAGATTTATTCCTGATACTACTTGTCCTTATCTATGCAACATTACTACTGGCAATCATTCCCCCAAAAGTACTCCTTCCCAAATCTCCCTCTCCCCCAATCCCTTCACCACCACTACCACCCTCACCCTTCAAGGCACCTATCATAACGCTTCCTTATTCATTTACAATCTCCTCGGTCAGGAATTAAAAAGCATACCAGTAGGCACGAATACCCAATTAACGATTAACCGAGAACATCTCCCCGCAGGCATGTATTTCTATAAAGTCATTGATGAGAATAAAGAGGTCATAGGCATCGGGAAAATGATTGTGGAATAGAAACAAAAAAGCCTTCCCGTTATTAATGGGAAGGCTTGCTTTATTCTTGGCTATTCGTTTTTAGGAATAACTCAATTTACCTTTTGGTTTTGGAATTGCTCTTCCTAATGCTTTTGCAGTTTCTATCCACTCATCAATGATGGTTTCAACATTAGAAACAGTTTCAGAATAAGTTTGACCATCAGCCATACACCCAGCTAATTCAGGAACTTCGGCGATATAAGAATTATCTTCTTCGCTCCAATAGATTATGATTTCGTATTTATGTTTATTCTTTGTCATCTTCAATATGCGCTAATAAAAAAACCTTCCCAAATATTCATTGGGAAGGTTTAATATTTTATTAAATTTATAATTTATAATTCACCATTTATAATTTTCTAAATATCAATATTCGCATACTTGGCATTCTTCTCAATGAACTCGCGGCGTGGCGGAACATCATCGCCCATAAGCATGGAGAAAATACGATCTGCTTCAGCAGCACTGTCTATCGTAACAAGGCGAAGGGTGCGGGTTTCAGGATTCATGGTTGTTTCCCATAATTGCTCGGCATTCATTTCACCAAGACCTTTATAACGTTGCACTCCCACAGAATCTTCCTTCCCATCTTTCGCAATTTCTTTGATGGCTGTAATACGTTCTTCATCGGTCCAGCAGTATCTTTGCTCCTTGCCTTTCTTCACCAAGTAGAGTGGGGGAGTGGCGATGTAAATATGACCTTTCTCAATCAAAGTTTTCATATATCTGAAATAGAAAGTCAGGATAAGAGTCGTGATATGACTACCATCCACATCAGCATCGGTCATGATGATGACTTTATGATAACGAAGTTTGTCAATATTCAATTCCTTAGAATCTTCCAAAGTTCCGATTGTAACACCAAGGGCAGTGAACATATTCTTGATTTCTTCGTTTTCATAAATGCGATATTCCATAGCTTTCTCGACATTAAGAATCTTACCACGAAGAGGAAGAATGGCTTGGAAACGACGATCACGACCTTGCTTGGCAGTACCACCAGCCGAATCTCCCTCGACTAAATATATTTCGCAGGCAGAAGGATCAGAATCAGAACAATCAGATAATTTTCCTGGCAAACCTGTGCCGGTAAGAACATTCTTCCTTTGAACCAATTCCCTTGCCTTGCGAGCAGCATGGCGGGCAGTGGCAGCAAGAATTACTTTATCAACGATCATCTTTGCTTCCTTAGGATGCTCTTCCAAATAGTTGGTAAGCATTTCAGAAACGGCTTGGTCAACAGCTCCTGTAACATCAGAATTTCCCAACTTAGTCTTTGTCTGACCTTCAAATTGCGGTTCCTGAACTTTAACAGAAATAACGGCAGTCAATCCTTCACGGAAGTCATCACCAGCAATTTCAAATTTCACCTTGCTCAACAACCCTGATTTATCAGCATAAGATTTCAAAGTTCTTGTCAATGCACGACGGAAGCCAGCCACGTGAGTCCCTCCTTCAATGGTGTTTATATTATTCACATAGCTATGAAGATTTTCAGAGAAGGAAGAATTATAAACCATTGCCACTTCGACAGGCATCCCATTCTTTTCACCTTCCATGTAGATAGGTTCACGAATGAGGAATTCACGGTTAGCATCAAGGTATGCAACGAATTCCTTCAAGCCGCCGCTGCTGAAAAATGTTTCTGAAGGATGAACACCTTCCGCATTAACTTCACGCTCATCGGTAAGGGTAAGATTAATTCCCTTATTCAAAAAAGAAAGTTCGCGGAGACGTGAAGCGATAGTGTCATAATGATAAACCGTCGTCGTAAAAATAGAACCATCAGGAGAGAAAGTAATCTTGGTTCCGCGTTTATCAGTTTCGCCAACAACTTTTACAGGATATTGTGGCTTCCCGATATGATATTCCTGCTGAAATATCTTCCCTTCTCTGCTAATTGTTGCAATCAGTTTCGTAGATAAAGCATTCACGCAAGAAACGCCCACACCATGCAATCCACCGGAAACTTTATAAGAATCCTTATTAAATTTTCCACCGGCATGAAGCACCGTCAATACCACTTCAAGGGCGGAAATTTTCTCTTTTTCCATGATTCCAGTTGGAATCCCACGACCATCATCCGTTACCGAGATAGAATTATCAGGGTGAATGACCACATCAATGTTTTTGCAATGACCGGCAAGCGCCTCGTCAATAGAGTTGTCCACCACCTCATATACCAAGTGATGCAACCCGCGCGCACCCGTGTCGCCAATGTACATCGAAGGGCGCATTCGCACTGCTTCCAGTCCCTCAAGCACCGTAATACTATCGGCACCATAATCGCTCACTTCAATGTTTTCTTTAATCAATTCGTCCATATTATTTTATTATTATTTTGGTTTTATATTACTGTCATCGGCTTGAGAATTTTTAAAATTCTATACGGGCAAAGATACAAAAAAATAATGACATATTTTGACCATTTTTGATAATTAAATTTAAATATTTTTAAGATAGTTTTTAGTTGCCAAAACCATCCAAAGTTATAGTATCAAAAGGTCATTTTTATAAAAGGATGGTTACCCGTGCATGGATTCTTTCTTACTGTAATTTGCCATTATTGAGGCTTCATAATTTAAGAATTCCTGCCATCGTTCGTCCACATCTATTCCATCGGAATATTTCCTTGCAAAGCCTAAGAAAAGGGTATAATGGTTGGCTTCAGAAATCATTAATTCATGATAAAATTCCGCCAGTTCCTTATCAGCAATGTTTTCTGAAAGTATCTTGAATCGCTCACAACTGCGGGCTTCTATCATTGCGCCAAACAGCAATCGGTCTATTAACAGGATATTTCGTTTATGACCTTTCCTGACAAATTTATAAAGTTCGTTTACATAATCATCTTTTCGTTCCTTGCCAAGTACCCAGCCCCGGTCTAAAATCTTTTTGTGAACCATTTGGAAGTGCTGCATTTCCTCTTGTGCTAATTCAATCATTGCTTCCACCAAATCAGAGTAATCACCAAAAGTTACAATCATTGAAATAGCATTGGAGGCAGCCTTCTGTTCACAGAAAGCATGGTCGGTAAGGATTTCTTCCAGGTTTCCATTGGCAATATTTGCCCAGCGAGGGTCAGTAGCTAATTTAAGTCCGAGCATAGATTATAAAAAACCACCTACACCCACGCCTACTGACAGGTAATTGATTCCTGACTTAACGGGAATAGATGAATCATTTAAACTGAATGATGTATATTGAATGGAAATATTAAATAATAAATGTGATACGGCGACAACTTTTATTCCGCCACAAATGCCATATCCGCTGCCTGATGTAGTTAAGGCTGGCGTGCCTCCTTCAGACAATGACGTGTAGCCATACTGAAATTCCAAATATGGATAAACTTTTTCGCCTCCTGTCTTAAAATTATAGGACAAGGATCCGAAGATTTGTAATATTGACATACTTTGTCCGCCACCTGAGGAAGAAATTACAGTCAGTCCATTAAAACCATATTGACTTAGAAAAGATACTCCGCTATTTAATCCAATTTCCAAGCCATTAGTAATAAAGTGTCCTATTTGCGGAGCAACATTAAAGATGGTGAATCCGGGAGAAGTTTGTCCGTTATCCACTTCGGAATAACTGGAATAGGAAATATTCCCTGACAATTCTGTTATTCCAGCCATAGCGAATTTCTTATCACCGGAACCGGTTGCTGGATTGCTTGCAGGACTCATAGCCGGGGCAGAAGGCTTATCCTGGGAATAAGCATTACTGCAAAAAATAATGAGGATAAATAAAATTGAAACATTAAAAATACTGTGCCTGATGGCATACGAAAATTGGTTTTGGTTTTTCATTGTGAATAAATTTTTGGTTATTGGTTAATACTATTTTATCGGTACAAAAATAGGAATTTTCTGAACAACCAATATTCAATAATTTCAATACTAATAAATCTGAAAACCTTCGTGGAAAGCTAAACAGGTTTTACAATAACAAGAAGCTCCTTTGACAAAACCAGAAGTTCTTTTTACAAATGACGTTTAGGTTTTGCAAAAAGAACTTCCGGTTTATCAAAAAGAGGTTTAGCTTTCACCAAAAGAGCTCCCTGTTTTGGTAAAACCCGTTGCGATTTTGGTAAAACCGTAACAGCTTTTCTTGAAACCTAAACAGGTTTTTGTCAATAAAATGAGATTTTGTGGATTCAGGAAACTTATTCAATCTCCATCTTGCCCATACCCAAAACTTCTGAATTACCATTTATAAGTTTATAGAAATACATTCCCGAGTTTAATTGATTTCGGGTAATGGTTAGTTGGGTATTGGAACCGACAATTATAGTCCTGACTTCTTGTCCAAATAAATTATAGATATGTAAAGATGTATTATTATACGCCTCTGCTCCTTGAATATTTATGGTCGTGAAATCATGGAAAGGATTCGGAAAAATGGTAACGATATCTTTCTTGTTTTGAATCGCTGGAACGGACATAAGGCTGCTGCATGAACTGGTAAATTGTGGGACAGAAAATGCAGAAGGACCGATGTTACTGCATGTCGCAGATTCAACAGGGGCAACGAATACCAGACCAAGAGAAGTGTCTTGCACATGATCATAAATTGCAGAGTCAATGGCAGCAGTATCAGTAGTGCACCAATAATTATTGTGGAAACTTTGAGTGTTGTTTGATAAAGTATAATTCAGATTATAAGTTGAATTATTGCAAATTGCATTGCAAAAAATACTATCCGAAGTGCCGCCATATTTTATTCCCATAGCGTTGTTGGTGATTTCGTTTAAAGTAATGAAGCAGTGGGATCCGGTATATTCAAAACCAAATCCATTATGCGCTATCTTACAATTTTCCAAAGTATCGGTAATCCCATTCAGGCTGATTCCTATGTTTGCATTCGAGTCTATGATGCAATTTTTTACTGAATAATTTCCACTGCCAATTAATCCGGTAACGTTATTTTGAATTACTGTGTTGATGACTGAAATTCCACCGGCAGTGCCACCATTAAATCCGGTATTATTACAAGCAATCAAACAATTGCTCAGTGTGGAATACCCTGCAATATCAATGCCTTTATCATTATTTGCAATCACGGAATTCTTTACACTTGAAAAATAAAGATCCTCTATGCCATATTGATAATTGTTGCTGATGATGCAAGAGTCAACGTTGCATTGGGACGCATTAAGAGCGATTAGATTGGAATCAAATACAGAATTTTTGATGATAACTGTATCCACCGGAGAGGCGTTGAGAGCTATGCTTCCATATTTAAAACTGCAATAATTAAAGACAGAACTGTCGTTTTGATTCAGATAAATACTACCCCAAAAGCCTTGATACGGGGCACTTGTGTCCGCAGTGAAGATGATAGAATCAGTGGCATTACCTAATGCAATAATGGTAGATTGATTAATCTGCAATCCGCACAGATGATTGAATTTTACAGTTACACCCGGCTGAATCGTAAGCTTATATCCCGGCATTAAAACCACCGAATCAGTGATTATATAAGGGCTTCCACTAATAGACCAAGTGGTATTTGCAGAAATATTACCGGAAACATTCGTTTGTCCGATAGCTTGAAACACTGATGCCGTAAATATAATCATTGCGGCAATTGAAGTGAAGATTTTTTTCATTGTAAAAATATTTAGGTTATAATATATGATAAAATTATATGCAAAATTAAAAAGAATACAGGAAGATTATTATCTGATCATTTAGAACTTCACATTCAGCCGCAAGTTAAGCTGGCGTGTAGTGAGGTAATTCGGAACGGCATATTTGGTGCCGCTTGCATCCTGAACCCAGGTGTAGGACACGGTATTGCTGACATCCAAAAGATTGAAAACTTCAAGACTTATCCAGATGGAGGTGAAGTGTTTCAAAAAATGAATGTGGTCTGGGGCTTTGGAATTTTCGCCGACAATTTGTTTGGAAAAACCAATATCCACCCTACGGTAGAACGGCATCCTGAAGGCATCAAGGAAGTTGGTGCTGTTTGGCGGTCCGAAAGGAAAGCCACTTCCAAAGACAAGGTTCAAATTCATTTTGAAGGTAGGATGTTTAGGAATATAATCCTGGAATAAAATGCTGAAAGTAATCCGTTGGTCGGCAGGGCGTGGAATAGAACCTACTGTGTTTTTGACGCTGTCCACAGCTTTTGTATCAATTACGCCAGGGAGAATTTGTTGACCTTCGTTATTATAATAATTGTAATAACTGTTATTGGCAATGGTTTCCTTTGTTTGCATGATGGAGAGGCTTGCCCATGATTCTACATTCTTTACAAACTCGCCATTAAGCCTGAAATCAATGCCTTCAGCGAATCCTGTAGCTTGATTATTTCCAAGATAGCGGATGCGTACATCATCAATAAAATAAGGATCAAGGTTGTCTAATATTTTATAATAAGCCTCAGAAACAAATTTGAAAGGGCGATCCCAAGCCTTAAAATTGTAGTCACTTCCAAGCACAAAATGAATTGACTCCTGAGCCTTAATGTCAGTATGGAGATTACCATTCAAGTCTAGCATTTCGCGAAAGAAAGGGGGCTGATAATAGATGCCCCATGCAGCTCGAAATACAAAATCTGCCTTCCATTCTGGCTTGATGCTGAAGTTGGCGCGTGGACTGACGACATTCTGTTTATTCAAGTCCCAATAATTTGTTCTTACGCCAAGAGTCAATGTAGGTTTTGATGCAGCATCAAATACCCATTTGTTCTGAACATAACCACTGTATCTGTTTGAACTAATGTTGTGAGTAACCCACACAGGATTCTGCAAAGTGATGGCAGTATCGGGCTGAATAGGGATGGAATAGCCAGCAGAATCAACATAATTCCATTCATTGAGATTGTCGGTGATGACCTCATGCTGAACCTTGGCACCAAATTGTAATTCATTGTTTTTGCCATAAGTATAGTAGCCCTTTTCTTCAAAGTTATAGACATTCGCATTGAGGACATCGCGGGCGTGATTTATGAAAGTGCCCACACCCAGGTTGAAGGCTACATTTCCAAAATTAGAACTGCCGAGATTGTTATTTAATTGATTCAAATAAAACTGTCCTTCTATGTCATAAGATTCATTCTCATTATCCTGATAAGCAGAGAAAATAGACTTTAATTTGAAGTGTTGATTAGGGTGATAGATGAGAGTGGCTGCCCCATTCAAAGTCTGATAAGAATCTATTTCCTGCCCATCGAAATAAACAACAAAATTCAACGCAGCACTTACAGTTCCGAATGTAGTAGTTCTGTTTGAAGGAACGACATTGTACTTGTTTTCTGAAAAATTTCCAAAGACTTCAAGTTCCCATTTATCATTAATATCATAAGTCATCAGCCCTTGAACATCTGTAAAGGCAGTATTATAATCACCTTTTGTATCCAAGCTCCCAAGAACATAATTGTTTGATTTTTCCCTGAAACCAAAAAGATAAGTGAAGCGATGTCCCTTGCCTGCACTGCCTTCCAGGCTGAGGCTTTGACCTAACAGACTCAAGCTGACGGAGCCTGCAAAGTCAGTTGGTCGCTTGTATTTAATATCAAGAACCGAGGACATTTTGTCGCCATAAGCGGCATCAAAACCTCCTGCAGAAAATGCAACATTGGATACCAAATCAGAATTAATTATACTTAATCCCTCTTGCTGTCCAGCTTGAATTAAGAAGGGACGAAATACCTCGACATCATTGATGTAAACTAAATTCTCATCATAATTTCCACCGCGAACATTGTATTGATTGCTCAACTCATTATTTGAGGTAACACCAGGATAGGTCTTTACTATAGATTCAATGGAATTATTAGGACCAGGGTTAACATCGACAATTTTGGGATTGATAATTTCCATGGGAGTTCCTCTGTCAATTTTATCTTCCTTCTTGACGAATTCAGGGAGATTGGTAGAGGAGAAAACTAAAGTCATATTAAGTTTTCTCTTTTCACCCTCTCTTAGATTCACGAAGGTATGACCAATTCCTAAACCAACATAGCTAAAAATAATTGTATCATTTAAGAATGCAGGTATTGATAATTCATAAATACCCGATGAATCAGTTATAGTAAGGAAACGATTGGAGCCATACAAAGCTACTGTAGTCCCAGCCAAAGGCTTTCCTACACTATCTGAAACCATACCATAAATGGTAGCTTTGCCTTCCTGCGCAAAGCAATTGATTGAATTAAAAAAAGCGAAAATAATAACGCTGATAAGGAAAATTCTATTAAATGAGGTAGTATTATTGTAATAAAAGCAGTTCCTTTTTCGAAAAAAGCAGTTGCTTTTCCAGAAATAGCAGTTGCTTTTTTGAAAAAAGGAGTTGCTTTTTTGGAAAAAGCAACTCCTTTTCCAGAAATAGGAGTTGCTTTTCCGAGAGAAGCAGTTGCTTTTCCAAGAAAAGAAGTTGCTTTTCTGAAAGAAGCAGTTGCTTTTCCAAGAAAAGAAGTTGCTTTTTTTGGTTAAAGAATCGCTGAAACAGGCTAAATAACTTATACAGGCAATCAAAATTCTCATTTTTACTGCTGCAAACTTATCAATATATCTATTATTTACCATTCTTGAGTAAGGATAGAAAGGCAAACGAATAGTTAATACTTAAATTGTAAATGGATTTTTTGAAGGATGCATCCGGAAAAAGAATGCCTTAGCTATTCAGCATGACAGGCATCACCAACATTAGGATATCTTCATTAGCATTTCTTTCGTTTGGAGCTTCTAACAAAAGCCCGGCACGATTTGGTGAAGACATTTCAAGTACTACTTCATTTGTCCTTAAATTATTCAGCATGTCAAGAATGAAACGAGCATTGAAACCGATTTCCATATCCTCGCCTTCAAACTGGCAAGTCATTCTTTCTTGAGCGGCATTCGCAAAGTCAAGGTCTTCAGCAGAAACCTGTAATTCACTGCCTGTAATCTTCAAACGAACCTGGTGCGTTGATTTATTTGAGAAAATAGAAACGCGCTTTATTGAACTTAAAAAAGTCTGACGATCAACAGTCAATTTATTAGGATTCTCTTGTGGAATGACGGCTTCGTAATTCGGGTATCTACCATCAATCAACCGACATATTAAAGTGATATTATTAAAGGAAAAGAAAGCATTGGAATTATTATAATTGATATTCACCTTAGTGTCCTCTGAAGGAAGCGCATTCTTCAAAAGATTCAAAGGTTTCTTTGGTAAAATAAAAGAAGTTTCAACGGTTGATTTCAAATCATTCCTTCGGTAACGAACTAACTTATGGGCATCTGTGGCAACGAAGGTAATATTATCTAATCCTATTTGAAAAAACACCCCTGTCATTACTGGTCTCAACTCATCATTCCCAGTTGCGAAAACAGTTTTCACGATAGCATCAGAAAGTACGCCGGTAGGCATCTCCAAGGTCTTCACATCATCAATTTCAGGAACGCGTGGAAACTCTTCTCCATCCTGACCGGAGAGACTGTATTTCCCATAATCAGAGCTTAATTCGATAGAGAAATTATCAGTACTAAAAGTGAATGTCAAAGGCATTTCAGGAAAGGTTTTCAAAGTCTCCAAAAGTATGCTGGCAGGGATAGCGATCTTCCCATTTTCCCTCGCTTCCACATTCATCTTTGTAGTCATTGTTGTTTCAAGGTCGGATGCAGAAATGATCAATTCGCCATCATTAATATCAAAAAGAAAGTTCTCTAAGATTGGCAATGGAGTGTTGGAATTCAGCACTCCGCTTATGGTTTGAAGGTTCTTCAGAAGAAGCCCGCTGGATACAATAAATTTCATAGTTTAAATTTTTATTTGGGGTGCAAAGATATATTATTAAAACGAATCCAAAATCAATTGTTGATAAATTAAACTTTGGGTTTCTTGCCAACAGACTTTTTGAAATAATCAAAGGAGACCATGATGGCATCAAAAACATAATGCTGTATGACCACAAAATCCTTCCCGTTATTAATCAATGCAAACATTCGGTCAATATCATATTTCAAGGGTTTTCCATTATCATCAACAATCACCGAATCTTTTTTATTCAGCATTTTCAGATATGCTTTAATCATATCCTTCGAGCCTTTGTTATCAACAACAGTGATTATCGCAATTGGATTGGTTGCTAATATAGAATCCTTGGTTTGTTGGGGCACTCCATTTGCAAAACCTTCAAAGTTGACATGCTTGAATAGCCCGACAATTGTGGAGACTTTAGCTGTGTCAACAATTGGTTTTTCCTTTTCATCACCGCTGTATGCCGTAAAAGTTTTTGCATCTATTTTATAGGAATATTTTCTATCCTTATTAGGATATTCCACAAAGATATTTGTGATTTCATCGGGATAATAATTAAAAACGGTGCGGTCTCTCCATAAATCTTCTTCAGTAAAATAGCGAGTAGTTAAATAGCCATTGAAGCCTGGAATGTAGGTGACAAAAGGCGTACTGGAATTCTCAATCATCATGAAAGTACCCATATTATCCTGTGTCGAGCCGCCGACATAATAAGTTTTCAAATGTTTGTCTTTACTGTAAATTTCAACTTTCATTCCAGAAGTCGAGAGGGCTTTGATGACATTATTATAAGCCGATTTAGCAACCGGTGCGCGGACATCAATTTGATTGATTGTTTCCAAAAGTGTTTTCATGGCATCATTCCGTGCCGCAAATTTCCCATTCACGGTCCATTGCCCGGCAGCTTCCCTTGTTAACGTTACTTGCGAGGGGCTTTTGTCAGCCATAAAAATCTTAGTAATCGAAGCGGTATCCTTCACCGCAAAATCTTTTAATGACTCTTTGATAGTTCCTTTTCTATTCGTCAATACTAAAATTATGGCTGCAAAAGCAAGCAGCAAAAAGATGATCAAGGTGATTCTATTTTTCTTCATGAATGATTTATCAGGTCTTAGACTATTATTTTATCAGGCTGCAAACTTATGAAA
>Ga0206816_1022_pt2 | contig 41127 bp, 33 predicted proteins | sample Alteio_BWOrgCont_88_FD_152866 | JGI IMG/M metagenome (GOLD analysis project Ga0206816, IMG submission 152866) | Enriched cells from forest soil in Barre Woods Harvard Forest LTER site, Petersham, Massachusetts, United States -... | ecosystem: Environmental > Terrestrial > Soil > Temperate forest >... | reverse complement strand
TCCCCACCAGGTAAACTCTTTGTATGTTGCTTAATTCCATTTTCATTTCAAAAAGGCCCTCTCTTTTTTGGAAAAGAGGGCCAGTTATTAATTGTTAATTTGTTATTTGGATAACCTCTTTTGCAATAACTTCATCGGCATGTGGCATAGCCATTTTACCGATATTACTGCTTATTTTTTTTTGTTGTTCCTTATCATTTAAAAGTTCAATTGCTTTATCTATTAATTTGGCTTCCGCATCCCTGTCGGCCACAAATACTGCTGCATGATGCCCCACCAAAGCCAACGCGTTCTTAGTTTGATGGTCCTCGGCCACATTTGGCGATGGCACCAGTATAACCGGTTTCTTCACCATGCACAATTCGGCAATAGTCCCTGCGCCCCCCCTTGATATAATGATATCGGCAGCAGCATAAGCCAAATCCATCCGATTTACAAACTCCATTATTTTTATATTAGGGTGATATTCTTCGCCCAACTGTTCAATTAATGTTTTATAGTAGAACTTGCCTGTTTGCCATATCACTTGTACATCGGCTGCTATTAATTTATCCAACCCTGCCAGCACACTGTTATTTAACGTACGCGCACCCAAGCTGCCGCCCGTAATCATTATCGTTTGTTTAAAAGCTGATAATTTATACAATTCTAAAGCCTGTATCCGCTTGCCTGCTATTTGAACCGACTCCCTGCGTATAGGGTTACCCGTTTTAATAATTCTATCAGCCGGGAAAAATTTATCCATGCCGTCAAAAGCAACGCATATTTTTTTTGCCTTTTTACCAAGCCATTTGTTGGTAATACCTGCGTACGAGTTTTGTTCTTGTATTAAATAGGGCACTCCTTTTAACGATGCAGCATACAACAACGGACCTGAAGCATAACCCCCAACACCCACCGCCGCATCAGGTTTAAAATCCCTTATTATTTCTAAGGACCTTTTCACACTATTAAACAGCTTAACCGGGAACAATAAATTCTTTAGTATCGACTTACGCTGTATACCCTGTATGTTCAACCCAATAATTTCATAACCGGCTGCAGGCACTTTTTCCATTTCCATACGCCCCAAGGCGCCTACAAATAATATTTCGGTATTCGGATCCTGTTTTTTCAAAGCATTGGCAATAGCAATAGCCGGGAAGATATGTCCTCCAGTGCCGCCACCACTAATGATTATTCTTTTACTTGATTTCACCGATTTATTATTTTGATTTCACTGATTTATGCCATGCTGATTTGTTGATTTCCTGCTTCTCTTATTTCTCCTACCACTACCTTTTTAGGTTCGTCAATATCACGACTAACTGATAATATAATTCCAAATGCGATACTGGTAAACAGGATGGACGTGCCGCCCATACTGATTAATGGCAATGGCACCCCTGTTACCGGCCCAAGCCCTGCGGCAACGGCCATATTTGCAAATGCTTGTATGGTTAGACTAAAACTTAGCCCGGCGGCCAGTAAGGCGCCGAACGCTTTAGGGGCTTTGGTTACTATTTTTATACATCTATATAGTAAAAACAGGTAAATACCTATCAAAACTATGCCGCCTGTTAAACCCGTTTGTTCAATTATAATGGCATATATTTCATCTGAATAGGCCTCGGGCAGGTAATTCACTTCATTGCTATTTCCTAACCCTTTACCAAAAACACCGCCTGTAGCAATAGCAATTTTAGCATGATCGCTTTGGAAAGATTTAGCCCGATCTGCCTTTTCAGGATGTAAAAAAGTTTCAATGCGGGTAGCATATAGTGTATGCCGCGGTCCAAATGCTACAATACATGATAATACTATTAAACCACCTAAACACACCACACCTATCTGTTTTACGCTTATACGGCCTATAATAAGCAGCAAAATACTCACACCAAATAGCATAATTCCCGTTGACATGTTTGCCCAGGCTATCAAAGCAAACACCATACAAACCGCACTCATTATTGGAATGAACGATTCTTTAACGTTCTTTATATTTTCCTGTTTCCGTGATAGGGTTCGTGCGAGGTAAGTGATCAATGCCAGCTTGGCTAAATCAGATGTTTGAAAACTTAACCCTGTGCCGGGTATGGCTATCCACCGGCTGGCTTCGTTAAGCCTACTCCCAAATATTAAAGTGTAAAACAATAACGGGATAGTTATATACATTAATAATTTTGATATTCCCGAGTAATACCGATAATCTATCTTATGCGAGATGTACATTAACACGATACCACCGATGATCATAAAAAAGTGCTTCATCAACTTAAATTCCGGACTAACCCCTGATTTATAAGCCAAGGTGCCAATGGAACTATAAACAGAAAGCATAGAAATAATCGAAAGCAATATGACTACCAGCCATATCCACTTATCTCCTCTTACGTTATTTAGCACCTGCTTCATTTTATATTGATTTCACTGATTATTTTTTGATTTCACCGATTCAACCACTCATAATTCCTTAACCGCCTGTTTAAACTGGTTGCCCCTGTCTTCATAATTTTTGAAAAGGTCGAAACTTGCACATGCAGGCGATAGCAATACTGTATCTCCTTTGGTAGCCAAATGATAGGCAACTGTCGCAGCTTCCTGTGCCGACAGGGTATTTACAATTATTTCCACATCATTTTCAAAAGCATCATGAATGCGCTGGTTATCTTTACCCAGGCAAACAATTGCCTTTACCTTTTGCTTTACCAAATCTTTCAACATCGAGTAATCATTTCCCTTGTCTACGCCGCCCAATATCAGTACTACATCGGTAGTCATGCTCTCCAGCGCATACCAGGTAGAGTTCACATTGGTGGCCTTCGAATCATTGATAAAGCTGATGCCCGATATTTTACCTACCGATTCCAACCGGTGTTCAATGTTTTTAAAGGTCGCTAAGCTCTCCCTCAGGGTGTTGTTGCGTAATTCGAGCACTTTTGCTACAATGCCCGATGCCATGGAATTGTAAATGTTGTGCTTGCCTTGTAGGGCCAGTTCGGTTATCGACATTTCAAAATGTTGTTGGTGTGCGTTTATGACAATATTGTCCTTTTCGAGATATGCTCCCTGTTCGATCTTTTTAGTAATAGAAAATGGTAACTGTAGCGCGGTAAATGTTCTGCCAGCCATTCCTTTTATGGTTTCCGGGTCATCGGCGCAGTATATAAATACATCATCAGGGCTTTGATTTCGGGTAACCCTGAATTTTGATGCCGCATAATTCTCCAGTTTATAATCATACCTGTCCAAATGGTCAGGCGTAATGTTTAATAATACTGCTATGTCCGATTTAAACTCGTACATATCATCCAGCATAAAGCTGCTTAACTCCAGCACATAGATGTCAAACTTCTCTGTAGCCACCTGGTAGGCAAAGCTTTTACCAATATTTCCTGCCAACCCCACATTCAATCCTGCGTTTTTGAGGATGCTATAAGTCAAGGCGGTGGTGGTTGTTTTACCGTTCGACCCTGTTATACCTATTATCTTCGCATCGCAATACCTGCCTGCAAACTCAATTTCAGACAAGATCGGAATGCCTTTTTCTTTTATTTTTTTAACTATCGGGGCCTTATCAGGAATACCGGGACTTTTTATTACCTCGGCTGCCTTCAATATCTCGTCCTCCGTATGTCCACTCTCTTCAAAGCGGATGTTCCAATCCTCCAATTGTTTCCGGTAATGTCCGTCAATACTTCCAAAATCCGACACAAAAACCTCATAACCCTGCTGTTGAGCAAGATATGCCGCACCCACACCGCTTTCGCCGGCGCCAAGGATTGCTATGAGTTCTTTATCGGTCATTTTTTATTTTTTGATTTCACCGATTTTACTGGTGATTTCACTGATTTTATTTTTTACTTAACATAATTACCACTACTCACTACTCACTACTCACTACTCACTACTCACTACTCACTACTCACTACTCACTACTCACTACTCACTACTCACTACTCACTACTACTATCTCAATTTCAACGTCGCTACCGTCAATATCGCCAGCATAATGCCGATGATCCAAAACCGGGTTACAATTTTTGCTTCGTGAAACCCTTTCTTTTGGTAATGGTGATGTAATGGCGACATTAAAAATATCCGCCTTCCTTCCCCATACTTTTTACGGGTATATTTAAACCAGCTCACCTGCAACATTACTGACACCAGTTCTATCAGGAATATCCCGCACAACAATGGCAGTAATAACTCTTTCCGTATCAGGATCGCGAAAACCGCTATAATACCACCAATTGCCAGGCTGCCGGTATCGCCCATAAATACCTGTGCCGGGTATGAGTTATACCATAAAAATCCGACACAAGCACCGACAAAGGCCCCTGCAAAAACCACCAGTTCGCCCGAGTTGGGGATGTACATAATATTCAGGTAATCGGAAATAAAAATATTGCCGGATACAAAAGCCAGTATAGCAAGCGTGACCCCTATTATTGCCGAGGTACCCGTTGCGAGTCCATCAATGCCATCAGTAATATTGGCCCCGTTTGATGTGGCTGTAATAATGAAAATCATAAAGAACAGGAATACCATCAGCGTATATTTTTCGTAGCCCCGCCCTAAAAACTTCACCACCTTGCCATAATCCAATTCATTGTTTTTATAAAATGGTATCGTAGTTTTGGTTGATTTCACGTCCTGTGTATAAACCGGCACATTTACGCCGCCTTTCATCCTCATGTGAAAATCAACCTTGGCATCTATCATAGTTTTGGGGCTAACTTCCTGGCGTATTACAATATCCTTATTGTTATACATGGTAAAACCCACAATAAGCGCCAAACCAACCTGGCCTATTATTTTAAATTTTCCGGCTAAGCCTTCCTTATTCTTTTTAAACACCTTGATATAATCATCCAAGAAACCAATAGCGCCCAACCATACGGTGGTTACTATCATTAGTATCACATATACATTATCCAGTTTGGCAAATAGCAACGTGGGTACCAATATTCCTAAAATGATGATGAGCCCGCCCATTGTTGGCGTGCCTGCCTTTTGCATCTGACCTTCCAAACCCAGGTTTCTTACCGTTTCGCCTACCTGTTTAAAGCGCAGATAATCTATTAACCGGCGGCCATAAACCGTAGTCACTATAAGCGACACAATCAGCGCCATTGCCATTCGGAACGTGCTGTACTGGAACACCCCCGCGCCGGGGATGTTGTAGTTTTTGTCTAAATAACTGAATAGATAGTAAAACATAATTTTTAATGTGCAGATATGCGGATGTGCAGATGTGCAGATGATTTTAATTGGTTTACACTTGCGTTAATTATCATTTAGTTATACTTCTTTATCTCTTTTAAACCTTTTCCACCAATTCAATTTGTCGATGAAATTATCTTGCCAAGTATTTTTTTAATTGAAATTATATCATCACTCATACTCTGCTCAGACGGGTAGTTATTTGCATGTCTACATAAACTCAACCAGTAATCCGTTTCTTCCGCTTCTTTATAAGCTATCTTGCATTTATGTTTAAAATCACCTTTGCTTTCTGCTCCTTGCGCTTCCCGCACATTAGCACCTATTGATGTGCCGCTTCTAAAAAGTTGATTTGCCATATTATATTTTCTCTTCGATTCAAGAATTTCCATAAACTCAATTATTTTTAATGAAAAACTGAATGTCAGATCGACAATTAAATTTGGCTTGTCACTCATATTATTTTATTAATCTATTCTTCATAATATCTATCTGCACATTTGCACATTTGAAATCTGCACATCTATGTCATTTGCTTAAATTGGTTCAGTAATTCTTCCTTATCATCAAAGTGATTTTTCACACCTTTTATTTCCTGGTATTTTTCATGGCCTTTGCCGGCAAGCAGGATGATATCTCCCGGTTGCGCCAGCATACAGGCTGTCTTTATAGCTTCGCGCCTGTCGCTTATGCTTACGGTTGATCGTTTAAAATCCGCAGGCACACCAACTTCCATATCCTTAATAATCTGCGCCGGATCTTCTGAGCGCGGGTTATCAGAGGTTAAAATCACCTTGTCGCTCCAATCGCAGGCTACTTTGGCCATTATGGGGCGTTTGGTTTTATCGCGGTCTCCACCGCAGCCAATTACGGTTATCACTTTTTCGTTCCCCTTGCGGATGTTGTGGATGGTGCTCAATACATTTTGAACCGCATCGGGCGTATGAGCGTAATCAACTATCCCGATGATTTTATTCGGCGCAACTATATAATCAAACCGCCCTTCGGCACCCGATAACTTACTTAGACTGGTTAATACTTTCGCCCTATCCTGCTCCAATAGCATCGCGGCAGCATAAACAGCCAACAGGTTATAAGCGTTGAAGCTACCTACCATTTTAAACCAAACTTCCTCGTTGTCAATTTGCAGCAATAAGCCCCCAAACTGGTTCTCTAATATCTTGGCTTTATAATCGGCCATGCTTTTAAGAGCATACGTTTTTTTATGTGCTTTCGTATTTTGCAGCATTACATTGCCATTTTTGTCGTCAACATTTGTTAACGCGAACGCACTTTTTGGCAGGCCGTCAAAAAAAGCCTTCTTGGCTTTAAGGTAATTATCGAATGTTAAATGATAGTCGAGATGGTCATGTGTAAGGTTGGTGAATATCCCGCCAGAAAAATTCAACCCGGCTATTCTATTCTGCGCCACGGCGTGCGAACTTACTTCCATAAAGCAATAGTCGCAGCCTTGCGCCACCATTTCATCCAGCAACATATTCAATTCAACCGGGTCTGGCGTGGTATGGGTGGACGCAATTATAGCATCATTGATCTGGTTCTCAACCGTTGATAACAAACCGCATTTATAACCGAGGTCGCGAAATAATTTATAGAGCAGTGTGGCGATAGTGGTTTTACCATTGGTACCTGTTACCCCTATCAACTTTATTTTATTGGACGGGTTATCATAAAAATTCGCGCTAACAATTCCTAACGCAACTGCCGAATCGGCTACCATTAAAAAATCAGCCTCGGCGGCAGTTCGCCCCGGCAACTCTTCGCATATTACAGCAACCGCGCCATTATTAACAGCCTGTTCAATGTAGATATGGCCATCAGCAACAGTTCCTCTCACGGCTACAAATAAGCAACCCGGCACCACCTTACGCGAGTCGAACACAACGGCGCTGATCTCAACATCAGCGCTGCCCTGTAGTTGGGTAAACGGAAGCCCGGTTAATATGTCGCTTAAATATCTCATTGCAATTCTATCAGTATTTTAGTTCCCTTTGGCATCGCGCTGCCGCTTGCTATTGATTGGGTTGAAACCACACCGCTGCCCCGCACAGTTACTTTATAACCGGCATTGCCTAATGCATATAAAGCATCGGTCAATCCCATACCTGTTACAGTTGGGACAATGCCGGTTTTGTATTTACTATCATCATAAGCCAGGCCATTGGTGGTATCAATACCGGTATTGGTGGATGCGTATAGTGGCTTAATACCTAATTTATCATATACCTTTTTTAACGCAACCGTATTCCCCGCTTTAACTTTTGGCATAGTGGTATTACCCACAAAATGCGTAGGCGTGTTTTGGTTGATCTGCAAATCATGCGCAAAAACCTTATCAGCAATTTCTCTAAACACAGGCCCCGCCACGTATGCTGCGAGGAAGTTACCTACGGTTGGATTATTGATCACCACGATCATGGAATATTTAGGGTGATCTGCGGGAAAATACCCACAGAACGAAGCCTGGTAAGTTTTCTTTTCGCCATACCCCGAATTTCCATTTGCAACCTGCGCGGTACCTGTTTTACCCGCTACCGGATAAAGGTTGTTTTTAATAAAAGTTTTGCCGGTTCCGTTGAGTACCACACCTTCTAGCAAGGCTTTCATTTTACCTAACGTAGCATCCGAGCAAACTTTTGGATTGATCACCCTTGCCTGGAAACGCTCCACTGTGTTGCCCATTCGTTGTATTTCTTTAACAAATATTGGGGCTATCATTTTGCCGTTGTTGGCAACTGAATTATATAAGGTAAGCATCTGCAGCGGTGTCATCTGCATTTCGTACCCATAAGCCATTTGCGGAAGTGTTAATTTGCTCCAACTCCTGTTTGATGGATTTTTAACTATCGGTTGTGCTTCGCCGGGTATTTGCAATTGCAATTTCTCATTCAAATGCAATACATTTTGAAGATTGTCTGTGTACTCGCGTGGATTATTGGTATAATTAGAAGAAACAAACTTCACAACGGCCACGTTTGACGATTCTTCAAAAGCATGCTTTGCAGTCATAGGGCTGGGCAGATACTCGGCATCTTTAAAAGTTTTTAACAGCTTGTCGTTATTATACATGCTATAACTGCCGCCTTCAACATTTACCATTGTATTGGTATCAATTTTATGCTGATCAAACAGCGTCATGTATGATGCCAACTTAAAGGTTGAACCGGGGTCCTTAGCATCACTTATGGCGTAATTCAGTCTTTCTTCATAATCACCATCCTTCGTACGGGTAAAATTAGCAATGGCCCTTATCTCGCCCGTGCCTACGTCCATCAACACTACGCAGCCGTGATCGGCCTGGCTTTTTATCAATTGATTTTTAAGCGCCCGTTGCGCAAGGTCCTGGTAGTTAACATCAATAGTGGTTATAATGTCCGCGCCGTCTTTGGCGGGTATTTCTTCCTCGCCGTTATTCACCGGCATATAAACACCACCCGCAATACGCTGCATTAAACGTTTGCCGTTTTCGCCATTAATATAATTGGCAAAAGCGCCTTCCAGTCCCACCGCATTTTTTACATTTTCGTTCTTGTAGCCAATGGTACGCTGCGCCAATGTATGGAATGGGAATAGCCGCTTATTTTGCGGGATGATATTCAAGCAACTTCCATATCTGCCCAAATTAAACAACGGAAACTTCTTGATCTTAGCCAGTTCGGTATAGGTAACCTTTTTTCTAATTAGCTGATAGCGCGAACTATCTCTGCGCGCATTGCGCAGCATCCTTGAATAGTCTGTTGCCGATCTGTCGGGATATAATTCTGATAATTTCAACGCCAGCGAATCTACTCCTCCATAAAACACTTTATCATTAACAATGCTCCCGGCCAGCATATCCATGTGCAATTCATATTCAGGTACCGATGTGGCTAATAAACTACCGTCAACCGAAAGTATATTACCATGAGATGCCTCTACACTTTCGTATTTGGTGGATAGCGTTTGCGACATGGCCCTCCATTTTTTTCCCTGCACAAACTGCACACGATACAATTGCACCACTACCGCGCCTGCAAAAAGCAGGATCAATCCAAAAGCGATATAAACCCTAAGCAGTATATTGGTTCTAATTCCCATCACTTGCCTCCTTTACTATTATTTTTGTTGCAGGTTGCACAGATTCTTTTAAACCGAGGGTATCAACGCGTTTTGCAACTTCTGTCAGCGTACTTTTATAAGCCAGGTCGGCCTTGGTTACTTTATAGCCGTAACTTAGTTCCTTTACTTCCTTACCCAACTTATCTATATCGCGTATATTCTTTTCGGCCAGGTGTTGGTTACCTATGTATACCATGCCCAACAATGCCAGGTACAAAACAAAAGGCAGTGCTTTTACAGCTTTTTCGGCGCTAAAAAAGCCGTTACTAAAAAACTGGATTAAAAAATTGTCGGGTATCTCCTTTTTTACAGGTTTTTCCTCAACAATCAATTCGCCCAACTCCTCTTCCGGAATTTCTGTACGTAAACGATTGGTCATTTTTTTACAGCTATTCTAAGTTTTGCACTACGTGCCCTATTGTTAATTTTTATCTCTTCTTCTGATGCAACTATGGCACCACGGCTTATAGCGTCAAAAGGCTTTTGATCGTTTCCAAAAAAGTCCTTCTCCACATCGCCGCTGAATTTACCTTTGGCGATAAAGTTCTTCACCAACCTGTCTTCCAGCGAATGGTATGACATCACCACCAACCGCCCGCCCGAAACCAATACCTTGGCAGATTGAATTAAAAAATCTTTCAATGCTTCCAGTTCCTGGTTTACTTCTATCCGCAATGCCTGAAAAACCTGCGCTAAGTATTTATTCTCTTTTCCTTTGGGTATGCGTGCCGATATGGCATTTTTCAGATCAGCCACGGTAACAATAGGCGCATTTAATCGTGCTGTTACTATTGTATTGGCCAACGACTTCGCATTTTGAATTTCTCCGTAAATACCGAAAATGCGATGCAGTTCGGCTTCGCTATAAGTGTTAACAACTTCTTTGGCGCTTAATTCGGATGATTGGTTCATGCGCATATCCAGTTCTGCATCAAACCGAATGGAGAAACCCCGCTCCGCTTGATCGAACTGATAAGATGATACGCCCAGATCGGCTAAAATGCCGTCAACCGGGATAGCATTATGCAGGCGGCAAAAGTTTTTTAGATAGCGGAAGTTTTGATCAATGAACGTAAAACGCTCATCGTCAATTAAATTCTGCTGCGCATCGGCATCCTGGTCAAATGCCAGCAATGCGCCGTCTTTACCTAAATGTTTTAATATTTCCTTAGAATGGCCGCCGCCGCCGAAAGTGACATCAACATACGTACCATCCTTACGGATGTTCAACCCTTCAATACATTCCTGTAGCATTACAGGGTTATGATAATTACTCATCATCACTCCTCCTTCCTGCACCGCCCATTACTTCTTCGGCAAGTTTTGCAAAGTTTTCGGGTTCATTGTCTAACTGTGCATTGTATGCATCCTCGGCCCAAACTTCTATTTTGTTGAACTGGCAGGCCAGTACCACATCCGATTCGATACCCGCATATTCCAGTAAAGACTTTGGTAAGAGTACCCGACCTGCACCGTCTAACGTTAATTCTGAAGCGCCACGGGTGAAGTAACGCATGAATTCGCGCGTTTTTTTCTCGTATTGGTTTCGTTTTTCAAGCTCCTCGACTATCTTATCCCACTCTTTACGCGTGTAGATAACCAAATGCTTTTCAAAACCGCGATTGATCACCAGGCCCTTATCACCAGCTTCGGGAAGCTGCTTTTTAAGGCCAACAGGGACCATCATGCGACCTTTGGCATCCAGTTTACAATCAAATTCACCTAAAAATTTTGACATAATTACACTTTGGCAATATTGTAGAGTAAAAGTAAAGTACTTTTACCACTTTTTAACACTTTTTACCACCAAAAGTTTTCAACACATTACATCATTCTTTTTTTACCACAAAATTTAAAATTGAAACTAAATGCCTGTATTATAAAAGCATACTTATTAACATGCTAACAAGTAAAATACTATTTTAGTGGTATGGATATTTTGACTGCCGGTATAAACGATATAGAGGAATTAGCTGCGGTTGAAATTGAAAGTAAACAACAATCATTGGCAGAGGTCATTGAACCGTTTGAGATTGACCATGATAGCCGCTTATACAGATGGAGAACTTACTTTAGAGCAGAATCGCCGCAAACCTCGAAACCTGAACGTGTAGTGTTTAAAGCGGTACTTGAGGGAAAGCTAATCGGCTACATAGCCGGCCACTTAACCACACGCTATAATAAGGATGCCGAGATACAAAGTTTTTATGTGTTAAAGCAGCATCAGCGAAAAGGCATCGGGAAATTATTGCTTTCAAAATTTACAGAATGGCTGGAAACACGGCAAGCCAAAAGTTTATGCGTGGGGATAGCTGAAAATAACCTTTACAAGGCATTTTATTTAAAACACGGCGGGCAGTTTTTAAATGAGCATTGGATTGTTTGGGATGATATCAAACATATTGATAAAGCTTTATTATAATTTGATTTTCTATATTTATGCCGTGAAAAAAAGCCTATTCCTTTTAATTGCGATATTGTTTATTGCTGCTATCGCAAAAGCTCAAACCGGATGGGTAACCCATAAAATAGATAGTAAAATAACAGTGAAATTCCCTTCTGAACCAAATGAACCTAAGCCGGGCATTTTTAATTCTATATCAAAAGACAGCACAAACTGCATTTGTACCAGGGTTGAGTTTGGTAAAATTGGGCTTGATTCTGCTGCTTTGGCTGCCGTAAAAACCACGCCTGAGTTTGTTGCCGAAGTAAAAGTTGGCATGAAACAAAGCCTGCCGGATGTTGACCTGGAAGATTTAAAAATTGGTACCTGGAAAGGGTTTACAAGTTATACTACATCGGGAGTAAATCCAAAAGGAAAAAGAATTGATTATTTTATGTTCATCATCGGCAGCGATGTATATACGCTTGTAACCATTCGGAATATAGCGGTTAATGCCAACGATAAAGATGCTTTTTTTGCTTCGGTTGAATTAGCACACTAAATTATGCAATAAAGCGCACCGCCCTTTTCACCCATCTTATCCACCAGTTTTTCTACCTCAGTATCTTTTTCTAATACAGGTGCATGATGCGGTTTTATTCGCGCATCAATGATCAGCGGACCTTTACACCCCCAGTGTTTATGTTCGGTAAAGCTATTTATACCATAAATATCGTGCGATGGATTACTGCGGGTAAAGGTTACCCAAACAAAGTTATTTAAGTTTTGAGCCGTAAAAGCGGCATCATTGCAAAGCACTATTAACGGTAAACCGCTGAGGTCACCTTCGCCTAAATGTTCCTGCAATATTTCAAGCATTAAAGGCATATCGCTGCTGCGGATGTTTTTGGGTATCTCTACCGCAAGCACACCCGGCATTACCATTTTAAATAGTTCAAATGGCTTGGGCAGATCGAACCCGGCAGGCAACTCATTCCATAGCTCTCTTTTAATTTCGCCGGCTACTGTTACAGCAACTTTACTTCCTGAATTTAGGCTATCGCCGCTATAATCAAGCGTATCAATAGAAGTTTTGGTATAAAAATGCAGGTCGCGGGTTAGGTCAATGCGTTGCAGGATATGTTTTAAAAATCCGCCAATATCGTTTACATCAAGCGCCGGGTTGTCTTCTTTAGCGGCGATAAAAAGGTATTTAGCCAAACTCAATTGCCCTTTTCCTAAAATATGATTGGCTATGGTTAATATCTCCTGCGGTTTGCGTTCGTTTATATAAGGTGTATATCGTTCGCTGCCTATGGCAAATAATAACGGGTGGACACCTGCTGCATCAACAGCGTTTACCGCATGTAGCCCGGGTATTTGTTCGGATAAAGCCGAGCCGGTAATTTCGTGTATTAACGCGCCAAAGCTGGTATCTTCCTGCGGCGGGCGGCCCACTACCGTAAACGACCATATCGCATCCTGACGATGATATACATTATGCACTTTTAACAACGGAAACGGATGCTTCAAACTATAATAACCCAAATGATCGCCGAACGGGCCCTCTGGTTTATTATCATGCGGCATAACTGTGCCCGTTATTACAAAGTCGGCATCTGACGAGATACAAAAACCCTCATCATCATAAAAATATCTAAAGCGGCGGTTGCCTAATGCCCCGGCAAATGTCATTTCAGACAATCCTTCGGGTAATGGCATTACTGCGGCAACGGGATGAGACGGCGGGCCGCCTATAAATATACTCACTTTTAAAGGCTGGCCTTTCGCATTGGCCTTGGCTTGGTGAACGCCAATGCCACGGTGCAATTGATAGTGCAGGCCAATTTCTTCATTCAAAATATAATCGTTACCGCCCATCTGTATACGGTACATGCCCAGGTTGGCATTCATAATGCCGGGCTTGTCCATATCCTCGGTATAAACCTGTGGCATGGTAACAAACGGGCCACCATCTTTGGGCCAGTTCACTATTTGCGGCAAATCGCTGATATGGCATTTGCTAAAATTGCTGATACTCCCGCTTTTCATTGGCAAAGCCGATATAGCAGTCAGCGCGACACTAGCATATTTAAAAGGATGTTTTAAGGCTTTTATAGGATCTGATTTAAGGTCGATGAGCGTTTTTACCTTATCCAGCGTACCCCTAAAAATGAAGCGCGACCGTTCCAGTGTTCCAAATAAATTTGATACTGCAGGGAATTTGCTGCCTTTTACATTTTCAAATAATAAAGCGGGGCCTGCATTCTCAAACACGCGTAAATGGATAGCCGCCATTTGCAGGTAAGGGTCAACTTCTTCCTTAATACGGATCATGTGTCCGTTTTTCTCCAGGTCATTTAAACAGGCGCGTAAACTTGGGTAACCCATATTTGTTAGCTAATGGGCACAAATGTACAAATCGCCAAACTATTTAACCGGCTTTTTAAACGAGTCGGCAGCTTGGTTACCCAATGCCGGGCTGCCCAGATAGCTCCATCGCAACCCGACTATGTATTTGTTCATGGCTTTGTCTATTTGGTCGACAGTTACTTTGCTGATCATTTCGGGTAACTGATCTGAGAGCTGCCACCCTCCTAAAACTTCGGCTATACCCAACGAGCCGGTTATTGCCGCCGTGCTCTGCTGTTTGATGTAATTATTGGTTATGTAACCGCTTTTTAAGTTCACCAGGCCTTCATCTGTTAAGCCATTACTTCTAACGCGGTTTAGTTCGTTAACCATAACATCTACCGCCTCCTTTGGTTTAGTGGTGCTTACAAACATTAACGAATAAGGCATTTGCCCCATTACTGACGATGCGCCGGGGTCATAGCTTAAATTCAACTTGGTTCGCAACGAACTAAATAAGGTGCCGCCCAAACCTGATACACCGATACGGTAGGCAACATAATCAGGACTGTTAACCGCAGGCGAATTCATAATAGCATTAATATAATTGGTAGCCAGGTCACGGCCCTCGCTTAAAACTTTATAGTCGTTCCAAACAGGGGTATGGTAAACAGGCGGCGTGTATGAACGTGCGGGCATTGCCGCAAACGTTGCTTTGATCTTGGCTATCAGCTCTTCCTTACTTATCTTCCCGGCTACAACTATAAATACCTGGTTCTTGTTGAATATACTTGCATAATAAGCTTTAAGGTTAGCAGGAGTTAGCTTTGCAATAATATTGTCGTCACCGTTAGGGTCCGTTGCATAAGGCGTTCCGTCAAAAGCATTTTTCAAGATGAGTTGCTCCGACCGTTTATCAGGGTCCGATTGTTCGGATCGTATTTTACCGATTATTTTATTTCTCAATAACTCCACTTCGTTAGCCTCAAAAACCGGGTTATTTATTGCTTCGGCAAACAGGTCCCACCCCTCGTTAAAGTATTTTTTGGCGCAGTCCATTTCAATGTCGCCATAATCATATTCAGCTTCCGAGCCGATATCTATGCTGTATTTATCTGCCCTGTCTCTAAACACATTACCGGTATATTTTTTTGTCCCGCACTCGGTTGTAGCTTCCAGCGCAAAACTTTCAATACCGGCCTGGCTCGCAGGATAATTGGTTACACCGCCACGGTAAAACATTCGTACATTAACAATTTCTTTTACGGTAGGCTTAAATATCACCTTTATCCCGTCCACATCAAACGAAGTTGCATTTGATTGCGCAAATACCCCTGGAATTGCGCGGCCTATTATTAGTAATGTTATAAATATTTTTTTCATTGGTTTAGATTTTAATTAACTGCTGTAAAAAAACTTTGCGGGTTTACACGCGCTTTTTGATCGGGGCTTATCAGCATACCAGCGCAAAAAGGCTTATTTTTAATATATTTACGCAGGTACGCCTGCACATCGGCGCGTGTAGTTTTTTGCAGGTTGGCGTTGTAGGTTGTATAATAATCCAGCGATGCCGATGCCCACCAAAACGATAGCACCTGTACAAAGTCGGATGTTACCTCTTCTTCGCGTATTTTTAGTATTTCCAGTTTTTCTTTGGACGTAGCTATCTGTTCATCTGTAAAATAATCATCGCTGTCCATCAACTGCAACTGGCGTTTCACTTCTGCCATACATTCTTTAACCTTTTCAGGGTTTGGCACTACCACAAGCGTGATAGGCCCCACATGGTGCAGGGTTAAATAGCTTATATCAACATCAAGCGCCAGGCCCGATTGCACCAATGCCTTTTTTAGTTTTGATGAGTTTTGATTTAGAATATAAGAGCATACATCTGCCGCGTATGTCGCTTTAACGTCGTTGCGGGTATCGGGTCCCGGCCAGTCTATCATAATGATCGGCACCTGCGATAAATTGGACTCTACAATAAAATAATCCGATTTGGTAAGTGGTTTAAATTCTGGTATGGGCCACTTTTTAAAAGGATCGAAACCCGATGGCGCCCAACTTCCGTAAACTTTTTCTACCTGTGCAAATACTTCTTCATGTTTAACATTGCCTGCAATAGTGAGCATGGCATTATTGGGAAAGTAATATTTATTCTTGATGGAGTCCATCAAAGCAGGCGTGGCGTTGCGGATAACATCATGGTCGCCTATGCTGTTTTTGCGGCTGTACAAATCGCCCCACATGTGATGATCCATCGCGTTGCTTAAAGCAAAAGTAGGGTTCGATTCGCCCCGCTGAAACTCACCGTCAACTACGATATTTTCGCGTTCCATTTCGGCCTTATCAAACTTCGGATAACGGATAGCCGAGTTCATAAAGTCTAATCCTGCATTTAAATTAAATGATGGCAGGGTAAAGTAATAGTTAACGTTTTCGTATGACGTAGACCCGTTAAATTGCATGCCCAGCTCGCTTACACGGTCTAAAAACTCTTCGGCGGTTTTATAATCTTTATTTGCCTTAAAAAACATATGCTCATACAAATGGCTCAGCCCGTTAAACTTGGGCGTTTCGGTATACGAGCCATTTTTAACTGTGATCATGATCGTAGCCAATGGCACGCTATTATCTTCAACTACCATAACATCAAGCCCGTTTGGCAGCTTGCGTAAAAACATATTTTCGGGCAATTTGATCTGGGCCTGCTCCTTAACCGGGACCTGCTGTTTAACCGGGAGATCCTTCTTAACAGGGGCCTTTTGCGCCTGTAAAAACACGGGCACCATAAACAGCAAAAGCAGGCAACTTTTCTTTATCATAAAACTTTGGTTTTTTAGCGGGGTTAAATTAGTAAATTAATTTTGATGCATAGTTTATAGCGAAATAAAAAAGCAACGAGATAGGGTAATCTATAAAACCTATAGATAAACATTAAACTTCATTCCTAAAAAAAGTTATTATTACTTTTAGGCTTTCAACTTTCATGTCTATACTCGTCTTTACGCTCATCATTTTGGTGGGTTCATATTTTGCAGGTTTATTAGGTTCGTTAACAGGGCTTGGCGGCGGGTTTATCATTATCCCCATGCTTACTTTGTTACTGAATGTAGATATTCATTACGCAATAGGCGCATCGCTGGTATCTGTAATCGCCACCTCATCAGGTGCGGCGGCGGCTTATGTAAAGGAGGGGATTACCAACATTCGTTTGGGTATGTTTTTAGAGATTGCCACTACTACGGGGGCGCTGTTTGGTGCCATATTGGCAATATATCTTCCAACCAGTTATATCGCTATAATATTTGGTTGTATTTTAATTTTTTCGGCCATATCCTCGCTTCGCAAAAAAACAGAACATATTATAAAAGAAAAAAATTACCTGGCCGAAAAGTTAAAGCTTAATTCAACCTATCCTACCGCAACCGGGACGGTTGAGTATAGTGTTACCCGTGTAGTCGGTGGATTTTTTATGATGATATTTGCCGGGGTAATATCCGGGTTGCTGGGTATCGGTTCGGGCGCATTAAAGGTTATCGCGATGGATGGCATTATGCGCATACCTTTTAAAGTATCAACCACTACCAGTAATTTCATGATTGGCGTTACTGCGGCGGCAAGCGCGGTTGTATATTTGCAGCGCGGGTATATTGACCCGGGGATATCCATGCCCGTAGTGTTAGGTGTATTGTTGGGCGCTTTAAGCGGGTCTAAAATTTTGGTTAACAGCAAATCGTCCGACTGGTTGCGGTGGACGTTCTTTGTGGTGGTAACCGTTTTAGCAATTCAAATGATCTGGCACGGTATAGCAGGGAAAATATAAAATATGCCTCAGCAATAAACAAATCGCGATACTACGGGTTGCCTTCTACAGGACATCACTTTATATGATAAAAAAAACACTCTTTGCTCTTCTTTTTATCTTCAGCATATATTTTACTGCTTCTGCACAGGAACCCATACATACCCGCGAATATCCAAAAAATTATTTCAGGTACCCGCTTGACCTGCCCCCCGCCACAGCCGGTGGATTTGGCGAGTTGAGGCCAAATCATTTTCACGCCGGGCTTGATTTTAAAACCAATCAACGTACAGGCTATCCCGTACATGCCGCTGCCGATGGTTACGTATCACGGTTGCGTATACAGTTTGGCGGGGGTGGTAACATCGTTTATTTAACGCACCCCAACGGTTATACCACCGTTTATATGCATAATGAACGTTTTAATGATGAACTAACCAAAGTTTTGCGCGATTACCAATGCCAAACCCAACAATATATTGTTGATTTTAAACCGCAGCCCGGTTTGTTGAAAGTGCATAAGGGCGATGTTATTTCTATATCGGGCAACTCTGGCGCTGCCGAGGGGCCGCATCTGCATTTTGAAGTACGTGATACCAAAACGGAGGAAACTATTAATCCACAGCTGTTCGGGTTGACAATTCCTGACGCTATTAGGCCGGTTATTAATACTGTCGCAATTTACCATTTGGATAAAAAACCCTTCAGCGAAAAAACAAAACATGAATTTTTACAAGTGGCAGGCAAGGCCGGAAGTTACCATTTGCTAAGACCGGGCGTAATTACTTTAAGCGGAGATATTGGCTTTGGCCTTAACACCAATGATATGAACAGCGCGTCGTTTAACCATAACGGCGTTTATTCTATTGAATTAAAGGTGGATGGTAAAACAGTCTATACTTTCGCAACGGAAAGATTTGCCTTTGATCAAACCCATGCCATTAACGCTTATATTGATTACCCCACCCACCTGCTTACTAAACGGTTTATACAAAAGTGTTTTATATTGCCGGGGAGCAAAATATCACTCTATCCGCAATCCATTAACCGGGGTATTATTAATTTTGATGATGATGGCGTGCATGATGTTGAATATGTGGTTAAGGATGTTGCGGGCAATACCGCTACTTTGGGCCTTAAAGTTAAATCACAGCATTTGGAACACCCCATCGCTGTTGAAAAACCCACAGGCATCTTGTTTCATTATAGTCAAAGAAATGAGTTTGATAATGACCGTGTTAAAGTAATAATACCGCCGGGAAATTTATACGATGACCTGGATTTTATATACTCCGCATCGCCAATGCTGCCCGATGGGTTTTCGCAGGTACACCATATTCATAATCGCCTTACGCCGGTACACGACCGATACGAACTTTGGATAAAACCTGACAGGGATTTGGGAAAATACGCCAACAAAGCTGTGGTGGTAACCACCGGCGGCGATTGCGATACCAGCAATTATGTTAATGGCTACATAAAAGCCGTGGCCAAAGACTTTGGCGATTATTATATCAGGCTGGATACTGTGGCACCACATATAGCGCCCATAAATATCACCAACGGTAAAAACATGGCGAAATTGAGCCGGATAACGCTAAAAATAGGCGATAACCTATCAGGCGTAAAAAACTATAACGGCAAAATTGACGGCAAATGGGTTTTAATGGAATGGGATTTTAAAACTAAGGTACTAAGTTATACCTTTGAGAAAGGCTTAACGCCGGGCAAACACATCTTTGAACTGGCCGTTAGCGACAACAAGGATAACATATCAGAATATAAAGCAGATTTTTATAGGTAATACAATCATGACCAAACTTAAAGAGGGCGACAAAGCCCCTGATTTTACAGCAAACGATCAAAATGGCAACCCGGTTTCTTTAGCCGATTTTAAAGGCAAAACCGTAATACTTTATTTTTATCCGAAGGATGATACACCCGGCTGTACTGCCGAGGCTTGCGATTTCAGGGATAATTACCAATCGCTTATCGGGAAAGGATTTGAAGTAATTGGTGTTAGTACCGATGATGAAAAATCGCATAAAAAATTTGAGCATAAGTTTAATTTGCCGTTCCCGCTAATAGCTGATACGGGTAAAGAAATTGTAGAAGCTTACGGCGTTTGGGGTGAAAAAAACATGTTTGGTAAAAAATATATGGGTACCATACGCACTACCTTTATTATAAACGGCGATGGCATTATCCAAAAGATAATTGATAAGGTTGACACTACAGCATCATCGCAACAGGTGCTTGACTTATTATAGGCATATTAAATAAAAATATTACTTTAGCGGTTGATAATTGGTTAATTGAGTTGGTCCCGATAGCTATAGGGAAAGTTGATTAAGTTAAGTAGTCTTATTTTAACTTAATCAACCGCTCACCTAATCAACCCAATCAACTTTTAACACAAAAGGATGTCGGCACAGATTGAAGATGAAGAAATATTACGCAAGTTCCAGGACGAAAAAACCCGGAATGAAGCCTTTAATTTGCTGCTGAATAAATACCAGCAAAAAATATACTGGCATATTCGCCGCATGGTTATTGACCATGACGATGCTGATGATCTGTCGCAAGACGTATTTGTTAAGGTATGGAAAAACCTGCCCGGTTTTAGAAGCGATGCGCAACTGTATACCTGGATGTACCGGATAGCCACCAACGAGTGCATTACCTTTATTAATAAAAAGAAACAAAAAAATAATATATCGCTGGATGATGTGGCCTATGAACTGGCGGATACACTGGCTGATTCGAGTTACTTTAATGGCGACCAGGCGCAAAAAAAATTACAGCAGGCTTTGTTAACTTTGCCCGAAAAGCAAAAGCTGGTGTTCAATATGAAATATTATGACGATATGAAGTACGAAGAAATATCGCAGGTGCTGGGCACAAGCGTGGGCGCACTAAAAGCATCGTTTCACCTGGCTGTTAAAAAGATAGAGGCCATATTATTGGCAGAGGATTAATTACGATGAAATTTTAATGAAATTATTAAACCTTTTGCCTTAAAATGTATCTATAAGTAATTATGACAAGCGAAATGGAAAATAAAGAATGGCTTAATGATTACCCGGCGCTAAAACAGGTGGCTAAAACCAACCCGTTTACAGTGCCCGTTAGCTATTTTGAGGAGTTGGGCCAGCGCATAACTGCAAGCATCAGGGTAGCCGAACTAAAGGATAAAATGCCTTTGGACGGTTTTACAGTGCCTGCAAATTACTTTGACGAATTGAAAAACAACATCCAAAGCAGGGTAAATATTCAAAAAGCTTTGGGTATAGAAAACACAGGATTTGCGGTTCCCGAAAATTATTTTGAAGATTTAACCAGCAATATTCAAAGCAGAATATTTATTGACGAAGCTTTAAATACGGAACACACAGGTTTTACTGTTCCTGAAAATTACTTTGAAGATTTGAGCAGCAATATCCGAAGCAGAGTATTTGTTGAAGAAGCTTTGAATATGAAGCATACAGGCTTTACCGTTCCCGAAAATTATTTTGAGGAACTGAGCAGCCAAATAACCAGCCGCATATTTGTTGAAGAAGCATTAGCCCAAACTGATGAAAGTTTTAACGTTCCGGCTAATTATTTTAACCAGTTAAATGCCAACATATTAAATAAAACCCTTAAGCAGGATGTTGTAAAACGTAAGGCTAAAAAAGGCAAGGTGGTGAGTATGTTCTCATCAACCGCGTTTAAATATGCTACTGCGGCTTGTTTGTTGGTTATGGTTGGCACCGGTGTTTTAATGCAAACTGTGTTTTCGCCTACAGCCATTCATAACCGCACCTATCTGCACAAGGAATTATCAAAAGTGCCTGTTAATGAATTACAGGAATATTTAGAGTTAAACGCTGATGAGGTGCTGAACTCTGCAAGTACAGAAGCTGAATCGGCATCGGTAGATAATCCTGAATTAGATAATGCTTTGCAGAATAACGCAAACGGAACTCAGAAATAAGCTATGACGCGCAACTCTGGCAAATATATTTTTGTTACTATAGTATTCGCGTGCTTAAGTTATATGTCTTTCGCACAGGTGATGCGGCCGTATCGCCGTCCTCCGGTTATTATGAGGCCAAACAGGTTAAATAATGCCCCTGTTCCAAAACCCAATAAAGTGCAGCAGGCAAAGTTGGATTACATTAGTAAACGCTTGGCTCTTCCGCCTGATCAAACTATAAAATTTGAAGCGCTCTATCTTAGATATATGCAGGAAATAGGTGCCGTGCGCACTTTAAGGCGCATAAACAATACAGATGCGCAGGCTAATGGAGCTGACCAGGTTAATAAAGACTTGGAATATGAGAGCGAGATAGTAGAGATAAGGCGACATTACGCAGAGGAATTTTCAAAAATAATGCCGCCCGAAAAGGTGAGTGTTATTTTTAAAAGTGAGCAGGAGTTTAATAAAGAAGCGTTAATAAATTTAAAAGAACGGAAGCCAAACGGCCCATCGCCTGCGCTTCCCCCTGGCAACTAAAATATTATAAAATTTAAATCTGTAAAGGCTTACCGCATAAAGTGGTAAGCCTTTAGTATTTTTACGCCATGTTAACCCTTCGCCAACTGTTTTTAGCCAATAACGCACAAACAACCAATTTTCCGCTATTGCTGGAGTTTGAACGGGCAGAAGGTGTTTATATGTATGACCAGCAGGGTAAAGGGTATATAGACCTGATATCCGGCATCGGCGTTAGCAATCTCGGCCATAGCAACCCGTATGTAATTAACGCGATAAAAGAGCAGGTAGATAAATATATGCACCTGATGGTGTACGGCGAGTATGTGCAGTCGGCGCAGGTGCGGTTTGCCGAAAAACTGGTGTCTATCCTGCCTGAAAATTTTCAATCGATTTACTTTACAAACTCGGGTGCCGAAGCTGTTGAGGGTGCATTAAAGCTGGCCAAACGTTTTACGGGCAGACAGCAAATTGTGGCTTTTCATAATTCCTATCATGGCAGTACGCACGGCGCGCTAAGTGTAATGGGCAACGAGGAATATAAACAAGCTTATCGTCCATTATTGCCGGGCGTTAATTTTATCCAATTTAATGACGAGAACGACCTTCAATATATTACCGAAGAAACCGCTTGTGTTATTATTGAAACCATACAGGGCGAAGCGGGTATTCGTGTACCTGATGCAATCTATATGCAGGCATTGCGCGCCAAATGCACCGAAACCGGTGCCTTATTAATACTGGACGAAATACAAGCCGCCTTTGGTCGCACAGGCAAGTTGTTTGCTTTTGAGCATTTTGGCATTGTACCAGATATATTACTATTGGCCAAAGCGTTAGGCGGCGGTATGCCGATAGGTGCATTCATCGCATCTAACCAAATAATGGATTCGCTAAAAGAAAATCCCATTCTGGGCCATATCACTACTTTTGGTGGCCACCCGGTATGCTGCGCGGCTGGGCTTGCCGCATTGGAGGTTTTGCTGGATGAAAATTTGATCGACCAGGTTGCAGAAAAAGAAGCGTTGATACGTGAGTTATTGGTTCACCCATCTATAAAAGAAATTCGGGGCAGAGGGTTAATGCTGGCTATTGAACTGGAGAACTTCGATCTCAACAAAAAAATAATAGACCGCTGTATTGAACAAGGCGTAATAACCGACTGGTTTTTACATTGCAGCAATGCCATGCGCTTAGCACCGCCATTGATTATCACTAATGATGAGTTAAGAAAGTCCTGCGGGGTAGTTTTGGAAGCGATTGAATACTATTCTTAATATTATAAGTAACTACCCTATAGCCATTCTCTGGTCTTGTCTTTTTTCTGCTCAAAAAGAGGATTAGGATAGTTTATCCATGACCAACTCGTCAGGAATTCATCAATTTTTCATATAATTCAACATTTCAACTCAAAATTAAAACAGATTGGTATGGTTTATGCCTTTTATACATAAATCATTAAAAAAGTGCCTCTTTAGGGTATAAACATCGTTTCTACAGCAATTGCTGCACTCTTTTTAAGTCATTACACTATACAATAGAACTGACTAACACCATATCCGTACTATGAAAATTGCCTATATATCAACTTATCCACCACGTGAATGCGGGATCGCGACTTTTAATCAAAACTTAGTAAAAGCCGTTGCCAGTAATTTTCCTGAACGGGAAAGTTTACTGAAAGGTGATTTTGTGGTAGCGTTAACCGATTCGGAAAATATAAATGAGTACGAATATCCCGAAGAGGTTAAATATATCGTTCGCCAAAATCACCAAAAGGACTATATCCGCGCGGCCAATTATATCAATACCAGCAGCGCCGATGTTTGCATATTAGAGCACGAGTTTGGTATTTATGGCGGCGAAAGCGGTATATATATTCTTCCTTTCATTAATAGATTGGAAAAGCCGCTTATATCTATTTTACACACGGTTTTAAAAGATCCCAGCTATGTACAGCGAATAATCATACGGGAGATTGCCGAGCAATCGGCAAAAATAATTGTGATGAGTCAACGCGCTGTTGAGTTTTTAACGCACGTTTATGATATCCCGGTTGAGAAGATACAAATAATAGAACATGGCGTTCCTGACCTTGAAGCGCCGGAAGTTAACCCGGTAAACAGCTTAACATCTTTTAAAAACCACCGGGTATTGCTCACATTTGGCTTAATAAGCCGTAACAAGGGCCTTGAAACAGTTATAAGAGCATTACCCCAAATAGTGAAGAAGCATCCCGATGTGATGTATGTAGTGCTTGGCAATACACACCCCGGGGTTATAAAAAGTTCGGGCGAGGAATACCGCGACCATTTAAAAACATTAGCGATGCAATTAGGCGTATCGCAAAATTTAGCTTTCATAAATAAGTTTGTGGCAGAGGAGGAATTAATACAATACTTAACCGCCTGCGAGGTATATGTTACGCCTTATTTGAACGAAGCACAGATAACCAGCGGAACACTCTCTTACGCGGTTGGTGCGGGGGCTGCAATAGTATCAACTCCTTACTGGCACGCGCAGGAATTATTGGCGCATAATCGAGGCCGGCTATTCGATTTTAAGGACAATGAACAACTGGCCGATACGATCATCGAATTACTGGATGATGATGAGTTGCTTAACGAATTAAAAGAAAACGCCTACGAATATGGGCTGCACACCCGCTGGCCGGTAATTGGTTCGGAATATATTAAGGTTGCACAGGAAGCTTGTTTTGATCACGACTTCAGAGATAAAATATTAAAGAACAGCATTGTTGATCCGGAAATAATGCCGAAGTTCAGCCTGACACACATACTGCGTTTAACCGATGATACCGGCATTGTTCAACACGCAAAATATGGAATACCTAATTTGAAGGAAGGCTATTGTTTGGATGATAATGCGCGCGCGTTAATAATGGCGTTGATGGCTTACGAACGCAATAACAGCAAGGATGCTTTTGAACTGTTGCCGGTATATTTGAGTTATATCCACTATATGCAAACGGAGGATGGTAACTTCCGTAATTTTTTAAGTTTTAACCGTCAGTACCTGGATGAGGTCGGGTCGGAAGACTCATTTGGGCGGACCATCTGGGCATTAGGTTATTTAATTTGTTGCACATCGAGCAATTCATACCGAGAGTTTGCCACTGAAATATTTCACCGGTCGTTCCGGCATTTTGAAGCGTTGCATCATTTAAGAGGAATGGCAAATACGATTATTGGTATTAGCTTATACCTAACTGTATTTCCGGCTGATGAGGGTATGGTAAATGAAATGACCAGGCTTACGCAATTATTGGTCGATGCTTATGAAAACAATCGAGCCGAAGATTGGGAATGGTTTGAAGAAAAAATGACTTATGACAACGCCATCCTTCCATTAGCGCTATTACATTCGTGCGAGATAACCGCGAATGAAAAAGTCAGGAAGATTGCCTTGAAAACGATGGCATTCTTAGATAAACTGACTTTGGCTAACGGCTACCTTAGCCCGGTCGGAAACGATGGCTGGTATCATCGCGGCGGTGTATTCCCAATTTTTGACCAGCAAGCTATCGAGACGATGGCAATGGTATTGATGCATTTCCAGGCTTATCAAACATTCCGCAAGCCAGAATATATTGAAAAAATGTTCTTGTGCTACCGCTGGTTCTTAGGCGAAAATACCCTGCGCGCGCCATTGTATGACCACGAAACCAAAGGTTGCTGCGATGGCTTGCTACCGACAGGCATTAACCGCAACCAGGGTGCCGAAAGCACGCTTGCTTATTTGATATCTCATCTAACCGTGTTAAAGGCGTTTGAGTTGGAATACGAATATAATAAGGTGACCACCAAACGACTCGAATCTGCCAAATGAAAGTAGGTATATTATCGCCTGTTGCCTGGCGTACACCGCCCAGGCATTATGGGCCGTGGGAACAAGTAGCATCAAATATTGCAGAGGGCTTAATTAAACGCGGAATTGAAGTAACCTTATTTGCCACAGCGGACTCTATTACTGCCGGCAAACTGGAATCAATTTGCGAAAAAGGCTATGAAGAAGACCGCACGCAGGATGCGAAAGTTTTAGAATGTTTGCACATCAGCAACCTAATGGAAAGGGCCGGAGAGTTTGACCTGATCCATAATAACTTTGATTTTTTGCCACTTGCTTACTCTTATTTGATTAAAACGCCGATGATAACCACTATACACGGTTTTTCATCGCAAAAAATAATACCGGTTTATAAAAAATATAACCCGGTAGCGAATTATGTATCCATCAGCAATTCAGACAGAAGCCCCCAATTGGATTATTTGGCAACTGTTTACAATGGCCTGGATACCAAAGACTTTAAATTTAACGCACAGCCTGAAGATTACCTCCTCTACTTTGGCAGGATTCATCCGGATAAAGGCACAGCCGAAGCTATTGAGATCGCCAAAAAAAGCAAGCGCAAGTTATTAATATCGGGTATTGTGCAGGATGAGCAATATTTTAAGGAAAAGATAGCCCCGCAACTTAACGACCAAATTGAATATATCGGCAGTGCCGGGCCTGAAAAACGTAGTACATTATTAGGAAATGCGTTCGCGTTGCTTCATCCAATAAATTTTGAAGAGCCGTTTGGATTAAGCGTAGCCGAAGCCATGCTTTGCGGTACGCCGGTTATTGCATTTAACCGTGGCTCGATGCCCGAACTGATCAAACACGGGGAGACGGGATTTTTAGTAAATACAATTGAAGAAGCGGTTGAAGCGGCCAATAAAATTAAAACCGTTGCCAGGGATAATTGCTATGATTGGGCTACTTCTCAATTCTCTTGCGACAAGATGGTGGATGATTATTTGAAGCTATATCATCAAATATTATCAGGCGCTTAATTCAATGTTTTGCTGATTGTTGTTCTCACCCAAATGATGTTCGCCATTTTCCGTCAATATTTCCTCCTGGTGGTTGTAGTTGATCAGTGGCCTTAGTTTCGTTTCTGATGGTGTCAAATAAGCATCCTCCGTCATATCGTTATAATGGTGTTGTTGAATCTCAACTGTCTTTGCGTAGCTATAACCCAAACGTTTATTTTCCTCATCTATAAACATAAACAACTCGCCCAGGCTGGAGTAAACCGCCTGCAGGTATTTATAGTTGGTTGATGTAAGGCATTTGCCCTTATCCTCGGGCCCCTTGCCGGGCTCGCAAAAACTGAGCTTAGTTATAACGCCGTTAATCAGTTCGGCATTAAACATACCCTCGTTATGCCACGTTAAAACATTTTTAACCTCTCTGAAGTGATCCATTTTATTGTAATTTTTTTTTCATATACTATTCCTGTAACAGCCACATTATTAGCTGGGTGTGCAGACATCATATCAATGCAATGGCTATGCCAAATCTCTAAAATTGAGTATGGTGCGTCAATAAGCTGGTTGCCGGTTAAATATAGTATAGCGAGGTAATCTGAAATGGATAATGATGTATGTTTTTTTATACAACGCTGATCTAAGCTTTAGCTACTGCAACGGCTGCTTTTTTATGCTTTCGTTGCTCTTTGCCTTCTTCAATCAGCTTGTTGATGAGATCATTCATATCTATCTCTGCAAATGAGGTCGAGTAATCCGACAAACCATAAGGAATAATTAATTTGCCATTATTTACAATTGAACCGCATGAGTAGATAACATTGGGCACATAACCCTCACGCTCTTCACTGTTGGGAATAAGCAATGGTTCGCTCAAACGACCTATCTCTACCTCCGGGTCGTCCAATTTGAGTAAACTTGCGCCTAACACATAACGGCGCATTGGGCCAACGCCATGTGTGATAACAATCCAACCAAATTCTGTTTCAATCGGCGATCCGCAATTGCCAATTTGTATAAATTCCCAGGTAAACTTTGGCTCCTGCAATAAAATAGGTTTTTCCCAAATATTTATCTTATCCGAATACATGATGTAGTTGTTGCAACCATCAATCCGGGATATCATCACATATTTTCCGTTTATTTTACGCGGGAAGAGCGCCAGGTTTTTATTCTGTGCCCCTGCGCCATATAGAGGCATTATTTTAAAATTATAAAAATCGTTGGTTTGCAGCAGTTTAGGCATTATCAATGCGCCGTCATAAGCAGTATAGGTGGCATAGTAAATGCTGGTACCATCATCGCTTTTAAATTCAACAAAACGCGCGTCTTCAATGCCCTTGCGCTCGTATTCGGAGATCGGGAAAATCACCCGGTCAGATATATCAGTATCCAGCGAGAACACAATTTCGTAATACGAATCGGCCAGCCACAGCACTTTATCATACTCCAGCTTTTTCATATCGCTTTCCTGCAATTTTTGCGAGTCGATAATTATGCGGCGCAGATTAGCATATTCAAAATGATGGTCGAGCTTTGATTCCAGCTCATTCAGCACGTCAATATTTATTTGGGTGATGGCGGCTTTATCAAAAAACAGTTTTTTGTTATAAACGGCATTACGCACAATTTCGGCCTCGTCAATATAATTCCCGGCAGGTAAGACAGTGATATTATTGTCCTTATCAAACAAGGCCCTGCGGAAGGTGATAGAGGAAATATGTCCTTCGCCCACGGCCCTAAAGCTCATAATCAGCCGGCGTTGTCCTTCCTGTAACTCGGTTTGGTCTGGGTCCTGGACTATAGACGGATTAAAAAACGCCGCTGATTCAATAGAATATTCATGGGTGAAGTACGAGCCCATAAGCAACTTTCGATAAACGGTAAGCGTATCAAAATCAATTTCCAACTCAGCAAAAAGTGGCTTTAATTTGCTGCAATGGCGGTTTAAAACTCGGGTAATGTTTCTGTGCCGTTTGGAATATTCCTGCAGCAAGGGCGAGACAATACCAAAAGCATCATCTTCGCTTATGGCCATTACACGTTGAATTACTTCTTTGGCACGATCGTTCCCATTAAAAAAGAAGCGGGCAATAACACGTTTGGAATCAGGATTTACTCTTATGGGTTTTCGTTCAACAGCAAGTCTCATATATAAATAGTACGTTTATGTAGTAACAGTATGTTGAAAGAATTGATTTGAGTAATTTTATTTAGTTGTTGGTTGGCGGAACTACACTATATCATCTTATTCCTTTTGATCAGGTATGATTTTAACAGGTTGTTATAGCCATCATGTATTGGTGCATCAACAATATCTATGCGATATTGGGCGCATTTTTGCTCCAGTTCATGCCTGTATTGTGCCAGTTGCGTGCGGTACGATTCGCGTATTTTACCGGGATGCACCTTTACCTCATCACCACTTTCCATATCAATAAAATGATGTGGGCGGTTATCAAAGCTAAAATCAAATTCTTTATGCTTATCGTGCACATTGAATATAACAACCTCGTGCTTATTATATTTTAAATGCTGAATGGCTGCAAACAAAGCGGTTAACTTTTCAGAACTCATATTATTCTCCAGCATATCGCTGAAGATAATGATCATCGACCGTTGGTGAACCTCCTGCGCTGCGCGGTGCAACACTTCGGTTATATTGGTAGTAGTGGTTTCTTTGGGGTTTTGGTATGCCTTTTCCAGTTGGGCATATAGATAAAACAAGTGACTGGTTGTTGACTTTACGCCGCTAACCCAATCCACTTTGTCCGAAAACAGTGTTAGTCCAAATGCGTCGCGCTGCTTTTTAAACATGTACATTAACGAGGCAATGGCGTATATGGAATATTGCAGTTTGTTCATCCCTTTATCCGGGAAATTCATAGAAGATGAAGTATCCAGCAATAAATGGCAACGCAGGTTGGTTTCTTCTTCAAACTGTTTAACAAACAGCTTTTCGGTACGGGCCAGCAGCTTCCAGTCAATGTTTTTAACCGACTCACCGTTGTTGTACAAGCGATGTTCAGTAAACTCAGACGAAAACCCGTGGAACGGGCTTTGGTGGAGGCCGGTAATAAAACCCTCTACAACCTGGCGCGCTAATAACTCCAGGTTACCTAACTGCCTTATTTGCTGTTCGTCATTTAACTTAACCATGTTACTAATGTATAACAATCCATTTTTGCAGCCAAATAAAAGAAAATATATATTTGGGTGTTGACTCTCCATAGTAACTCATTTTCACATTTAATAGTATGGAAGTAAAAGAAAAGGAACTGGCAGAGGATATAGTTGTGATGTATGTTCAGGCCGAAACTTTTAGAGAGGGAATCGCGGCTGCTTTTGAAAAACTGGGCTCTATATCCGGCGGCCTTTCTGGACGGCATGTTTATGGTATTAGCCAGTGCGTGGGTGATGAAATGGTTTATCGGGCTTGTGTAAAAGAGAATTTTAAAGGCGAGTGCGAACAATTAGGGATGCCAACTTATACTATTCCAAAAGGAAAATATTTTTATGCTACGTTAAATAACTGGCGCGAAAATATTAACCAGGTATCGGTTTTATTTGAAGGATTTATGGGGATGCCCAATATAAAGAAACAAACTATTTGCCTGGAGGATTACGTGTCGGATACCGAAATGCTGGCGATGGTGCAGCGGGCATAAAAAAGCCCCGCAATTGCTTGCGAGGCTTCCAATACTTTGTTTATGGGGTTATACTAATTGTTTGCTCAATTTATCTGCTAATACAGATTTAGGTACCGCGCCTATTTGTTTGTCAACAATCTCACCGTTCTTAAAGAACAAAAGAGCAGGAATATTGCGGATACCAAACTTCATAGATATACCGGGATTGTTATCAACGTTTACTTTGCCTACAACAGCTTTGCCTTCATATTCCTTAGCAATTTCTTCTACAACCGGGCCAACCATCCGACAAGGACCACACCATTCTGCCCAAAAGTCTACCAGTACAGGTTTGTCTGATTTAAGTACCAATTCTTCAAAGTTTGCATCAGTTATTTCTAAAGCCATGATTTTTATTTTTTAATATTTAATTACAAATATATACTATTCAATTTGCTTGCCACAAGTGCGGGTATGACAATGTGACACTAATATTATTTTAATGTTTTAACATTAGAAAAGTTATACACAATCGGCGAGGGACTTACGAAGTTTTCAAAACTCCGTAAGCCTGATCATACATAATGCTGTACGCTTTTATAGAAAATTTGTATTTTAACAAAGTTTTTCAAAGACAATTATGAGTGAAACTCCTATTATTCAAATACGTAATCTTTCTAAGTTTTACGATGACAAACAGGTTTTAAAAGATCTTTCTATAGATATATTTCCAGGCCAGGTTATTGGCTACATCGGGCCGAATGGCGCGGGTAAATCAACTACGGTTAAAATACTCACCGGCCTTATTCCCGATTTTAAAGGGGAGGTTGTTATTGATGGAATGAACTTGGCCGATAACCCGCTCGAGATAAAAAAACTGATGGGCTACGTACCTGAAAATGCCGAACTGTATGACGTACTTACACCGTTGGAATACCTGGACTTTATAGGTAAGTTATACGGTATGGCAGACCCTGTACTTCATGACCGTATAGTAAAACTATTAACCGCCTTTGGCCTGGACAAAAACATCAACGACCGCATGGATACCTTCTCCAAAGGGATGAAGCAAAAGGTATTACTGATAGCCGGGATAATTAATAACCCCAAGATCATTGTACTTGATGAGCCCCTGTCCGGCCTTGACGCCAATGCTGTTATTTTGGTGAAGGAATTGATTATACGGCTATCCAAAGAGGGCAAAACGATCTTCTATTGCTCGCATATGATGGACGTTGTTGAAAAAGTATCCGACAGGATCTTACTCATCAATAAAGGCGAAATTATTGCTGATGGTACTTTTGAATCGTTAAAACAAAACCATGCCGATACGCTGGAGCACATTTTTTCGAAACTTACAGGCCGCGAAGATTCGGGAATAGAAACTGATGCTATTATTAACGCATTTGATTAAGATGGTACATGGATAAGATGTTATTAAAGTTTATCAGCTTTTTTTACCCTGTTCTTGAAAAAGCAGGCGTGAACACTGCGCAATTAAATGAAATTTTGCGGGTAAAGCTGTTAATGGATATTCGCAGGCCAAAATCGGCATTTGCCAACAGGCGTGCTAAAACAACTAAAAAGCCCAAAGCTGCCAATACTTCTACCAGTTCTATAAGGGGTGATATTGGGCTGGTAATTATAGGCTGCCTGGCAAGTGTTTTATTATTTCTTTTCAAAATGCCAATGGTGGGGCAAATTGCCTATTTCTCCATGTTCATGATCCTGCTGGCATTAACCCTTGTATCAGATTTTACTACAGTATTGATCGATACACGCGATCAGTTCATCATCATCCCGCGCCCGGTTGATGACCGCACACTTGCCCTGTCAAGATTTATGCACATTACCATTTATATAACAAGGGTTGCCTTATTACAGGGATTGCCCGGTATGATAATGATTGGTTTTGTTGACGGTATATTGGCTGTACCCCTATTTTTTATACAAATAATAGAAGCCACATTACTTTGCGTATTATTGATAAACGTGCTTTATTTTATTTTGATGCGATCAACAAGCGCGCAGCGTTTTAAGGATGTTATTAGTTATTTCCAGATCGCGATTTCCATTATCATATTCGCAGTTTATTATTTGGTGCCCAGGCTGATTAATATTTCGGTGTTAAGGCATACCAATATCCTGGCCTATAAATGGGTATACGTGTTGCCGCCTGTCTGGATAGCGAGTGTAAACGAGGTATTACTTCATGCAAGCAGGGCAAATATGCTTATTGTATTCTCGGCGGCGTTAGGGCTTATTTTACCCATTATCGGTGTATGGTTTGTAGCGAAAGTGCTGGCACCGGGCTTTAACCGCAAACTGGCTATGGTTGCTACTTCCGATGGCAGCAGCAATTCTATCGCCAATACTAAAAAACAATACAAAACCGACTTCAGGGATAAACTGGCCAACCTGCTCGCTCCCGACCCAATTGAGAACGCCGGCTTTAAAATTACCTGGAAACTGGCCGCCCGCACCCGCGAGTTTAAAATGAAGACATTTCCTGCCTTTGCTTATGTCCCCATTTACTTTATATACTTCGCCTTTAATAATGCAGGGCAAACATTGTCCGAAAAGTATGAACAGGTGCAAAAGGGCGCGGGTTATATATTTTTAATTTACTTAACCACCATTGTATTATCCTCAGTTCTGCAAAATGTATCCAATTCGGGTAAATATAAATCTGCATGGGTTTATTATGCCTTACCGATTGATACGCCGGGAAAGATATTAGCGGGTATGTATAAAGCGATCATCGTACTTTACTTTTTGCCTTATTGCCTGGTTGTAAGCATCGTTACAGTTTGTATATGGGGACCGCTAACCATAAACGACCTGATACTGGCGTTTAGCGTTTGCACCATGTATGGTATGTTCATGGCGCTTTTTATGGTAAAAGGCTTGCCGTTTTCGCAACCTGTTATCGTAAAGGCTCGTGGGCGGATGGTTATTTCTTTGTTGATACTGGGCCTGATGGTAGGCGTTGGCTTTGGGCATAGCTTTCTGCGCAATTGGGAAACATTGATATGGTTATTAATTATACCGTTTTTATTAGGCAACTGGCTGATGTTTCATCATTATAAAAAGCAAAGCTGGGATGATGTTGAAGCTGCGGCAGCGGATATATAACGTTACATTCTCAAAGCGTCATTGCGAGGAACGAAGCGATCTCTGCGGTTGCAAATCAAATTCCGGGAAGTTGGTAAGAAAGGTAAGCCGCCTGCTTTGTCTCCAAAACGATAGATATTGTACATTGAATGTCCTACGCAGAGATTGCTTCGTTCCTCGCAATGACGCGCGGTTAGGTTTGCGGTTAATTCAACACCGGCTGCGCATTCGTCAAGCTAAAAATATCCGCCATCAAATCATCGCTTGGGTTTACTTTGTAGGTTTTTGAAGGCAGTTCGACCAACATACTTTCATCGCGCACTTTAAAGCGCAGTATGCAGTTTTTTTGCGGGTACTTTTCGTTATTGATGTTAATTACCTCCAATATATTATTGAGCAACTGGTCATTTAAAGAATGGAGTTCTAAAAATACGGTGAGTGATTTGGTTAGCTTATCGCGCAATTCGGACAATAGCGAAATTGCATTAATACGCATATCCCAGTTATCTTTTTGTCTGAATTTCTCCTCTATAACACCTTTTAGATGCAGTGTATAGCCCTCTACCATCATGTGCCGGTGCTTCGCATAATCTTCGCCGAACATTGCAAACTCATACGACTCATTAAAATCTTCAAGTACAAAAGTGCCAAAAGGCTTCCCGTTTTTGGTGGTTTTATGTTGCACATTGGCTACTAAACCGCCTATGCAAACCTCCGTCCTTTTTTTCAATTGTGCAAAAGCGGCCATTACCTCTTCTCCTCCTTCTCCGGTTCGGGCCTTTTGCATATTCTTTAATTCACTAATTGTTGTGTTGCAATAGCGCTCTATTTCTAATTTATAGCTGTCAAGCGGATGTCCGGTCAAATAAATCCCAATTACTTCTTTTTCATATTTAAGATATTTTAATTTCTCCACAACCGTTATTTCAGGCGCTTCGGGCATTGCAGGTTCAGGAATATAAGAATCCACAGTACCCCCGAACAAAGAGGATTGAGTAGTACTTTGAGTGTTTTGATAATCGTTAGAATATTTAATTAATCGCTCTATTCCAATTAAAGGGCTATTTTCCGTACTTAAAAAAAACTGTGACCTCCTTAACTCAAATTCGTCAAATCCACCGCCATATACCAAGTTCTCGTATGATTTTCGGTTAACGCTGCGTGTATTTGATCGACGTGCAAAATCGTATATTGTTTTATACGGGCCATTAGCTATACGCTCCTCAATAATACTTTCAACGGCTTTTTCACCTACACCTTTTACTCCACCTAAGCCAAAACGTATTTGCCCTTTTTTATTAACAGAAAATGCCAGGTCAGACTCGTTAATATCAGGACCCAATACTTCTACCTTCATACGTTTACACTCGTCCATAAAGAAGGTTATCTTCTCCATGTTGTTTTGGTTATTTAGTACTGCCGCCATATATTCAGACGGGTAATGCGCCTTTAAATAAGCGGTTTGATAGGCCACAAAGGCATAGCATGTAGAGTGCGATTTATTAAACGCGTATTGCGCAAAAGCTTTCCAATCGTTCCATATTTTGGTGAGTTTATCTTTGGGGTGGCCCTTGGCGGTAGCGCCGTCCATAAACTGGGCTTCCATTTTATTCAGTACCTCGATTTGCTTTTTACCCATCGCCTTACGCAACACATCAGCATCACCCTTGCTAAAGCCCGCCAGCTTTTGCGACAAAAGCATCACCTGTTCCTGGTAAACCGTAATACCATAGGTTTCGCCCAGGTATTCTTCCATGTCGGCCAAATCGAAAGTGATAGGCTCCCGACCATGCTTACGGTTGATGAAGTTAGGAATGTATTCAATCGGGCCCGGGCGGTATAGCGCGTTCATGGCGATCAAATCCTCGAATTTATCCGGTTTCAGATCGCGCAGGTACATTTGCATACCATCACTTTCAAACTGGAACGTTCCGTTGGTATCGCCGCGCTGGTAAAGCTCGAATGTCTCCACATCATCCAGCGGAATATAATCTATCTCTATTGCAACACCATGATTTTGTTTGATCAATCTTAGCGCGTCCTTTAAGATAGTCAGAGTTTTCAGGCCCAAAAAGTCCATCTTGATAACGCCGGCATCTTCAATAACACGACCATCATATTGAGTAACCAACAGGTCGGAGTCTTTTGCTATGGCTACGGGCACAATATCTGTTAAGTCATACGGTGCTATGATAATTCCCGCCGCATGTACGCCTGTGTTGCGTACGGAGCCCTCCAGCTTTGCAGCTTCGCGTAAAACTGTCCCGCGCAGGTCGGTAGCTTTATAGATGGCCGCCAGTTCGGGCACCTGGTCAATAGCGCCTTGCAGGGTAATACCCAAAGTTTCGGGCACTAATTTTTTAAGCGCGGTAACATCAGATAAGGACATATCCAACACCCTACCCACATCCTGTATGCTGGTACGCGCGGCCATTGAGCCGTAGGTGATAATTTGCGCTACCTGGTTCTTTCCATATTTTTCTACCACATAGTCGATAACTTTTTGGCGACCCGCATCATCAAAATCCGTATCAATATCGGGCATCGACTTACGGTCAGGGTTTAAAAACCTTTCGAACAGGAGATTATATTTCAGCGGATCAATATTGGTGATCCCCGTGCAATAAGCTACCACCGACCCTGCCGCCGAACCACGGCCCGGCCCAATAAACACGCCTATATTACGACCATGTTTGATGAAGTCGGCTACAATTAAAAAGTAACCGGCAAAACCCATTGTCCGGATGGTAAACAATTCGAAATCTATACGCTCCTGCACTTCGGGCGTAATATCAATATAACGTTCTTTCGCGCCGGTATAAGTTAAGTGTTTCAGGTACTCCCATTGGTTAAGGGTATCGGCATCAGGCGTTGTATGTATATTAAATTCTGTTGGAATAACAAAGTTGGGTAGCAGGATATCGCGCTTTAGTTTCAGTACATCTACCTTGTCTACTATCTCGTTGGTATTGTCTAATGATTCGGGCACATCGGCAAACAGCTTGCCCATTTCGGCTTGTGTTTTAAAATAAAACTGGTCGTTAGGGAAACCGAAACGATAGCCCTTACCGCCTTCTTCATCGGTAGCGATAGGCGTGCTTTGCATATCGCCGGTATTAACGCAAAGCAAAATATCGTGCGCGTTAGAGTCCTGCTGATCCACGTAGTGCGAATCATTAGAGCAGATAACTTTAACATTATACTTTTTGGCGTATTTAAGCAATACGGCGTTTATAGTGTCTTGTTCTGGTATGTCGTGACGTTGTATTTCGATGTAATAATCTTCACCGAACAGATCCAGCCACCATTTAAATTCTTCTTCTGCCTCTGCTTCGCTTTTATACAATATTGCCTGCGGAACAGATGCGCCAATGCAGCAGGTAGTGGCAATTAACCCTTCATGATACTTTTCTATCAGCTCCTTATCTACGCGCGGCCATTTGCTGTAGAGGCCCTCCATATAACCTAAAGAACATATCTTCACCAGGTTTTTATAACCCAGCGCGTTTTTTGCCAATAGTAACTGGTGGCGGCGAACATCTTTTTTCTCTTTGGTAAATTGCTTTTTATGCCTGTCCTCTACCACATAAAACTCGCAGCCGACAATAGGCTTAACATTATGCTTCCCGGCTTCGGCAACAAACTTAAACGCGCCAAACATATTCCCGTGGTCGGTAATAGCCAGGGCCTTCATACCATCGCCGGCAGCCTTTTTAAACAGCTTGCCTATGTCGGCGGCGCCATCAAGTAAAGAGAACTGGGTATGTACGTGTAAGTGCGAAAAATCGGGCATGATGTATTTAAAAAAATCGAAGAACACAAATCTACCAAAAAACAAGTTTAGGTTTACGGTTGTTGAAAACTTCGGATAAGTAGCCCCCTCTAAATCTCCCCCGGAAGGGGAGACTTCTGATTCTCGTTAGGGGAACAAAGCTTTTAATGAGAAATAACTAAAAGGCTCCCCTTCCGGGGGAGGTTTAGAGGGGGCTTAGGATATTCTAAACATTTAGCGTATTATTTGTTTATCAAAGTAACAAGTGATCTTAACACATTAAAATACCTGCGCAATTGGGAAAATTTGGACGTATAGCTTTAAAAACCATCCTCTGGATAATTGCAAGTGTCATCTTCCTGGTGTTGCTTGTAGTTGTTTTAATACAGGTGCCTTCCGTGCAGAACTATGCCAAGGACAAAGCAGTAACCTTTTTACAAAATAAAATTCACACCAAAGTTAAGATAGGGCACATCAGCATTGGGCTACCTAAATTATTGGTTTTGGAGGATGTTTATTTTGAAGACCAGAAAAAAGACACGCTGCTTGCAGGGGAAAAATTGAAGGTCGACATCAGTATGTTAAAACTGCTGCACCACCAGGTTGAGGTTAACGAGATAAATTTAGAAGGCATCACCTTAAAAATTTATCGCGGCACGGATAGTGTTTTTAACTTTGATTATATCACCAAAGCATTTGCAGGCGAGCAGAAAAAGACCTCCACGCCTACCGACACCGCATCGGCCATGAAGTTTTCGGTAGATAAGATCATCCTGGATAAAATTAATATCTCTTATAAGGATCTCACCAGCGGCAATGATGTACATTTCCTGCTGGGGCATTTTGATACCCGTATAAAGGATTTTGATATGGATAAAATGAAGTTCACCATCCCTAAAATTACTTTATCGGGTTTTAACGCGCACATAATTCAAACCCCGGTTGCAACAGCCGTTAAAGTGGATACCGCCGTAAAGCCGCTGAATATGACACTTAATTTGGGTGTTATAGATATATCGAAAATTAAGGTTGATTACCGCAGCAGAGAAATGGCTGCCGATATTGACCTGGGAAAGTTTTTGGTTGAGATGGATAAACTGGACCTGAAAAACCAAAATGCGAGCATTAAAAATGTTGAATTAAACGATACCAAAGCTGCTTTCACGTTTGCCAAGCCACAAAATGTAAAAAAAGCTGTTGTCAAGGCCATAAGAAAGTTAGATACAATAACCTCAAACACGCAAAGCGGAAAAGGTTGGGCGGCGACTTTGGCCAAAGTTAGCTTCACCAATGATGACCTAAAATATGATAACAACGCGCAAAACCCCATTGCCAAAGGGCTGGATTTTTCGCACATGCACATCCGTAACCTGAATGCCAACGCAGAGAATATATCTTATAACCCGGATACCATTTCGGGCAAAATAAACGAGTTTACCTTTAATGAAAAAAGCGGGCTGGCTATCAGCAAATTCAATACTACGTTTTTCTACGGACCGAAAAACGCTTTTTTAAAGGATCTATATGTGCAAACTCCGCAAACTATTTTGCAAAAGAGCTTGCAGGTTAGTTACCCATCCATCGCAGCCATCAGCAAAAATATTGGGTTGCTAAGTGTCAATGCCGATTTGGATGGCAGTCGTTTGGGATTAAAAGATGTGTTGCTGTTAATGCCCACCATGAATACCATGGAGCCATTTAAAAGCTATCCAAACTCGGTATTTAAAATTAACGGCAAGGTTGCCGGGATGGTCAACAACTTGAAGATAGCAAATCTGGAAGTTTCAGGCTTGAGTCATACCCATATCAAGGCATCGGCTACGCTGAAAGGATTACCTGATATGAACAAAGCCTATTTTGATGTGACACTGAATGATTTTAATACCACCCAGGCCGATCTAACCAAAGTATTGCCGGCCAATATGATTCCGGCCAGCGTAGGTGTTCCGTCTGATATAGACTTGAAAGGAACCTTTAAAGGCGGCATTGCCAACTTTAATACCAAGTTGGGTTTACGGTCAAGCTATGGCGCTGTTGATGTGGATGCTACGATGAAGAACGGCAGCAATAAAACCGGGGCAACCTATTCGGCAGATATAAAGGCGAACGACCTGGATGTGGGTGCGCTGATCAAACAACCGGATATGGTTGGTAAGGTTACACTCAGCGCCAATATAAAAGGAACCGGGCTCGATCCCAAAAAAGCCAGCCTGCAGTTTAGCGGCGATGTGGCAAAGGCCTATATAAAGGGTTATAATTATCAAAACCTGAAACTAACCGGCACTGCTACAAACGGTAACTATGTTGCCAAAGCCAGCATGAAGGATCCTAACCTGAACTTTAATTTGGATGCCAAAGCAGATATGAATAAAAAGTATCCATCGGTAGTGGCTACTTTATTGGTGGACAGCATCAACCTGAAAAACCTAAAACTTACGACAAGCGAAATGCGTTTTCACGGCAAGATAGTAGCCAATGTGCCTACCGCCGACCCGGATTATTTGAACGCGGACATAAAAGCGACCGATCTGTTATTGGTTAACGGCACAGACAGGATCAGGCTGGATTCGGTTAGTTTGGTATCTACTGCAAATGCGGATAGCAGCACCATCCGCTTAAAAACACCTTTCTTAACCGCGCACATGGCGGGCAAATATAAGCTGACCGAAGTTGGCACCGCCTTGCAGGATGAAATAAACAAGTATTTCAATATGGCTACGGCAGCCGGGCCAAATACCGTGGTGGCTACCACCAAACCAACCTATTCGCCACAGCAGTTTAAGTTTGATGTGAAAATTGTTAAAACACCGTTGCTAACCCAATTCGCGCCGACATTAAAACAATTGGAACCGGTTTTATTAAACGGCAGTTTTGACAGCAGTCCGGGTAAGTTGATCGTAAATGGGTCGATGCCGAAAGTGGTTTATGGCACCGAGGTGGTTAACAATGTAAACCTCGCTATCAACACATGCAATAATGCATTGAATTATAGTTTGACGGCAGACGAGGTAAAGGCATCATCGTCTATAGATCTGTTAAATACCAGCATATCGGGCAGCGCCCAAAACAATAAATTGAATATTAGTTTACAGGTGCGGGATGAGGCTAAAAAAGAGCGTTACCGCATTGCGGGCGTGTTTACCGTTTTGCAAAATGAATACCAGTTTAGCTTTTTGCAAAACGGCCTGCTGCTAAACTACACACCGTGGGCGGTTAACGCCGATAATGCATTGCAATTTGGCAATAAGGGTATTTTGGCTAAGGATTTTTCTATCAGCAATAGCAACCAGGTATTGAGTGTTAACAGCAGTTCGCAGGAAATGAACTCGCCGATAGCAGTTAATTTTAAAAACTTCAAGATAGAAACGCTGACCCGTTTGGCGCAACAGGATTCGCTACAGATTGGCGGGGTTATTAATGGCGATGCCAATGTCAGCGA
>Ga0206816_1023_pt1 | contig 41164 bp, 41 predicted proteins | sample Alteio_BWOrgCont_88_FD_152866 | JGI IMG/M metagenome (GOLD analysis project Ga0206816, IMG submission 152866) | Enriched cells from forest soil in Barre Woods Harvard Forest LTER site, Petersham, Massachusetts, United States -... | ecosystem: Environmental > Terrestrial > Soil > Temperate forest >... | reverse complement strand
AAGATTAACCAGCGAGATATGGATCTTGCCCGCCGCATCCTGCGAGGCAGAAGCATTTACGGCCGCTATTTTATCGGTACCCGAGGTATAATCAGGCGATAATAACTTTATCGGCAAAAACTTCGCATCCTGGTGCACCTGGTACATATCAAATATATGGTAGGTAGGGGTAAGCATCATTTTTTCCTTGTCGGTCAAAATTAGCGCCTGCAATACATTGATGGTTTGGGCCAAATTGGCCATTTTAACGCGGTCGCAATGGTTATTGAATATATTTAGCGTTGTTGCCGCTACCAATGCGTCGCGCAGGCTGTTTTGCTGGTACAGGAAGCCGGGGTTGGTTCCCGGTTCTACATCGGTCCAAACGCCCCATTCGTCAACCACCAGGCCCACTTTCTTTTTCGGGTCGTACTTATCCATAATGGCCGAGTGTTTGGTTATCAGCTCATCCATGTGCAGGCAACTTTTAACGGTGTTAAAATAATCCTGTTCGGTAAAGTCGGTAGCCGAACCTTTTTTGCTCCAGTTTCCGGTTGGCAGCGTATAGTAATGCAGCGATATGCCCCATAACATGGAGTTGGGGATATTTTTCATAATTACATCCGTCCAGTTGTAATCATCTACGTTGGGTCCGCAGGCTATTTTTTTAAGCGGCGCGTTAGGATAATTTTTGGTGAATGAAGCATACTTCCTAAACTCGTTGGCATAATACTCAGGTGTCATGTTGCCGCCGCAACCGTAAGGCTCGTTGCCAACTCCCCAAAAGCTAACCTTGTATGGCGCCGGGTGACCGTTCTTAACACGCAACGCAGTCGACGGGCTTTCGCCATCAAAATTTAAATACTCCACCCATTTAGACATTTCATCAACCGTACCGCTGCCCACGTTGGCGGTTATGTAGGGTTCGCAGCCCAATAAATTACATAACTCTAAAAATTCGTTTGTGCCAAAACTATTATCTTCCACCACGCCGCCCCAGTTGGTATTTACCATGCGTGGGCGATTTTCTGTAGGGCCAATGCCATCGTGCCAATGGTATTCGTCAGCAAAGCAGCCGCCGGGCCAGCGCAAGTTGGGTATTTTTATTTTCTTCAGCGCGTCCACAATATCCAAACGGATACGGCCTTCCTTTTTTACCGTAAGTGATTTATCCACCCAAAAACCGCCATAAATGCCGTGGCCCAAATGCTCGGCAAACTGGCCATATATGTTTTTGCTGATAGTCTCTTTCGAGTCGTTGCCGATGGATATGCTTGCGGTATTTTGCGCATAACTATTCAGAGTTATAGCCGTGAGCAATATGAGAAGATATTTTTTCAATTTGTTTATTTTAAATGTTGAAAGTACAATTATCGGGATAATTATGCAAACCAAAATATTACTACTCACCATTCACCAATCATTTTTTTGCCAACGTATATTCGCCCCAAAAATCGGTAGGCGAACCTAAATCCTGAGAACCCATTTCTTTTCTATTGATGTCTACGCCGATAATGGTCCCATTTGGCGCCCGGGTTACATTAATACCTGGAATATCATCAAAAGCCAGTCCGTTTAACCGAACGTTATAGCTAAACTTTACCGGATCATTTACAGTAAGCCCTATAACTTTTAGCGCTACGGCTATCTCGCAGGTATAAACAACCTGGTTATCAAATGCCGCTGCGGCTTCAATACCATCATCGTTATAAGCAGAAATGAGCGTATCCAATCCCTTTACCCCGGTTATCTTTATCATTTTGGCCTTTTCGCCCATCCGCTTATTATTTAGATACATGAGGGAATCGGCTTGTTTTAAGGATGAGGCCGAACCGGGTATGAACTTGGGTTTATTACGGTAACTTAACGTGGGGCGGTCTTTTCGGTCAAATATAGGGTAGCTAATAACCACCGCGTCATCATCATTCTTTTTGCCCGACTTATTGATAGTGAATGATATACGACCATTAACTATCTTGTGTATGATGTCAGGATCGGGCGTTTGGATAGTTAAGTAAAGGTTATCATCATCGTTGGCTATAGTATAAAACACATCGGTTGCGTTATTGAAAGCCTGCATTTGAGTGCCCCATTCGTTAGCCTTGCCGTCTATTTTAATACCAGCAGGAGCACGAAGGTTTGCTTGCTGAATAGTGGGTAATTTTTGTGCGTTGGCTATTAATGTGCTAAAAATCAGAAAAATAGCGGTTAATACACAACAGGTGCATTTATTCATAACTTGTAAAATTGGTTATGATAAAAGTAGCCAATTTGGTAGGCATTACAACTATTTAGCAATGGGTTCAAACTCAAACGGCAGCAACTTACCCACACGGTCGTCACCCATAGCGCCGTTCCAGTCTACACCTTCGCCAAAATAGCCGTTGCCGTCTATCAGTACACCCAGGTAACCCTTTTCCATAGTAAGAAATGAGTCGCGGTTTTTATGTTTGTTTGACTGATACAACACCGCAATTTCTGAGGGAAGTGCCAGGTATTTTTGCCCGTGAAAGCGGTTGTCATCCTTTATTCCCACAATGTCCTTATTGTAAAGCCGTTTTGATTTTTTCTCGTCATAAACATTTAAATGGCGCGAATTGGAGGTAATGCCCAATATTTTATAATCGTTTTTAGTGAGTTTATCGTCCCATAACACGCGTATAAAGTGCATTCTCGAACCATAATAGGCATCATCCCGCGCCTTTAGTATTCCCTTAATTGCCGAACGTTTAAGCCCTGCCGTATCTTCGGCAAAGAAATAATTGCCTCTATAAATTAATTTTCCACCTGTAGCTGCTTCGGCATATTTAAAGGTATCTAAAAAGTAAGTAACTTTGTACCCGAGGGTTTTATTGGCGATCAGTAATGGCTTGTCGGCCCCGGCGCTAAGCACATCGGTTTTACTGTTATAATGAAGCCATATATCATCCGGGTTAAGTATGGTACAATCCGAATTGATTGAACCGATGAACTGGGTAAGAAATATCTTCATCTTTTTGGCGCGGCTCATTTCGTCTACCGCGATAACTACTTCGGCTAATTTGTTAATTTTAGGTTTTAAGGTGATAACCAGTTCCTTGCCAAGATAGTCATTGGTCATTTTAGACTCGTATCCAACAAAGCTCACCATCAGCGGACTGCTGGTTTTTATTGCCCTTAATACAAAATGTCCCGTGCTATCGGTTGATGTACCCAGGTAGGTGCCATTTAAATATACGTTAGCCGCGCCCAAAGGCTTCCCGGTTTCGGCATCGGTAACCCTGCCCTGGATAAAGACCGTTGAGTCGGCTTTGGTTTGCGCCAATGCGCAAAAGCCGGTTAAAAACAGTAACAGGGTATAGGCTAAGTGTTTCATCGAATTAAAGTTATTAATTTTATACCAGCGGCAAGCAGTTGAATTAGCATCTTTTACTTTTTAATTCAATCAATAAATCAATAATTCACTCATTCAATAATTATTTAGCAAGCGTGTATTCTCCCCAAAAATCCGTAGAGTTATCCAGGTCCTGGTTGGGGTCAACCGTTACGCCATTTACCCTTTTTTCGGTTATCATCACCCCAATAGTGGGCATCCCGTTGTCGCCCATTAAACCATTTAGTTTAATGTTATAAAAGAATTTTTGCCGGCTGTCTTTTGTCAATCCAAAATATTTTAGCGGAACAGCCAATTCGTAGGTTAACACCTTTTTATCATTAAACCGGGCGGTTGCCTTAATGCCATCTTTATTATCTACAGCTATATATTGCCCCGGTTGATAAAACCCCGTAAACAGCCTGAAATAAGGCCGTTTGTCGCCCATCACGCCGGGAATCGTATCCGCAATGGTTTTGATGCCTTTAATTTTAAATTCTTTGGCATTTGCAAGGAGTGTTTTATTTGCAAGGGCTATTAAAGAATCGGCAGGCCGGGGCGAGGCAGAATTATCCGCAAACACATCAGGCTCCATTCCGGCGTCTATCAATACATGGCGCGAGTTTACAGCGCTCAGTAACGGGAAGGTGATGGATGAACTATTGGCATCATCTTTCTTGCCTGTACTGTTTACCGAAAGTACAAGCCCGGCCATCAACAACTTTTGAATAATACGCGGATTGGTTGCCTGTACTGTTAAATACAAATTCTCGTCATCGTTAGCTATAGTATAATATAGCTCGACATTTTTGTTGTACGCCTGCAAACTTTCGCCCCATTCGGTAGGTATGCCATCAATTTTTATAGTGGCCGGGGCGCGGAGACTAACTTGTTGAACAGCCGGAAATTTTTGCGCGATTGCGATAAAACCTGTACTTCCTAATAATATGGCCAGGGCGTTTTTTTTAAGCAGTTGACTATTCATTTTTGTTTCATTTAAATTCATCCACTCATTTTTTTGCAAGCGTATATTCTCCCCAAAAGTCGGTGGAAAAGAATCGGTAACTGTCGTCAGGCCCTCCCGATTCGGGACTTATACCAAGTATCACTTTAGCGTTTTCCAAACGCATTAATACGCCTCCTGCATTTACAAACATTATGGAGTTTAAAGAATTGTCGGTCGGCGGCCCGTTTTGTTTTATATTATAACTGAATTTGCCATCGCTGTTTATGGTGTTTTCTAAATATTTTAAAGGAATGGCCAGTTCATAAGTATATTCAATTTTATTACTAAAACTTGCTGCTGCATGTATGCCCGTTTCGTTATAAATTGATATAACTGAATCTACACCCTTTATACCCAATACCTGCATCTCTTTGAAAACGGTGCCTGCTGTTTTATTTATGGCAAACTGTAAGGAATCTATGCTTTTCTGGTTACCTGTTATGTCGTTTCTTAAACGCCTGTATTTTTCTGATGAAACGATAATAGTTTTCAGGTCTTCAGGGTTTTCCATTACCGGGAAGGTAACTGAAACATATTTTGCATCTTTATCCTTATTTGTTTTAACCTTTGCCGACCTGACAGTAAAGGTGAGCCCTCCCATCATTATTTTTTCGTTCCCGAATAACCCTTTGGTGCGTACGATCAAATAAACGTTTTTATCGTCATTAGATACCGTGTACCATATCCGGTTGGCTTCGTTATAAGCGTGAAAAGCATCATTCCATTCTGTGGCTTTGCCATCTATCTTTATATTGGTGGGGGCCAATACACCGGCGAAAGGTTGCTTGTCGGGCAGTTTTTGCGCGTTAACTAACAAAGAAAAAGCTATCATCAATAAAGCTGATAAAGCAAGTTTAATAGGAGTCATTCTTAATTTTTTCATTATTATAAGATCTAAGTTTAATAATTAGACTGGAGATATTTTTCGATAGTTTGACTTTGAGCTTTTTTAAGGTCGATATTCATAACCTTGGTTGTTGTGTTTGACGAACTACTTATTTGAACACGGGCAATTTCGATAGCGGGGATATATTTTACCTGTAATTTTTGGCGTGGCCAGGGTTTACCGTTTAAAGTAAAATTTGTGATCTCTTCCTCTTTATAGAATATCCTCCCGATTGAATCTACTTTAAAGTCATTCATTTTATTTAGCAATATATCCGTAGTTGCATCTAAACTTACACCGGCTGCGCGCGGCCTGTATTCTGCTGTATCTGTATAGAGTTTGGTATCTCGTAATGAGGAAGCTATTACCGCGCTTTTTGGAAGCATTAGGTGCTGGTCACGCAGCGTATCACTTACAGCTATTGATGATGGCCTTTTTGCTTTATCCCCGATAGGATATGAGCCGACAGCATTTGCCTTTACTATTAAGCCGGGTGAATTAGCGGGTACAACAGATAGTTTGCCCGTGTATGTTTGTTTAACTGATTTTATAGCAGAAGCTAATCGATTCTCTGTATGTCTGTTTATCAACTTTGTTAAATAAATAAAGGCTAATAAAACCATGATCAACGCCAAAAGAAAAGTTTTAACCGATACCCTCGATGGATAAGCTGGTGTAGTTAACCGGTGGATACGGCTTTGAAAAACAGATGCCGTAGCCGAAGCAGCTAAGGAAAGCCGCAGGTAACTTTTAATGATCTTTAAATTGGCCAGAGCGATAGCCATTGTTTTTTCATCGCCGCAATAACTCGCGGCCATATCATCGCAGCAAAACTCGCGCTCGTTGCGGGTGGTATTAGATATGAATTTGAAAAACGGGTTGAAAAAGAAAATAGCTTCTAACGTGGTTTGCACCAGGTTAACTACATAATCATAACGTTTAATATGCGCCAGTTCATGCGCCAATATCATTTCTAATTGGTCCATCGGTACATTGGCTATATAACTTACCGGAAGCAGGATAATAGGTTTAAGATTGCCAAAAGTTAAAGGCTCGGTAATGGCATTGCTAATGATGAGTTTGATAAACCGGTCAACCTGCATTTTTTCGCGAAGTTGTAGCAGCATTTCAGTTACGGCAGGGTAGGAGCCGGGCTGTAAATTTCTCAGCCTGTACAGGTAAACGCTCCCATTTATTATTTTCAGCAGGTAAAACAGCATCCCAACTATCCATACCATAGTTAAATAGGGGCTAACAATATCCAAATAATTTAACAGCGCAAGTTTTGTAGGAGTAGTGCTGTTGGGGTTAGTTAAGGTCGGGTATATATTTTGTACTACAATGTTTTTTTGCGCGATAATTTTATTACTAAACGCGACTGCCTCGTTACCGAAATATAATTGATACTCATGCCAAAAAGTAAACCCCGAAATAATAACTGCGCCAATCATAACGCCGATGCCCGTTAAATAACGCAGGTTTGAATGGCTTTTATTAATAACAAACAACAAGCACTTCAATACAACAAACAACGCCAAAAACTGCCATGCCGAGTGTATCATTGTCCAACCAGTTACCTTGAAAAGGCTGGTGTTTAATAGCTCAAGTGTACTCATCGGTTTATTTTTTATCTTCCTTTAATTTATTAACTAATGCGGTTAATTCTTCAATATTTTCATCCGTTGACGAATTACCCAAAGCGTGTAGCGCCAAATTAGAATACGATCCCTTGAAAAACTTATTGAGCATATCCTTCACAAAGTTGTTCCGCACATCGCTTTCTTCAACCAGTGCAAAATATTCATGCTTTAGGTTATCCACCGTGCGGCCAATTAAACCCTTGGCGCTCATTTTTTGCATTATCTTCAAGGTCGTGGTATAAACACATTCCTTATTTGCAGAAATAATATCATATATCTCGCGTACGGTAGCTTTTTTGTTCTTCCACAGTATTTCTAATACTTCCAGTTCGGCATTGGTAGGCGGGTTTCTTTTAAGGTCTTTCATTGTTGTTAATTTTTATGACATTATCGCAGCCTCACCTAAATCCTCTCCAAAGGAGAGGACTTGCCTATCGCGTTTAAGCCCTTCTCCTTTGGAGAGGGGTTGGGGTGAGGCTATACTGTCGTACGACAACTGACGTATGTCAAATGTCGTAACTAACATTGATAAAAGAAAGAGGTAGGAAAATTATTTGTGTAACAAATTAATCACTTTTGGGCCAGGGTATATTCGCCCCAAAAATCGGTAGGGTAAACTGTAGTTAAATACCCTTGGTCCTTGGGTGCTATATGTAATTTGACTTTCGAATTATAGCGGTCTGATGCCGGATTGACATTAGTGGTGAGCACTGTTTTTGTGCCATCGGGTGCGGTTTCCAAAACTTCCACAGTGAGGAGACTTTTATCTACCCCGTTTATTTTAACGTTATAGCTGAATTTTGCAGGTTGATCTTTAGGTAATTGCAGGTATTTTATAGGGATGGCTATTTCTAAAGTATATGCTTTATCAGCATCAAAAAGCTCAACGGCCTGTACGCCCAAATCTTTATTAAATAAATAATCGTTGGTGCTGGGTATGCCTTTAACCTTTATTAAACTGGCTAAATAGGTTATATCGCTATTCATAACGGTGACTAACGAATCGTTGCGCTTACGAATGACAGCCGGATCATTAGAAGCGTTTTTGGGTCTATAATTTAAGCTTGCAGTTATGCCCCTGGTATCTTTTTCCTGCAGGATAGGGAATGTAAGTGATACCTGTTGCTTATCATCTTTTTTTAAACTGCTATTTACGGTAAATACCAGGCTGTGCGTAATTATCTTTTGTATAATAAACGGATCGGTGGCATGTACGGTTAAATAAAAGTTCTCGTCATCGTTAGCTACCGTATAAAAAATTTCAGTCGCGTGGTTATACGCCCGAAATTGGTTATTCCATTCTGTTGCCCTGCCATCAATTTTCATGTTAGCCGGCGCGCGGAGGCTTGCTTCCTGTTTGTTGGGTAGTTCTTGCGCGTTGGCAAAACTTAAGCCTAATAATAAAAAAGCGGATAAAACTTGTAATTTGTTCATAATAAGAAAAGGTTATAATTAATTTATTAGTTGAATTTACCAATAAATATTTGCCATTTCTCGGATGGTAATAAAAAAGATACGCAAACAATTGACTTACAATCCAAACCGATCAATAACCCACCTGTAAAAATCCGGAAAGGCGCTGCGCCATTGCGCTTCATTATGCTTTGCACCCGCTTTTATGATAGTCGGGGGCACTTGCTGCGCAGTGAATTTCTTAGCATGTAAAACCGAGTCCATTTTGTTTACATACTTAACTTCATCGGCGCTTTCGCTATCGCCGCAAACCAGGTAGAACCCGGCCTTTTTATTTAAGGTTGCAGTTTCTGTATCGGTATAAATTTGCTGCCCTATCCAAAACGCAGGCGAAAATATGCCCGCGTTGCCAAAGCTATCCGGGTACTTTACAACGGCATACATCGCCAGTAAACTCCCTAGCGAACTGCCTGCTATAGCATTATACCGCGCTTCTTTTTTGGTGCGGTAATGCGCGTCTATATAAGGCTTCAGGGTTTCTGCTAAGAATTGAGAATAAGCTACACCATCGCCCTTGCCATAAGTTGAATTATAAGGATTATATTCTGTTATGCGATCCTTACCGGCATGATCTATGCCCACGATTATGCATTGCTTATTGGCAGGCAGGCTGTTTAGCATACTGTCAACAGCCCAGGTGCTTTTTATTGCGGCGCTGCTTTTAAATATATTCTGGCCATCTGTCATGTAAATTACCGGGTAAGTTTTGTTGGATGTATTGTACCCTTTTGGCAAATAAACCCGGATAGTGCGCTCCCTGCTTAATTGCGGCATGGAAAAGTTTTTTAGCAGTACAATTTGAGCGGTGTCTGCATTGGTTTGAGCAAATGCAACAGTAGTGCTTATAAATAGAAAACCTAATAAGATTATATTTTTGAAGATTGCTTTGGTCATATCCAAAGTTAACAAAAAGTTGATTAAGAAAGCCTCTCTCCTTGGGCCACCGCTAAAGTGCACGCGGTTGGAAAGTGGGTTGTCCGCAGGGCTCACATCGAGGGGCGAGGCTATTCATCCATACAAAACCCCCATTCAGCGATATATCGTTGCTGCGCGAAAGAAGTTTTTACACTTTTGAACCATATACCCTGGATGATAAGTGAGAGAGAAGATGCAGGTGTAATATTTTCATAGGTGAGGCGCTCTGGTGATGCGGGGCGCTTTTTTATGAAATCATTTTATTCATCTATATTTAGCTGCCGTCAAACAAAAATCAATAACAATGCTGCGCTCAAAAGCCACTACCTTTTTTATTCACACAGCCGGTTGGCTGGTTTTTCTTGGCTTCCCGTTGCTGTTTATGAACCGCACGCAGGATAGCAGCAGCAGCACTTATTTTATAATCCTTTCGCCCTGGTACTGGCTTTTTTGCGCTACCTATATTGTGTTGTTTTACCTTAACGCCTGGTACCTGGTGCCGCAGTTTGTATTTAAAAAGCGATACGTTATTTACGGCGGTATGGTGTTACTGCTGTTGGTATGTGTCTATTTTTTACGGCCTTTTGATAATTTACTGGATCATAACCTGCGGCAAAGTCCACGCCCCAAGGCAATGTTAGGCGCATTACCTGCCGATACCTTATCGCTCGATGGTAAAAGCCTGTACTTTGGCCCGCTGCCGCACCAGGATATGCGTATGCAGGACCCGCTGTTTAAACCCGTTACCACTCACGCTTCGCTAAATATTGATATGGTGGGCCTGTTTATATTTATTATGATAATGGGTTTAAGCATAGCCGTAAGCACGGTTGAAAAATGGCAGGTTACCGAGCAAAAAATGATAAAAGCCGAAGCCGAAAAGGCCCATGCGGAACTATCCTTTCTAAAAGCGCAGATAAACCCTCACTTTTTGTTTAATACGCTCAATAATATCTACGCGCTTTCTGTAACCGACAGTAAAAACACATCAGCAAGCATTATGAAGCTATCCAACATTATGCGCTATGTTACCGATGAAGTGGTGGAAGATTTGGTTTCGCTACAAAGCGAGGTAGATTGCATCAATGATTATATCGACCTGCAACGCCTGCGTTTAGGTAAAAAAACTATCCTGAATTTTGAAGTTACGGGAGCTATAAGCAATCAACGCATTGCGCCGCTGGTGTTAATGACATTTATCGAAAACGTATTTAAATACGGCATAAGCAAACACGAAGTAGCTAAGATCAATATGAAACTGGATATTGATGGCAGCAAGCTGAATTTCTTTTGCCAGAATACCATATTTGATAACGGATCATCGGGCAAGCGCAAAGGAATTGGCATTGCTAACACCCGCCAGCGATTGAATCATATCTATCCCGGCAGGCATAAATTGGAGATTACGAAGGAAGATGATTTATTTACCGTAAATTTAGAGATCAACTGTTAACCATAAACCACCTGTATGCCCCTAAAATGTATAGCTATTGATGACGAGCCATTGGCGCTGGAGCTGATGAAAAAGTATATTGCCGATTTCCCGGCCCTGCAATTGCTGCATACGTTTGAGGATGCGGTATCCGGTGCTGAGTTTTTAAAAAAGAATAAGGTGGACCTGCTTTTTATCGACATTAATATGCCGGACATAACCGGTGTCGACCTGGTGCGTGCCCTGACCGATAAACCGATGGTGATATTCACCACAGCCTATAAAAACTATGCCTTTGAAGGATTTGAACTACAAGCTATTGATTATTTATTAAAACCGATTGACCATAAACGCTTTGCCGCCGCAGTAAACAAAGCAGTTGAATATGCCGAATATATAAATGCTGAAAAAAGCGGTGGCGATGAGTGTATCTATGTACATTCTGAATACCGTGCGATAAAAATTAACCTGTCTGATGTGGAATATATTGAAAGTATGCAGGATTATATTAAAATACACCTCGTAAACACCCCCAAGCCCATCCTCACATTAATGACCTTAAAAAGCGTGCTTGAAAAACTCCCAGAAAAACAATTTGTACGTATCCACCGCAGTTTCGCGGTGGCAATAAGTAAAGTGCGTTCCATTCATAACCGTAAAGTGCAGATGCCGTCAATGGAGTTGCCGGTAGGCAATAGCTATGCCGATGTGGTGAAGAATTGGTCGGCGTAGATTACATTTATCGACACATTGTCATCATTCATCGATACATCCCGCACAATTAAACTAATAATAAGAATTTTAGTCCATCAAATAAAACGATGGTCATGGAATTATTAGATAAACAGAAAAGGATATTAGTATTGGATAAAGATAACAGGATACTATCAGTTGTGGATGAGATTATGAATTACGGCGATTGGGATGTACGCACAACTTACGACCCGTACTCCGTGTTTAATATTGCTAAAACCTATAAACCCGACCTGGTTATATTGGATTATTTGTTGCTGGATAATGATTGCGCATTAATATGCCAGGATTTTAAAGACGACACCGAACTGCAAAACTTACCAATTATTATAGTAACCGCTTATAGAACAAAAAAAGCTAATGTCGATTCGTATAAATGCGATGCACTTTTCATTAAACCATTGGATATGGAAGTGCTTGCATCACGAATTGAATATTTAGTTGCTTCGTAGATTAAACCTTATGAGATTTTTTTCGTTTAAGAGTTAATATTCATCCCCTGATTAATATTAACCAAAGCAATAACTCATCCTTATTGCCTAAATACATCACTAATGAAAAAAATATTATTTGCAAGCGTATCACTTTTGTTTTTAGTGGCGGGGATAGTGTGGATCTGTTTTAAACGAAATTAACGGGTTAAAGCATTTTAATAATTGTAGTTTTATATTTACCTGCCTGGTATTTAACAGGCGGTGATACCAATTATTAAAATGAAGATTAAAAAGAACATTGCTACAAGCGAAAACGGATTTATTTTTAACCCGGCCACGGGCGATTCTTTTTCTGCAAATCATTTAGCCTCGGCTATACTGCTGTCCATGAAAAATGGCGAAGAGGCTGACCATATCAAACAAAATATTCTCGAAAAATATGACGTAAGCCGCGATCAGCTGGAGCGCGACTGGGAAGACTGGCTGCTACAGCTAAAAGAAGCTAATTTACTGGAGGTTTAAGCTATATGATACTATTTTTATGATCATAGGTATAACCGGTCTCAATGCGAGCGACAATCCCGGTCCGGGTGTAGCAGTTATCCGCTGTTTAAGAGAGGCTTTTGACAACGATCTGACCATTATAGGTTTGAGTTACGAATCATTAGAGCCCGGCATTTACATGCAGGGTATTGTTGACAAAACCTATCAAATTCCATATCCAACAGCGGGTACTTCGGCACTTACCGAACGTTTGGAGTATATCCACGAGATTGAAAAACTGGATATGATCATCCCCAACTTTGATTCGGAACTCTATAATTTCATAAAAATAGCGCCCTGGTTAAAATCTATCGGCATAAAAACCTTTTTACCAACGCACGGGCAATTAGCATCGCGCGATAAAATAAACCTGGCCGAATTTGGGAAAAAGTATGGCTTTATGGTGCCTCCTGATAAGCTCATAAACAATATTAAGGATCTTCAAAAAGCAGGCGAAGAATTAGGGTATCCCCTGGTAGTAAAAGGGAAATATTACGAAGCTTATGTAAATTACACGCCTGATCTTGCTCAAAAATCTTTTCATCAACTCAGCGCCAAATGGGGCCTGCCCGTTATAGCGCAGCAATTTATAAAAGGAACAGAGATAAACATCGCGGGCTTAGCCGATGGAAAAGGCAACGCCATAAGCGTAATACCCATGCGCAAATTATACATCACCGACAAAGGCAAAGCCTGGGCCGGGGTAACCATTGAAGACAACGAACTAATAGAACTGGCGCAAACGTTTGCTGCCGCGACAAAATGGAGTGGTGGGTTTGAACTGGAAATAATGCGCGATGCGGATGGCGACCTGTATATTATGGAAATAAACCCGCGCTTCCCGGCATGGATATACCTTTCGGCAGGGGCAGGGCAAAACCAGCCTGCGGCATTGGTGAAAATGGCGATGGGAGAGGAAATGGGGCCGTTTACAGAATATACGGTCGGAAAAATGTTTATCCGCTACTCGTGGGATCACCTGGTGGATATCGCCGATTTTCAGCAATTCTCGGCCTTTGGCGAATTAAAATTGAACAACCCTAATTAATTATATACAGTGCAAAAATTAAAATACGAGCGGCCCTACATCAAAAAGCTAAATGCCGGCCTGATGAACAAATTTGGCACACGTACCGAAACGCAAGCCGTAAAATCGATAGATGGCGTAGGTGTTAAAGGATTGGTAGAGCAATACGGCTCGCCGTTATTTGTATTGTCCGAAAAGCAGGTGCGCCGCAATACGCGGGCTGCAATGCGGGCATTCAAAACAAGATACCCGGCTGTCCAATTTGCATGGAGCTATAAAACCAATTATCTAAACGCCGTATGCAATATATTTCACCAGGAAGGCAGTTGGGCCGAAGTAGTTTCGGGCATGGAATACCGCAAAGCATTAGGCAACGGCGTACCCGGAACTAAAATTATTTTCAACGGCCCCGGCAAACAAAAAAAGGACCTTTTGTTGGCCATTGAAAACGATTCGTTGATACATATTGACCATTTTGATGAGCTGTATACCATTTTAGAGTTGTGCGATGTAGTGATGAAACTTCCGCGCGTTGCCATCCGCGTTAATATGGATGTGGGCGTTTATCCGTTATGGGATCGATTCGGCTTTAATTACGAAAACGAAGAAGCCTGGACCGCCATTTCAAAAATTGTGGCATCGGGTAAAATACAATTGGTGGGTTTGCATTGCCATATAGGCACTTTCATGCTATCGGTTAACGCCTACAGCATCGCCGCAAAAAAAATGTGTACACTGGCTATGCGTTGCAAAAACCAGTTGAATACCGCTATACAATATTTAGATATGGGTGGCGGTTTCCCATCAACCAATAACCTGAAAGGGGCTTATTTGCCGGGTGTAGATACCGTACCCTCAGTTGATGATTTTGCAGAGGCCATCACAACTACCATTTTGGAGTTTGGTTTTAAGCAAGAAGAACTGCCCATGCTGATATTAGAATGTGGCCGTGTATTAATTGATGATGCAGGTTACCTGTTGGGCACCGTGATTGCCAACAAACGATTGGCCGATGGCCGCCGCGCTGCCATTATGGATTTTGGCGTGAATACCCTGTTTACCTCTTTTTGGTACGACCATCAAATCAGCCCCGCGCAGGAGGCCACGCAGCATACCGAAAACATGGTATTATATGGCCCGTTGTGTATGAATATTGATGTAGTGCGCGAAAGTATAAACCTGCCGCTGCTTAATCCCGGTGATAACATAGTGGTGCATAAAGTGGGTGCCTATAACATGACCCAATGGATGCAGTTCATCATGAGCCGCCCCGCAATTGTGCTGATAGACGAGAACGAAAAGCCCCACCTCATACGCCAGGCGGAAACTTTAGAATACATGGAAACCCCGGAACTGATCCCCGATCATTTAAAAAAGGAAAAAGCATAAGTGAAAAAGGCAATACTTTTTACTACGCAGTCGCTTGTTAACAGCTACGCTATTTTGTTTTTCTCGCAAAACAAGGTATTGGGTGTGCTGTTGCTGCTTGTTTCGTTTTTTAATCCGGCGGCGGGCATAACGGGCTTGCTGAGCGTATTATTTGCTATCGCCCTGGTAAGTATAATGGGTTACCGGCGCGAGGACATCCGCATGGGTTTTTACAGCTTTAACGCGTTGCTGTTGGGTATTGGTTTTGGTACTTTTTACCAGTTTGGCCCATCTTTTTTTATATGGCTGTTACTGGCTTGTGTTGTGGTTACCATGATTAGCGTTGTTTTGGCCTCATGGCTGGGCAAATTTGGATTTCCGCTATTATCATTACCATTTGTTATTGCGTTCTGGTTAGTACTGCTTGCTGCAAATAGTGTTTACCACATGGGTTTGGAACAACGCAACAGCGCCATACTAAATGAAATTTATACAGCAGGAGAAGGGAATGCCTATCATCTGCCCGGATTATTGAATTTTATCATCGTCCCCAATTATTGCGGACTGTTCTTCAGGGCATTGAGTGCGGTTTTATTTCAGAATAATGTTATTTCCGGTATATTGATAAGCATTGGTTTGCTTATTCATTCGCGCATTAATTTTAGCCTGCTCATACTGGCTTTTATAGCCGCCTGTTTATTTAATTCATTTACCGGCACCTATGCCGGCGGCATAAGTTATTATCATTTAGGCAGTAATATTATGATGGCCGCCGGCGCGATAGGCAGTTTCTTTTTGATACCATCTGCACGATCATATTTATGGGCTTTGATAACTATCCCGATTACTATGCTGCTTATTAACGGATTTACGCGGATTTTAGGAATTTATGATCTGCCGGTATTATCATTCCCTTTTTGTATAGCGACGTTGTTATTTCTTGGTTTTTTCAAATTACGGGTTAATGCCGGAAAGCTACAGCTTACACCATTGCAACACTACTCGCCCGAGCGAAACCTTTACCAATACTTAAACAGCAGCGAACGCCTGCGCGAGTTAAACTATATCAACCTTAACCTGCCATTCATGGGCGAATGGACCGTTTCGCAGGGGTATGACGGCAACATTACTCATAAAGCAGATTGGGGCAAGGCGCTTGATTTTGTGATAAAAGATGAGGGTGGAAAAACTTATAAATATCCGGCTACCCGGCCCGATCATTTTTATTGCTTTAACAAGCCTGTGTTGGCCTGTGCCGATGGAACGATAGAAGAAGTGGTATCGCATATTGAAGATAATGCCATAGGCGAAGTTAATACCATAGATAATTGGGGAAACAGCATTGTTATTAAACATGTAACCGGCTTATACAGCAAAGTATCGCATCTTAAAAAGGACTCGGTAAAAGTTAAAACCGGTGATTTCGTAAAGCAAGGCGACCTGTTGGCCATGTGTGGTAATTCGGGCCGCTCGCCCGAGCCGCATTTGCATTTCCAGGTGCAGGCTACGCCTTATATAGGTTCAAAAACGCTGGCCTATCCGTTTGCTTATTATTTAGACCAATCAAACGAAAAAAACAAGCTCCAAAGCTTTAACATACCCACTGAGGGAACGGAATTAAGCCCGGTAGAAATTAACACATCCATTAAGCAGGCGTTTAAATTGCAGCCGGGTTATACCGCTATCGTATCGGGCAATAATAGGCATGAGCATTTCGAGGTTTTTACAGATGCGCTAAATCAATCCTATATCTATAGCGAAACAACCGGCGCAACTGCCTATTTTATTAATAACGGTACATCGTTTTACTTCACCAGTTTTTACGGCGATCAAAATTCGTTACTCTATTATTTCTATTTGGCTGCCTATAAGGTTGTTTTCACTTCGGATAACTCGATAATCGTAACAGATGCTTACTCGGTACAGGTTACTGCCGACAGGGTACGGCTATGGCTGCACGATGTGTTGGCACCGTTTTTCCAGTTTATAAAATTAAAGTACAGCAATTCCACTATCGTTAACGGGCAAAATATAACTATAGCCGCAGGCCAGCATAAAAATAATAAACAGACCATGAATGCTGTAATACAGCTAACCGGAAGCAATATTAAATCATTCACAGTAAATATTAACGATACTAAAGTTGAAGCAAAATGGATAGCAGAAAATATTTACTAATATTGGTTTTAACTGCGTTTTTTTACAGCAGTAAAGCACAAACTGTGCCTGTGTTTACACATGCCGACAGTACGGCATACGGCAACTTTATAACGGGAAATTTCAGCCTCGCTTTGAGCCAATACAATGATATACTGGCCAATAACTCGTACAATACCACGGCGCAGTATTATGCCTACTTATGCAATAAATATCTTAATCATGAATTAGGGGCTTCCTATCATGCCGCGCATTTAGACACCGGCCAGCAAAACTATGAGCACATTACCAATTTTGGTTTGATTGATGCCGGGCTGGAAAGTAGCTTAAAAGTGCCGAATGATTTGTACAGGGGCAATGCATCCTACACGCGCGCTTCGTTAAGCAACCGTTTATCATGGCGATTGCAATTAGAGCAATCCGCAGCGTTCTTTGGTCAACAAATTGATAAACGGCCCAATGCAACATTTAAGACAGCTTTCAATCCCGATAATCAATTTGAATATTATGGCAAATTAAGCTACTCGGTAACGGGCAATTTTTCGTTATATGGCGCTTACCATTACTTAAATACAAACTACCAGGACAATACATACAACAGCAATGTAGGCATAGCGGGCATAAAATATACAGGCACTTATTTTGATATATGGGGCGATTTTGACTGGGGCTTTATGATAGATCATCACCTGGTGCAATATAATGCCGGGTTATTGTTTTATCCGTTGGGGAATTTGAATTTTTACACGATAAGCAGGCTATCCAACCTAACTCAAAACGGCGCAAGCCAGGTTATATTTGGGCAAAGTGTTGGTTTTAAAGCGATAAAAAACGTTTGGCTGGAAACTTCGGCCACATTTGGTAATTTGGATAACTATATTGATGCCGACGGATTGTATATTTACAATACCGTTGACGCATCGAAATTGAAACTGGGCCAAACGCTTTTTTACCAGGCAGGTAAACACGCGCAATTGCAAATAAATTATACTTTTGAACAAAAGCAGGACGATCTGCATAATTTAACTTATAATCAGCATTCTATTAGCGCAGGAATATTATGGAAATTTTAAAACGTATACTATTGATTTCTTTATTCATTGCAGGTGCATTTAAAGTAAGTGCGCAAACCAATGCGGTACTCCAAAAAACTTTCCATAACAGCTATACCGATGAGACCAACAAGAACTATGTAGCCGCCATAAATGATATAACGCCTTATTATGCCGAAAGCAATTATGAAATAAATGTGCGGTTAGGCTGGCTTAATTATCTCAACAAGAATTACAATGCTTCTCAATCTTATTATTTAAAAGCGGTAAACCTAAAGCCCGGATCTATCGAAGCTAAGTTCGGTTATATTAAGCCGCTGTCATTTTTACAAAGCTGGGATAAGGTATTGGAGCAATATAATGACATTATTAAAATAGATCCTCAAAACACGCAAGCCAATTACTGGGCGGGGGTTATTTACTATAACCGCAAACAATATGACCCTGCCATAAAATGCTTTAAGATAGTAATAACCCTTTACCCGTTTGATTACGACGGCAACCACATGCTTGGCTGGTCGAGCCTGATGGCGGGTAAAAAGGCAGAAGCAGCAACTTATTTTGAAAAAGCGCTCATCATCAAACCCGATGATGCTTCGAGTTTGGATGGTTTAAGTAAAGCCAGGTAGTTCCGCTAATAAACTTCCGAAGTTTTCAAAACTTCGGAAGTTTGATCCTGGCCTTGCCATCCATTGACCCGTGTTCCAACCGATAATCAACGTTTCTCATTGTTTATCGGTGAATAATTCTCCTTTGTCGACACACCTTTAATAAATTTTTATACCCGCTCTACCTTTAGTTTATAATTCTGAAAAAAAAATTATTAACTAAACTAATAGAGACATGAAAACTAAAATCAACTACCCCATCCTAATTCTTGCATTAATTGCAAGCGCGCTCACTGCCTGTAAAAAAGATCTTAGCATTAAAGCAGTTGGTAACTCCACTGCTGCCACTCCATCAACTACCGTTAGCGCATCTACCGTATTATCAACCGGCTCAATTGCCATTGGCAGCACCAGGTCCCTGGCAACAACCACTCCGTTTGCTGCGAATGATAGTATCTATTTAAAAAATTGCTTCCCGCCAAAAGGAAAAAAAGATTCGGTAGCGTTTAGCGCGTTGCCTGCCGCCATAGGCACTTATTTAACTGCTAATTATGCCGGTTATACCTTTACCAAAGCATTCTCCATTACCGATAGCACCAAAACTTTGATCAACTACATTGTGGTTATTAACTATAACGGCAATTTGATTGGTCTTAAATTTACAGCTGCCGGGGTATTTGTTAACGTGTTAGAGCAATGTGCGGGTGCAGATTTAGGTGGCCCGGCCGGGTTCCATCCCGGTGGTCCGTTTGACAACAGGGGCGGCGCTCATCCCGATACTATAGCGTTGTCAGCAATACCCGCCGCAGTCAATGCAGCCTTTGTTGCCGCTTATCCTACCGATACCTTGCTGCACGCAGGGATAGCGCCCGATGGTACTTATTTGCTCATTAGCAAAAACAAAACCCTGTTTGCTACTGATATTACACCTACAGGCACAGTGATTAATCATGTACAGATACCTGGCCCGCCTGCCGTTCACACTGCTGTGTTGCAAGCTAACCTGCCAACTTCTGTAACGATCTATTTAACAACAACTTATCCGGGATATGTGTTTGACAAGGCGTTCTCTGCAAGCAACAAGAGCGGAATAATAGGTTACGAAGTATTTATAACATCCAACAATACCAAATACGCGGTGACCTTTGATACAACCGGCACCTTTGTAAAAGCTGTAGTAGTACGGTAATTAAAAGTTTTTTTTCATAATTTGTTTTGTAACCCGGTACTTGCTGACGCAGGTACCGGGTTTTTTGATGGATAAATTTTATAACTTTAATCCGTCATGAAAAAGATAGTTTTAACATTCGCTTTTGTTTTATTGGTTGGAATAGCTTTCGCGCAGGGCATTGTAGGCGATTGGGCGGGAGTTTTAGCTGTTAACGGCGCTAAACTTCGGATAATCTTCCACATCACCAAAACCGGAGATGGCTATAAATCCACAATGGACAGCCCCGACCAGGGCGCGAAAGGCTTGCCCGTTGGCGCTACAACATTCGCTGATAATAAAATAACTATCAATGCCTCGCAATACGGCATAAATTATACCGGGACTTACCTGCCGGATAGCAATAAAATAAATGGTTCTTTTCCGCAGGGCGGCAAGATTGTTCCCCTTAATTTTACCTGGTCAAAATATACAATTGCCGCACGGTCACAGGACCCTAAAGACTTCCCTTATAAACAAGAAGAAGTAGCTTTCGATAACCCCAAAGGCGGCGACCGTTTGGCAGGTACATTAACTATGCCTGCTGATGGTAAAGCCTCTAAAATCGTAATTTTGATAACAGGTTCAGGCCCTGAAAACCGCGACGAGGAAGTTTTTAACCATCGCCCGTTTTTGGTAATAAGCGATTGGCTAACGCGGCATGGCATCGCTGTTTTGCGTTATGATGATAGGGGAGTAGCAAAATCCACAGGCAATTATAATACAGCCACCACGGCAGATTTTGCCGATGATGCAGAAGCTGCCGTAAATTATATACAATCAAGATCTGATTTGAAAAATCTCTCTATTGGTTTAATGGGCCATAGCGAGGGCGGAACAATAGCGCCAATGGTAGCAAGCCGCAATAAATCGGTTAAATTTTTGGTATTACTGGCAGGACCGGGTGTCCCGAATGAGCAGTTAATGTTAAAACAAACCGCCGATATAGCGCGTTTACAGGGAGCAAGCGATGAGGGTATCAAACTTTCATCGGCCAGTAATAAGAAAGTTTACGATCTGATTATCCAAAACCCAACAATGACTGCGGCGCAATTAAAACCATTATTGGATACGCTAATGTACCGCGATTTTCGCTCTTATCCCGGCGGCGGCTTGCCCGACAAAAGAATAGCCGAAATAGTACAACAGAACGCTACCCTGCTGGCTCCGTGGTACCGGTATTTTATTGCGATGAATCCGGCAGATTATTTAACAAAAATTCAATGCCCCGTATTGGCACTTGATGGTACGTTAGATATGCAGGTAAACGCCGAAGCTAATTTGGCCGGTATAAAAGCCAGCCTTGAAAAAGCAGGGAATAAAAACTTTGAGGTGGTTGCGTTACCCGGATTAAATCACCTTTTCCAAAAAGCTACTACCGGCGCAGTTGCCGAGTATGAACAAATTGATGAAACGATTGATCCCGTTGTGTTGGATAAAGTGACTGCTTGGATAAATAAACTTTGAGGATATAGGAAGAACGCCGACGTTAAATGAAGAACATAGGTGATATTTTATAAATGAATGCTATCGCAAAAACCACAACCGATATATAGAGTATTCTTTTACCGTGTCGCCTGTCGCTTTCATTATAATCATATACACGTTCTCCATCGGGTAAAGTTTTTTTAAATGTAGATAAGTGCCAGCCAATAAAAATCCCTAATACGCCACCTAAAAATGCGACTATATAGCCAAACACTATCCAAAAGGTTTGAGGCTCATCCGTCACTTTTAATTCCTCAATTCGCTTTTCTTTTATAGCCGATATGGTTTCATCGCTTATAGGTTTGCCTCTTTCGGCCAGTATTTTGCGCGCGAGTACATTATCGAAGGCGCTCCACTCATCTGCCTTATGTATAAGGTCCATTAACTCTTCGTCTGTAAAATCAAACAGATAGTAGTCCTTTTCAACCCCATCCACATTTACAGTTTCGTCTTCGGCCAATAAGCTGTTTGCTTTTTCAAAATCATGAGGTTTTATTTTTACTACTATCTTTTTTGGTGCCCCATTGTTAAATACCGAACTGCCATTAAATGGTAATACCTCTTCTTCAATATAATATTCAATATGATGTTTATCTAGTTGCTCACCAAGATTAGTCGCTAAAACGATATCGTTAAATGTATTGAAAGTGATAAATTCCGGTTCCATATTGGGTTTATATACAGTGTTAAATATAACGATTAGTTCACCATATCCACTTCAATAAATCCTAAAAATCCATCAAATCCTGTAAATCGTGTCTATATTTGCCCCCATGAAAACAAACGCGCTCAACAGGGCCATATTTATAGTTGCTATCCTTATCCTAACAATTGGCCTCGACCAAATTTCAAAATCCATCGTGCGCAAAAATGTAATGGAATATCAACCCAAAGTTTACCTGCACAATCATTTTGTTATTGAGAAAGTAGAAAATACCGGCGCGTTTTTAAGCATGGGCGACAACGTTTCAAAACCAGTACGCCTTGTTTTTTTAGACGGCATTCCGTTGATACTGATACTGGTCGCGCTGGGTTATGTCTTCGTAAAAGATAATTTGAACACCACCACTTTAACCGCCATTGTATTAATGATCGGTGGCGGCATCGGCAATATTTACGACCGTATCCTCCACGGCTCGGTAACCGATTTTGCGTATATCGACCTCGGTGGCATATTCCATACCGGCGTGTTTAATGTAGCTGACCTTTGTATAACAACCGGTATCTGTATTGTTTTAATACAATCGTGGTTTAAGAAGAAACCGGTGGTGGAAGAAGCAACTGCTTTAGAGGAAAATGCTTAACAAATACACTATTAATAAAATATCATCTCACAACCTGTCCCATAGTAGCAACCTCGCTTGTCTTAATAAACACGCCATCAATATCTGCGCCCATCCCAAAACCACATTCGCCGTTGCGGGTAATTTTATCAATCACCAAAAAATTATTAAAAGGCCGTATTATATAACGACAATCTGTTTCGGGTGCAGTAAAAGTTATAGTATTGTTTAACATCTTTGCTTTAAATGTTTCCAGGCTTGCCAGGTTTCTCGCAGGCGCACCGGTAACGCAACTCATTTCGATCAAATAATTATCTGCATTTACATATTTAATATCTACACCACCCTCGGACCCATTTTTACCAAAATGATATTCATAGGAACCATTCACCACAACGGGCTTTAATGTCATATCAACGGGGGCTAACAAAGTATCTTTAGTAGCCAGGTTAAATTGAAGCTGCTTTTCTGATCCGGGCGCATACCAATTGCCCATTAGTGATTTAGTGTTGAACCGGCCTCTGTATATCCCGGTTATGGAGCCATCTTTTGTAAATTCATATACGGTAATTTCCTCGTCCTTAGTTATTTGCCCTATAATGGTAATCGGTATTCGTTTGGCAGTTTTCAGGTAAGTCACCTCGCCCTTTAACACGCTGTCTTTAACAACGAACCATAAAAAAATAGGTATTTTATTATTGAGCTTACCGCTGAATTTATACAGGCCGTCAATATTGGGTTTTACAGAACTATGTGCACTATCAAAGCCTAAAGCGAGGATGACAAGTAAAACAAACAATACTTTGATTTTCATTTTTCTTTTGTTGATAAGCGCTTAAATATACTATTAAAGAATCAGCTTTTACTCCTCATCCAACTGAAACAACACCTCAACCGTAGTTTCAAAAACTTTAGCCATCCGTAAGGCAAGCATTGTTGAGGGGATAAATTTCCCGGTTTCAATAGAATTTAGCCCCTGCCTTGATATGCCAATGTTTTTTGCCAGGTCGGCTTGCGTCCAGTTCTTTTTTGCGCGTTCAACCTTTATGGTGTTTTTCATGCCGCGTATTTTCTTTTAGAAATGAAATAGCCTATGTAGTAAAACAACATGCAATAGCACACCAGTTGGGGATAGCCAAACCAGTCAAAATCTGATACATCGCACATACTTAGTAAAAACAAGATGATCAGCAGTAGCAAGGATAGGGAAAAGCCAATAACCGCTGCTTCAAGCTGTATGCGCTGCCGCACCTCGTCCATTGCCGAAATGGATTTAATGTAAGTATATATAAAAAATACAAAAGTAATAACAGGCAGAATAGCGATAGTAATACCAATAGGCTTTGATAGCCCGGCATGTTTTAACACATATGCGACTGTAATATAAGTTGCGCCCCAAACAAGGGCCGAGATTGTTGAGCGTTTGCCCAGGTATTGTTTAACGTTGTTCATAATGTTTTGAGTTTATTTACCGACAAAGATAAGCAAACATTTCATAATGTCAAGTATTATTGACAAAAAGATAACAATAATGGCTATTTATGTTATGAAAGTAAGGATATAGCTGCCGATGCAGCTGGGTTAGCATAAAAAAACGTATCTTTGTGAAAATTAATACCCGTTACGCCTAAGGTTGATCACCGAGAATAATAAACTTCAGATCCCCGCTTATGCTTCGCGTTAGCACACATTACAAACAATTACATGTCATTCGAAAATTTAAATTTAATTGAGCCTATACTCAGGGCTTTAAAAACAGAGGGGTATACCACGCCCACACCTATACAGGAACAAGCCATACCCATCATATTACGTCACCAGGATCTGCTGGGCTGCGCACAAACCGGAACCGGTAAAACAGCAGCGTTTGCCATCCCCATGTTACAGTTATTGTACCAGGACAGGCTACAGCATAAAGAGCAAAAAACCATAAAGGCGCTTATTTTAACGCCAACACGTGAGCTTGCGATACAAATAAACGAAAGCTTTGCCGCTTACGGCAGGCATACCGGTATAAAACATACCGTTATTTTTGGCGGTGTATCGCAAAACCCACAGGTCGACACTATACGCCGTGGTGTTGATGTTTTGGTAGCCACACCCGGCCGTTTGCTCGACCTGATGAATCAACGCATTGTTCATCTGGACCATGTGAAAATGCTGGTTTTAGACGAAGCCGACCGTATGCTGGACATGGGTTTTGTGCACGATGTTAAAAAGATCATCGCCAAAGTGCCGGTAAAAAGGCAAACGCTGTTCTTTTCGGCAACCATGCCTAACGAGATTCAGCAGTTAGCCAATACCATATTAACCAACCCTGAAAAGGTAGAGGTTACCCCAGTATCATCAACTGCCGACACCATTCAGCAAGAGTTATATTATGTAGAGAAGAACGATAAACGTTCGTTACTCGCCCATATATTAAAGGATAAAAACATCAAAACCGCGCTGGTATTTACCCGCACCAAACACGGTGCCGACAAAGTGGTAAAGGACCTGGTTAAAATAGGCATCACTGCCGAGGCTATACACGGTAATAAATCACAAAACGCGCGTCAACGGGCGTTGGCTAACTTTAAAAACCGTACTACACGGGTGTTAATAGCTACTGATATTGCCGCCCGCGGAATTGATATTGATGATTTGACCCACGTTATCAACTACGAGATCCCCAATATCCCCGAAACCTACGTACACCGCATAGGCCGTACAGGCCGCGCGGGAGCCAGCGGCATAGCGCTTACATTTTGCGACCAGGAAGAACTGGATTTCTTAAAAGACATCCACAAACTGATAGCCAAACAAATACCTGTTAACGAGGAACACCCCTACCCAATGAGCCCGCAAAGCATAGTTGCTAACCACGCAGCCAGCCAAACCAAAGGCGGTGGTGGCGGACGCAGCGGTGGCGGCCAAAGGGGCCGTAGTTTCGGCAGAAGTGACCGTCCTAAGAGCTCAGGCGGTAGCATGAGTGGAAGGCCCGGTGGCAACAGAAGAAGAGATTAAAAAAAACTAAAAGAGGGGTGTCATGCTGAGGCACTCGAAGTATGCGGGCAATGGCCTTTACGCTCATGCTTCGAGTGCCGCAGCATGACACCCTTTTATATGGTGTTGTTAATAAGTTAATAACGATATTTGCTGTACACAGCCAAATCGAATAATTTAGCATCCAATTAATATTACCAGCAATGAAACGCCTCATCGACCTCGTTAAAAACAAATTCTTCCTAATAACGATAGCCTTTTTGGTATGGATGATATTCTTTGACAAGAACGACCTGTTTTCGCAATACCAATATCATCAGCAGGTAAGCAAGCTAAAACAAGAGCGCAATTTCTACAAAGCCGAAACCGATAAAGTAAGCAAGGACCTTGACGAACTCACCTCTAACCCGGCAAAACTTGAAAAATTTGCCCGCGAAAAATACCTGATGAAAAAGGATAATGAGGATGTGTTTGTGATAGTGAAAGAGGAAAAAGCGCAGTAAGTAATCTAATTAATTTAAGCTAACTTTTCGGATTGAAATAATACACCTTATATTTGTACTTAATTAAGTACTTAATAATGGAAGTTTTAAATTATACCGAATTCCGTCAAAACCTGGCTAAGAGCTTGGATAAGGTTAACGATGATGCCGAGATCGTCATTGTATCGCGTACCAAAGGCAAAAATGTGGTCGTAATGGATCTGAACGAATATAATTCCATGACCGAAACCCTGCACATCATTAAAAGCGATGCTAATCGCAAACGCCTGCAGGAAGCTATTGATGAGATGGACAGCGGCAAATACCATTCAAACAAACTGATAGAAGATTAAATGGAACTGGTTTGGCAAACCGTAGCCTGGGACGATTATTTATACTGGCAGCAAACCGACAAAAAAGTATTGCAACGCATTAACGACCTGTTAAAAGAGTGTTTACGCACGCCGTTTAAAGGCATAGGCAAACCCGAGCACTTAAAAGGGAACTTTGCCGGTTACTGGAGCAGGCGCATAACGGACGAACACCGCTTAATATACCAGGAGCGGGATAATAGGCTGCATGTTTTGCAATGCAGGTATCATTATAAATAACTATCTTAGATTGTCACCCTCCATGTTTATATTAATTCCAATTCCGCAATCAACATTCCGACTTCCGCATTCCCGCTAATTGTCATATCTGCATAACAAAAACACCCCAACCAAACTTTTCACCAAAATAATCCGTTATTTTATATCAGAAAGGTAAAACATGCGTGGTTTCGAATTTTCGAAGTACAACCCCAATCAAATCCCAAAAGGCGGATTTGAAGAACTATTAAAATTATTCCTCGAATTGCTCAACTACACTGCCGGCGATGCAGGCGAAGCGTTGGCATGGCTTAACGAACTGGACAAGCAATATAAACTCACAAATGACGATTACGGCATGGGCGATTTTATTGACGAGCTAAAGCAAAAAGGTTATTTAGACGAGGACAAGCAAAATGGCGAATTCAGGATAACCGGCAAAACGGAACAAAGCATCCGGCAGTCGGCATTGGAAGAGATTTTTGGCAAGCTGAAAAAGTCGGGCAAGGGCAATCACCGTTCGCCGCAATCGGGGCAGGGCGATGAAAAAAATGCCGAACGCCGCGAATTCGAGTTTGGCGACAGCCTCGATCAGATAGACATGACGCAATCTATCCACAACGCGCAGGTTAACCACGGCATTGGCGATTTTATGATGACGGAGCGCGACCTGGAAGTAGAGGAAATGGACTATAAAACACTCACCTCTACCGTGCTGATGATAGACATATCACACTCCATGATACTATATGGCGAGGACAGGATAACCCCTGCCAAAAAGGTAGCGATGGCGTTAGCCGAACTCATCCGCACCAAATATCCGAAGGATACGCTGGACATCGTGGTTTTCGGTAATGATGCCTGGCCCATTACCTTGCAGGATCTGCCTTATTTGCAGGTCGGCCCGTTCCATACCAATACTTATGCCGGCTTGGAGTTGGCGACAGATCTTTTGCGCCGCCGCAAAACGCATAACAAGCAAATATTTATGATTACCGATGGCAAGCCAACCTGCTTAAAAGAGGGAACAAAATATTATAAAAACAGCATTGGGCTGGATAGGAAAGTGGTTAACAAAACTTTGAACATGGCGGCACAATGCAAACGGTTAAAAATACCTATCACCACGTTTATGATAGCTAAGGACCCATATTTGCAGCAATTTGTTCGCCAGTTTACCGAGACGAATGGCGGCAAAGCATTTTACAGTTCGCTAAACAACTTAGGCGAATATATTTTTGAAGATTACGCAAAGAATAGAAGAAAGACGGTTAGATAGTCCGAAAGTCGGGAAGACCGAAAGTCAGAAAGACAATTGCGAATAAATACAAGATCAACCATAAAACTTCCGGACTTTCCGACTTATCGGACTTTCGGACTAAAAAAACAGAATGAACAGACTACAAGATATAACAACCCTCGGCCAGTTAAAACAAACCGATTACAAAAGCCGATCGGTGAAGGATGAATTAAGGGCCAACCTGATAGCGCAACTGCAAAAACATGAGGGTGGATTTGAAGGCATTATCGGTTTTGAAGATACCGTAATTCCTGATCTGCAAACTGCCATTTTATCGCGCCACAATATATTGCTGTTGGGTTTACGCGGACAAGCTAAAACACGTATCGCGCGTTTATTGGTGAATTTATTGGACGAGTATATACCCTATATTGAAGGTTCTGAATTGTTCGATGACCCACTGGCTCCGATATCCTGGTTTGGACATCATATTATTGAGGAAAAAGGTGATGATACCCCCATTGGCTGGATTCACCGCTCTGAACGTTATACCGAAAAACTGGCAACCCCTGATGTTACTGTAGCCGATCTGATAGGCGATGTTGACCCGATAAAGGCCGCCACCATGAAGTTAACCTATTCGGACGAGCGGGTTATCCATTTCGGCTTGATACCGCGCGCTCACCGTGGCATCTTTGTGATAAATGAGTTACCAGACTTGCAGGCGCGTATCCAGGTTTCCCTTTTCAATATCTTGCAGGAGCGGGATATACAGATACGCGGTTTTAAACTTCGTTTGCCGCTGGACATCCAGTTTGTATTTACTGCCAACCCTGAAGACTATACCAATCGTGGTTCCATCGTAACACCGTTGAAGGACCGTATAGAAAGCCAGATATTAACGCATTACCCGCGCTCGGTTGAAGTGTCCCGCAAAATAACTCAGCAGGAAGCCTCGCTAACGCCTGATCAGCGCACAAAAATTGAGGCCGATGGTTTGGTAAAGGATTTGGTGGAGCAAATAGCTTTCGAAGCGCGTAATTCGGAATATATTGATAAAAAATCAGGCGTATCCGCCCGGTTAACCATATCGGCTTATGAAAATTTAATTAGCAATGCTGAGCGCCGCATGATCATCAACCACGAAGATAAAACCTTTGTTCGCATCGCCGACTTTTTAGGTGTTATCCCTGCTATCACCGGCAAGATAGAATTGGTTTATGAAGGCGAGTTAGAAGGCCCGGCCAAAGTGGCCAACATCCTGATAGGAAAAGCGATAAAAACTTTGCTGCTAAAATATTTCCCCGATCCTGAGAAATCTAAAAAAGGAAAAGCGCCAAATCCTTATGCCGAGATCATCAACTGGTTCAGCAAGGGTAATATTCTTTCGGTAATTGACGACCTGCCACTTGCCGAATATAAAAAAGCATTGAACGAAGTTGCCGGGTTGAAGGAGCTGGTTAAACGCATTTATCCCCGTTTAGTCGAAAGCCAGCAGTTAATACTGATGGAATTTGTGCTACACGGTCTTGCAGAGTTCTCGCAGCTAAATAAAGGTTTTCTGGATAATGGTTTCGCCTTCTCAGATATGTTTAACAGCCTGTTCAACATGACTCCTGATGAAGACGACCTGGATATTGACGATGACCGTTACTAACCGATGAAGGGACAAGGATTAACCATAACTTTGGTAAGTATCGTACTGTTAATTGCCGATGCATATTTTATTGGTGGTATCCGCGCGGCGTTAAAAAAGTGGAAATTCTCGCATACAAAAGCATTTACCATAATTTATTGGATCGTTTGTGTCTCGCTGATAACAGGCGTGCTGTTAAGCATTTATGTAAAACTATCGGTTGGTATGCGGGCAGCTTTTATGTTTGCATTTTTTATACTGCTTATTGTCAAAGCCACCTTTCTGCTATTTATGCTTGCAGATGATATAAGGCGATTAGTTGTCAGGCTAAAAAACCGCAATAAAAAACCCGAATCGGTTCCTGTTGCACCCGATTCCAACACAATTCCCCGCTCAGAATTTTTAATGAAGGCAGGGCTGATAGCGGGCGCGGTTCCACTGGCATCTATCGGCTTCGGCATCCTTTCGGGCGCTTATGATTACCGGGTAGTGCATCAAACGTTATACCTGCCCAACCTGCCAAAGGCATTTGACGGTGTTAAATTAGGGCAGATATCTGATATTCACTCAGGCAGCTTTCATCATAATATTGCAGTAAAAGGTGGTGTGGATATGCTGATGCGTGAAAAACCCGACTTTATCTTCTTTACCGGCGATTTGGTTAATTTCCGCACCGTGGAAGTTAATTTTTATCAGCATATTTTCGAAAAAGTAAAAGCACCGTTGGGCGTTTATTCTTGTTTAGGTAACCATGACTACGGTGATTACTCACCCTGGCTGGTAGGGGCTGCCCGCAAAAAGAACATGGATGATATGCTTCAAGCTCATAAAAATATGGGCTGGGACCTGTTGATGAATGAGAACCGCCGCCTAAAAGTTGACGGCGAAGAGATAGGCATCCTCGGCATAGAAAACTGGGGCGCATTAGGACGATTCCCAAAATATGGCCGTATGGACCTGGCCGTAAAAAACACCGATGATCTGCCTGTAAAACTGCTGCTATCACACGATCCGTCGCATTGGGATGCACAGGTATTACCACAATATCCGCAAATAGATGTCATGTTTTCGGGCCATACCCACGGTATGCAATTTGGTGTGCGAACCAACGATTTTCAATGGAGCCCGGTTGAGTACATTTATAAACAATGGGCCGGGCATTACCAGCAACAGAATCAGCAATTATACGTAAACGTAGGTTACGGATTTTTTGGCCTGCCGGGCAGAGTTGGAATATTGCCGGAGATTACGATATTTACGCTACGATCCGGTGCCGCGCCGCCGTCAAGTAAAGTTTAGACATCGGGCTGCCACCCCCACTAATGAAAAAGATAGTTAAACAATTTTTTGACTTCCTGCTTTTTAGCAATATTTTCATGGCATTATGCGCGGTAGCGCAAGGGTTGGTGACGTTTTATCTCATTGGGTCAAAACCTGTTTATACGGTAGTTGCATTATTGTTCACAGCTACATTAGGCATCTATAACTTTTGCATATTGGTATCCAAACCTGCAAATCCAGAGAAATCGCCTTTGGTGTATATACGCTGTTTTTACGCCAATTACCGGCTGATGGTTACCATAACCATCGTTTGTATACTCTCCTTAGTGCCGCTGTTTTTTCTGATCTCTACCGAATCGCGCATATTACTCGTTTTCCTCGCCATCATTTCGTTTTGCTATGGCATTCCGCTATTTAGTTTCGGCGATCAGAAGTTCGGCCTGCGTAATATACCCGGCTTAAAGCCATTCCTCATTACATTGGTTTGGACAATGAGCACCGTACTACTACCCATTTTAGAAGCACAGGACCTGCACCGCACGACTATTTCCCTTCATGATATCACCTTACTCATGGCCAAACGCTTCTTATTTATCGGTGCGTTAACCATTCCGTTTGACATTCGTGACTTGTTCGAGGATCGCAAACTCGGTCTAAAAACCATCCCTGTATTGATCGGTGAAAAAGGGGCTTACCTGTTTTGCCAGGTAATGCTTGCCGGGTATATCATTCTGTTGTTCTTATTTAGAAACAACGGTTTTAGCCTCGATTTTTGGGCGCTCACATTAACCGCCTTTTTAGCGGGATGGCTCATCTTCAAATCCAAATGGCAAAAGAACGAGTATTACTATTTCTTTTATATGGACGGCGTTTTAATACTGCAATATGTATTGTTGCTGGTGTTTAATCAATTCAAATAGCCCTCACGTTATTGCACCACCGGCAGTACAATACTACTCGCAAACTGCGCCGAATGATAAATGCTCTGCGTAGCCTTTTGATAATCGCTTTCCTTAGCCTCAAATATATTAGGTACATACTTCTGCGGATTACGGTCAATTATCGGGAACCAGGTACTCTGCACTTGTACCATAATTTTATGGCCCTTTTTAAACACATGGTCGGCAGCGTGCAGGCTAAAGCTGTATTCTTCCACTTTGCCCGGTGTTATGGCTTCAGGCACCGTAAAACTTTTTCTAAACCTGCCCCTAAACACATCATCGGCTATCATTAATTCATAGCCCGACATTTTAGCATCGCTGCTTGTGGGGTAAACATCTATCAGTTTCACAACCCAATCTGCATCGCTGCCGGTTGTTGCGGCAAATATTTTAGCCATCACATCGCCGGTGACTGTTACGTCTTCTTTAAGGGTATCCGTTTGCCAGCTTAAAACATCCGGTCGGCTGTTCAAAAACCGCTGATCTTCTGTAAGCCAGGTCCCCCATCGCGATCCGCGCCCATAAGTTTCTTCTATCGGCCTTGTTCGGTAAGGGATCGGATTAGCAGGATCGGATACATAACTGTCAGAAGTTTTACTTTCCTTAGCCGATGGCTTTTCAAAAGATAGTTTGCCATCACTATGCAAATAAATGTTTTTCTCCACAGCTTCCTTTGGCGGCCATTTGCTATAAGTCATCCATTTGTTCGATCCGGTTTGAAAAGATGTCACCTCAGGTATTTTTCCATCGCCTTTGTCTTTTAAATACCAGGCAAACCATTTGGCTTGTATCTCTTTTCTGAAATAAGTTGCCGTTTGCTCGCCAAATTGAATATTACCCAAACTCGTCCCCGTACCGCTCGACCAGCCGCCGTGCCGCCACGGACCCATTACAATGAAATTTTGATTATTTACATCATTCTTTTCCAAAAATTTATATACGTCCTGCGGCCCAACCATATCTTCCTGGTCCCACCAGCCGCTTACGTTTTGGATGGCAACGCGCGGGCGATCCAACCGCGAAGTTACTGCCTGCTTTTTCCAGTAGTCATCATAATTAGGATGCGCCATATAGGCATTCCAGCTGGGCAAAATGCCGTGTATATATTTTTCGTTGATGTTTGATAGTGGCCCCAATTTTAAATACCAGTCGTATGTATCATTTATCCCAAACTGGTACAGCGAATCGGTTTTGGATATTTCCTCCATAAAGGCATATTCAAAAGCATAGCTTAACCGGAAAGCGCCGTTATGGTGCAGGTCGTCATTCATAAACATATCGGATGGTGTAGCTTGTTCAGATACTGCCTTTAACGCGGGGTGCGGATCAGCTGCCGCTATTATCGAAGTCCATCCGTCATAAGATATGCCGTATATACCAGCCTTTCCATTATTTTCCGGCACATTCTTTAACAACCAATCTATCGTGTCATAAGTATCGCTGGCTTCGTCAATGGCTTTCGGGTCCTTTTTATTGCGGCTAAAACGCGACATTTCATACTTACCTTCAGACAAATATCGTCCCCGTATATCCTGGAAAACAAAAATATAGCCATCATCGGCGAGATCCTTTGTATAGGCTCTTTTCTCCGGGCTTTGATATTTGCTTACGCCGTAAGGTGTTCTTGCCATTAAAAACGGCAGCTTTTCTGTTTGTACTTTGGGTGTAAATATTACCGTATGTAGCTTAATGCCATCCCGCATCGGTATCATCACTTCCTTGCGGTTATATTTATCATCGGCGCGTTGCGCAAAGCTGGTTACAGCAAGTAGCAATAAAACGGCGGCAAAAGATAACTTTGTAAATAATGCTTTCATGACTAATCAGTTAATTATACCCGACTAAATATAAGCATCTTAAATCAAATACAAATAAATTGAATGGCATCCAACTATGATAATGCCGCCTGGTTTTATGATGGCCTGGCGCAATTGGTATACGGCAAGGCAATAATTAAGGCGCAGGTATATTTGTTGCAATTCGTTCAGCCAAACTCAAATATTCTTATCGTGGGCGGCGGTACGGGCCGGATATTGGAGGAACTGGCCCACATCTATCCGGCAGGTTTAACAATTACTTATGTAGAAATATCCGAAAAAATGATGGCACTTTCCCAAAAAAGGAACATCGGCGATAATAAGGTAACATTTATAAATGATGCCATTGAAAATGTTAACCTGCCTGCCAATTTTGATGTGGTGATCACCCCTTTTTTGTTCGACAACTTTACCGAACAAACCATCAGTAAGGTGTTCAACAATATCAATGTCCTACTTAAACCAAATGGTTTGTGGCTCAATACCGATTTCCGGCTAACCGGTAAATGGTGGCAAAGCCTGATGCTTAAATCAATGCTTTTGTTTTTCAAACTATGGTGCAATATTGAAACGGATAAGGTACACAATGTTGATCCATACTTTATCGAAAATGGTTTTAGACAAATTGACGCTAAAACTTTTTTTGGTGAGTTTATAATTTCAAAAGCGTACAGGTCTGAACTTTAATTTTTAGGATTTTTCACATGTTATTTGGTTTTTTGAAGGTGTTCAAGAGGGCTGCGCCGTGAGAGGATTACCGCGATTGTGATCAACAAATAAAAAAACGGCCAACCGCCAACCGCTTACTGCCAACTTCCTTCTGTAACATCTTTATCATCAATGCTATAGGTTAGGGTTACTATTGACGATCAATTGGTATCAATTAAAAAAACCAAATAAACTCACAATCATGAAAGCAAAAATTTTGATGATGTTATCAGCCGGTATTGTATTGCTGGCAGCATGTAAAGGCAGGACTAATTATGAAGCGGTAAACAACAGCGCAGCCGACAGCGTCTCGCTGAAAGCGGACACGGTACTAAATGGGCCAAAACTGGTAAAGACGGCGGGTATAGGTTTTAAAGTGAAAAATGTGCAGCAATGCAGTGAGAAAATTTCGGTTTTAACCAATAAATATAAAGGGATGGTGATACATCATGTTATAAATTCAACGCCAATTGGTAGCAATGAAGTAAAAATTAGCGATGATTCTATAATGCGGGTATCTGCCTTTAATACTATTGGCGAAATGACTGTTAGGGTACCGTCTGAAAATTTAAACGAATATTTAGATAGCGTTGGCCGTTTGGGTATCTATGTAAACAACAGCCGACTGGATATTGAAGATAAATCATTGGATTATTTTTCATCGCAAATGAAGGTAAATAACCGCCGTGAATTGGTGAGCCAGCAGAAGCAGGGAAAGGTTATCATAAAAAGCCCTACAGCCGTACTAAATTTAAAAGACGACCTGGTTGACGAACAAATTGGTAACCGCCGGATTGATGATGCGGTTAAATACAGCGTTGTTAATCTCAACTTTTATCAAAGCAATACCATTGTAAAAGAAGTTGTAGCTAATGATAACCCATCGGCCTATTCAATTTCTTTCTTTAAAAGACTGGGCCTGGCTTTTGAAAACGGATGGTATATATTTAAAGAGCTGCTTATTTTGCTGGCAGACCTGTGGGTGTTTATATTGGCGGGAGCTATAATTTGGTGGACAACCCGTTTTTATAAAAGAAAAGTACGTTTGGCGCCGAATGCCGTTTAAAAAATTAAAAATTAGATTAGTTTTTCGATAAACATTTATATTTTTGTGCCGAAAAGAAAATTAGCACCATGAACAAAACAGAAGAAGCAAATTCAGAAAGCCATTATAAATTATTAGTCGTAGCTATAGTTATTGGCTTAGTAGGAGTTTATGTTCGCTTCATTGATGCTATCCCTCATGCATCAGCCATAGCCAATGTTATATTGGTTGCAGGTGTTGTTGTTTGTTTAAAAGCTGTATTTGATATAGTAAAGTAGTTTCCCCGATATACAAAAAAAAGCGCCACGATTTCGTGGCGTTTTTTTTATGAAATATCGGGGAGGTTGATTAAGTTGATTAGGTGGATAGTTGATTGAGTTAAAAATATATATAGTCTAATTAACCCAATCTAACCTAATCAACCATTCACTTATTTAGGTCTATACTTCGAATCATTCAAGATCTTCTGCGCATCATCGTTGGCCATTAGCTGTTGAAGGGTAACTTCTGGATGTTTATCCATATACTGCCTAACAATTTGCCAGCCTGTCCAGATACCCAGTTTGGGTGCTGATTCATTTTTGTCGCCGAGGCCGGGAGTGAAGGGAGCCTCGGTTACATACGTTTGTATTTTTTCGTAATCGGTTTCGTATAATAGATTTTCCTCTATAAAATAGCCCCAGATATTAGCTTTAAAATCATTGCACCATTGCATTTGTTTGGTAGTAAAACCAATTTTTACCGAGTCGGGCACATCGGGCAATACCTGGTCAAGCATGTACAAGACCTTGCCATTATAGACCATTTTTGAAAGCAGTGACTTGTCACTATCCTTTTCTGGGAACAGGTTTTCGCGGATGATGCTTTCTGTTACCCGGTGAGCTATATTGGCCGGGGTAAACGTGCGGGAGATGTAGCGCGGAAATATGTCGGTTTGCGCGGGATAGAATTTTGAATCCGCCCCTAAAAACAAGTCCAAACCGATGCCTATATAATCGTTTCCGAGAGATGTTTGCGCCTGGAAGCCTGAAAAATAGGCATATACTTTAGTAGGCAATGCCGCTTTAGGATAATAGTATTTTATACGGCGGAAAGCATCTGTTAATTCTTGGTTCTGCTTTTCCATATTGCCGGGATAAACAGAATCCACATCATGCTTCAGGTCCAAATACGGGTGGCGGTTATGTACTTCCCTGTTAAATATCATGCGCAGCGTGCTAAAATAGGCAGTGTCATTAATATTGCTGCCTGGCGCTACCAGCCCGATAAAATCATGATAAAAGGCACCATATTTTTTTTTTAGAAATGTCGCCTGTTCTGCCATTGGCTTTGTACGCATAACGTCAAAATCGCGATCGAAGCGTTCAACAGTTACATTAAGCGGTATATTGCTTACGTCAACTTTTTTGTGTGAACAGGCAGTTAGCAACGCGCCGATAAAAAAAATTAAATAAATTTGCCTTGATGTGCGGGTAATATGGTCCATTTTTATTCTTTGCGTAAAATTAATTATAATTTGCACTTTACCTGCACTGTTACCGTTATCTAAATTATGAAGTTAGCATTAGCCCAGCTTAATTATCATGTTGGTGATTTTGAATCGAATACAAATAAGATAATCAGCCATATACAAAAGGCCAAACAAAACGGCGCCGACCTGGTGGTGTTTGCAGAACTATGTGTTTGCGGTTACCCTGCGCGTGATTTTTTGGAGTTTGACGAATTTATAAGCCAGTGCGAAGCATCAGCCAAAACCATAGCCACCGCGTGCAACGGCATTGCCTGCATCATAGGGCTACCCATCCCCAATAATAATTTAGAGGGAAAGGATCTGAATAACTCGGCTTATTTTATCGAGAATGGCGAGGTAAAAGCGATAGTAAACAAGGCCTTACTGCCCAACTATGATATTTTTGATGAGTACCGTTATTTTGAACCTTCAACCGAGTTTAAATGCATTGATTTTAAAGGGCATAAAATAGCGTTGACCATTTGCGAAGACTTGTGGAATACAATTGAAAACCCGCTATACATTACCCGGCCAATGGACATATTGATCAAACAACAGCCGGATGTGATGATCAATATAGCCGCTTCGCCGTTTGCATATAACCATGATGAAGAACGTATAGCTGTTTTGGGCGATAACGCCAGCCGTTATAGTTTGCCTTTGTTTTATGTGAACCACGTAGGCGCGCAAACAGAAATTGTTTTTGATGGCGGATCGTTAGTTTTTGACAGTAAAGGGAAACTGGTTGATGAACTGCCTTATTTTGAAGAAAGCCTGGCTTATTACGACCTGGCAAAAGACGGAACGATAACACTTCAGCAACCATCAACCGCAAAAAAGGTGCGGGAAACTGATATTGAACAAATACACCAGGCACTGATATTGGGCATACGCGACTATTTTTATAAATCAGGCTTTAAGAGCGCTATTTTGGGACTATCCGGCGGGATAGATTCCGCACTGGTTTGTGCGCTGGCCGCTGAGGCTTTGGGTGCCGAAAACGTAATGGCGGTATTGTTGCCATCTAAATTTTCCAGCGATCATTCTTTAAAAGATGCTGAAGATTTGGTAAAGAACTTAGGCTGCAAGCACGAGGTTATCGCTATAAAAAATATAACATCGGCTATTGAAGCAGCGCTGCATCCGCAGTTTATTAATTTACCGTTTAATATTGCCGAAGAAAATATCCAATCACGCAGCAGGGCCATTGTATTGATGGCCATGTGTAATAAGTTTGGTTACATCCTGCTTAATACCTCTAATAAAAGCGAGGCTGCGGTAGGTTATGGTACGCTTTACGGCGATATGTGCGGTGGCATATCTGTAATTGGCGATGTGTATAAAACGCAGGTTTTCCAGTTAGCGCGGCATATTAACCGTAATAAAGAGATCATCCCCGAAAACTCTATCATCAAACCACCATCTGCCGAATTAAGGCCCGACCAAAAGGACACCGATTCGCTTCCGGAATATGATATACTGGATAGGATATTGTTTGAATATATCGAGAACCGTTGCTCGTCTGCCGAGATCATCAAAATGGGTTTTGACGAAGCTACCGTACGCCGCGTAATCCGCCTCACCAATTTAGCCGAACATAAGCGGTATCAAACGCCACCAATACTGCGCGTATCGCCAAAGGCATTTGGCATGGGAAGAAGAATGCCGATAGTTGGGAAGTATTTGAGTTAATATTTTCTCGCCGTCTTTGCGAGGAACGAAGCAATCTCTACAACAGACAGTCATTATACGGCAATATATTTTTGAAATAAAGCAGGCGGCCTTTCCTTTCTAACAAACATGATGGAAATTGATTAGCAAGTGCAGGGATTGCTTCGTTCCTCGCAATGAACGCGTTTTTATTAGAAGCTCAACATTGTGAACATCCAACAATTACTGCCAACCATACAACTAACAGCAACAAAAATTTTGTGAATGATATAGGTTTCATATTTAAATATAAACCTATTAAATTTAATCAGAAACTCAATTCTTAAATTAGATACGGCTCAAGCCTATCCAACGCGAATTGTAATTGTTCGTCAGGAGTGAGATCTGTGTTATCTAATATAATGGCATCATCTGCGCGCATCAGCGGGCTTTCGGCGCGGGTGGTGTCCTGGTAATCGCGGTGGGCCAGGTTTTCAAATACATCTTCTAATGTAATATCGGGGTTTTTAGGAAACAGTTCTTTATAGCGTCTTTCGGCGCGGATCTTTGGGTCGGCGGTCATAAATAATTTTACCTGCGCATCCGGGAATACAACCGTGCCGATGTCCCGGCCATCCATCACAATGTTTTTCGATTTCCCCATGCGCTGCTGCTGCCTCACCATTTCTACCCGTACTTCGCGTATGGCAGATACGGCGCTTACTGTTTCGGATACCGGCATCAGGCGTATCTCGTCTGATACTTCCTCATCATTGAGCGTAATATGCGTTTGATAATCGCGGGATTGAAAGTTGAGATGGATGTTTTTTAACGCTTCAACAATTTGATCGTGGTTGTGGAGATCAACATTATTGCGCAAAAAGTATAAGGCTACAGCGCGGTACATGGCACCGCTGTCTACATAAATAAAGTGAAGCTTTTTTGCCAAAGCCTTTGCCAGCGTGCTTTTTCCGCAGGAAGAATAGCCGTCTATGGCTACGATAATGTTGCTGCTCATGGTGTCGCTAAGGTAGGAAAATTAGTTTGCAGTCGGCAGTTTTCGGTTAGCAGTATTATTAAGTTTGCAAACGGCAAACCGTCGACTGCAAACAAATAACTAAATTCGCCCCATGAATTTCTCTAAAACCGAATTACAAAAAGAAACCACTTATAAAGCATCGCGCAGCGGCGGTAAAGGCGGGCAAAATGTAAATAAGGTTTCGAGTAAGGTGGAGCTGTTATTCTCGGTTGATAATTCTTTGTTGTTTACTGACGAGGAAAAGCAATTGCTGAATGAAAAACTACAGTCGCGCTTTAATAAGGATGGTTTGGTGCAGGTAATTTGTGATGAAGAGCGCAGCCAATACCTAAATAAGGAAAAAGCGGTAGAGCGATTGATGGTTTTGTTAATCAAAGCATTGCATAAGCCTAAAAACCGTAAGGCGACTAAACCAAGCAAGGCGGCAAAAGCAGCGCGGCTAAATACCAAACGGATACACGCAGAAAAGAAAGAAAGCCGCAGAAGACCCGGTGATGAGTAGTTGTTTGTTTTATTTGAACCGATAAAAGCCTTGTACTGCACCCCATTGATGGGCGGTTATCATTTGTTTTACTTCCTTGGTATCAAATATAACAGAAGCATCAAACGTAAAGCGACCGGCTGAATAAACCGCGCCAATTTGCTGGCTGAAAACAAAAGGGTAAGGAGTTCGCACCACTTCCCCGGTATTAAACAATGAATTTTGATTGGCGTGTTGTTGCCCCAGGCCGCCTTCAATAGTGGCATCATAAGCTACCCAGTTAATTTGCGGTTTGTAATACATGAAAATCTCTTGCTTATGCAAAGATTTTACGTTGTCGCTTACAATTACGTTACTTTCTGTACTTTGCGAATGGAACAATTGGTTAAAATTACCCACGCGTAATAAAGGCCCTGCGCCTGCGCCTGTAAAACCGTTGCCTAAATTGGCATAACTTGTTAGTGAAATATCAATGCCCGATGCCCGTGCCAGTAATTTATTATATTCCATAGACAGATTAAGCTCTGCGTTGTTTTTTATCTGGAACTGCCATCCGTTTATTTTATAAAGGCCGAATGTATTATGTATCCACTCCTGTGTAACGTCTGCCAGCGATGCCGGGCCCACCACACCCAATTGCGCGCTTAGCTTAATATTGCTTTCGTTTTTATATAGCAAGTTGAGGGTCCCGGCTGCATACAGGTAGCCGGCGAATGGCCTGTCAACGTATATAGCGGCAGGTATAGATCCCCCTTGCGCGTTATACATTTTTTGACCCAGCTCAAATCCTAAAATTTTATTCGCCAAAGAAGAGCTATCGTGACCCTTAACAGGCAACGCGCGGCGAAAGAAAAGAAAAAAACCGTTAGTATAATACTTGTCGGATTTATTGAACAGGTAAGAATCATTGTCAGTCTGGACACCAAATTCATCGCGATGCTCCTGCGCGAAAACTGTTGTAGCAATAAAAAAACTAAGCAGTAGTAATAAGTACGATCGCATCCCGGTTTTTAGTTCAATACAGGTTTTAGATCTTCCTTAACAGCAAGCTCAAGCGGCTCATTAACCTTTTCATTTAGCAGTGCTATATTTATAACTTCGCGCATATCGGTAACATAATGAAATTGCAGATCTTTTATATAATGTTCTTTAATTT